>ENA-ORRO01002241-ORRO01002241.1-human-gut-metagenome-genome-assembly--contig:-NODE-2241-length-12305-cov-2.604816_pt1 | contig 12305 bp, 10 predicted proteins | sample MGYA00242176_ERZ509136 | MGnify/ENA primary metagenome ERZ509136 (study PRJEB26280, sample SAMEA2338644) | human gut metagenome | biome: human gut; feature: human-associated habitat; material: faeces... | reverse complement strand
AGAAAAAAGAGAAAATGGCTATCGCCAAAAACTTGTCTTCATTAGGCATTCCGACATCACAGATTATGCAGGCCACAGGTTTGACGGAAGAAGAGATTAATGAACTTACATAAAAAGCCTATTTCTTCATGACCGAATAGCCGAAAAAGGCTATTAAGCAGGTGTTCATAATTGATCGCATATATGGATTTTATAAAAAGATGATATGACCAACAACACGACCACATCCCTCGCTATAGGCACCATCCTCCACGGCGAGGCCTACGACTACAAGATAATGGACGTGCTCGGACAGGGCACGTTCGGCATAACCTATAAGGCTAAGGTGGAGATGAAAGGAGCACTTGGACGACTCGACAGCAACATGTATGTGGCCGTAAAAGAGTTCTTCATGAAAGAGATCAACGGCCGCGAGAACAGCTCTGTTACAAGTGGCTCTACATCCAACGGCGGCCTGTTCTACTACTACCGTGACAAGTTTGAACGCGAAGCACGCAACCTCAGCACACTCTCACATCCCAACATTGTCAAAGTGTTAGAAGCATTTCATGCCAACGGCACGACCTACTACTCGATGGAATATATCGATGGCATTAGCCTTGACAAGAAGATCGCCCAGTCGCCACAAGGCCGTATGCCTCTGACCGAAGCTATAGAGACGCTGAAACAGATTAGTGCAGCCATCGCCTTCATGCACTCACGCAACATGCTCCACCTTGACGTAAAGCCAGGCAATGTGATGATGCGAAAGGACGGCACAGCTGTGCTCATCGATTTTGGCCTGTCAAAACAGTACACCTCTGACGGAGAGCCAGAATCGAGCACTAAGGTTGGAGCCGGCACACCAGGTTATGCGCCAATAGAACAGGCAAGCTACCATGAGGGCAAAGGCTTTCCCACAATGATGGACGTGTATGCACTCGGCGGCACGCTCTTCAAGATGCTCACAGGCCAACGGCCACCTGAGGCATCAGAGATTCTGAACGAAGGATTCCCCACTGATAGTCTGCGCCAGCTTTTCATTCCTGACAACATCGTCAACAGCATCAGCAAAGCCATGGCTCCGCTGAAAAAAGACCGATGGCAAACGGTAGACGAGTTTGTCAAACATTTAGACGAGCATGGGGAGCATACCATATATGAAGACACGAGATCAGAAAACGCAAGGTCAGAATCAACAATATTCGACGACAGAAAGTTTAGCCACAAGTTGCAAGGCGACCCTATAGATGCGAGACAATCAAACCACAGATATGCGTCAGACCATTCGGCGGACATTGAAGACGACGATGAAGACCAAACAGAAAGTTGGTTCACACGAAACAAGGTTGTATGCGCCGTGGCAGCATTGCTTATAGCGCTTGTTGTTGGACTATATGTGACGAACTTGAAAACAGACAAAGAGCCACAAACAGCAGCCACGGAACAACCGACACAGCTTGCTGACAGCATTGCTGCTTCACAGGAAGAAGCTGGCGAGACACCAGATGGGAAAGTGGCTGACAACAACGAGACAAGATCTGACGGAAAGCCGACAAATAGCAACAACAACGATGGACATACTTCACCATCGCAAGCTTCATCAAGACCCAACAAAACGACACAGAACGGGCAAAATGCGCCTGAGCCTGTAAAGAGTAAGCCTCTAAACATACCACAGCCTGTCAACAGCAACAGAGTGTATGACGTGGTGGAGCAGATGCCCTCTTTCCCTGGCGGCATCTCTGGACTCAGGACCTACCTCAACCAAAACATACGCTACCCCGCTGAGGCACAGGAAAACTGCGTGCAGGGCCGCGTGGTTGTAAGTTTTGTGGTTGGAAAGGACGGACACATTTCGGATGTCACCGTGTTGCGCTCTGTTGACCCTTCACTCGACAAAGAGGCTGTAAGAGTGATAAGAAACATGCCACGCTGGACCCCAGGAAAGCAAGGAGGAGAACCAGTCAAAGTAAGATATAATGTTCCGGTGTCCTTCCGACTCAACTAATAATTCTTTCACATTTTTCAACGACCAAATCATAACAAAATAGATGAACGAACTTAGAAGCGGTGCCGTCCTTCAAGGCGGCAAGTACCGCATTGAACGTGTGCTGGGGCAAGGAGGTTTCGGCATAACGTATCTTGCCACGCAGACCATGTTGGGCTGCAAGGTGGCTATAAAAGAATTTTTCTTTAGCGACTGCTGCGAGCGCAGCAATGACCGCTCACGGGTGAGCGTCATTACGGACAGCAAGAAAGAACTGGTTGAAAAGTTCCGCACAAAGTTTTTGAAGGAAGCCCGACTGCTGCTAACCATCAACCACAGCAACATTGTGCGCGTGATGGATGCCTTTGAAGAGAACGACACAGCCTATTATGCCATGGAGTTTATTGACGGCATTTCGCTCTCACAGCTCATCGAGAGCCGCGGCAAGATCGCTCCCGACGAGTCAATGCGCATAATGGACACCATTGGAGCAGCACTCGTCTATCTCCACTCGCGCAACATCAACCACCTCGACATCAAGCCAGCCAACATAATGGTTGAAAACGGCACGGGACGAATTATGCTTATCGACTTTGGCGTGTCTAAACAATATGACCCTGAGACGGGACAGAGCACAACGACCACACCTGTTGGCGTGAGCCATGGTTATGCTCCCCTTGAGCAATATAACAACGGCGGCGTGAGCACGTTCTCACCGCAGAGCGACATCTATGCTCTCGGCGCCACTTTGCTGAAAATGCTCACGGGCACAACGCCTCCAAACGCCGTAGAACTGTCACAGCAAGGGGGACCAAGCATACCCACAGACGTTCCACGCAACTTTGCTGCCGCCATACGCGCTGCCATGCAACCTGTGAAAACCAACCGTCCGCAAAGCGTGCAGCAGTTTCTGCATATCATGCACAACGGAGGCAACGACAACGAAGCGACGGTGATAGGCAACGGAGCGGCAAACCAAACCAGCAACAACGGCCAAAGCGACAAAAAAGGCAAGAACAAGTCGACAAACTGGTTCCTGATAGCTTGCATCGTGGCCATCATTGGCGGCATGGTTTTCTTTATGGCGAACAACCGCAACAAGACCAATTCTGCTGCAAGCATAGCATCTGCCGACAGCGGCACAATAGTTGCGGACACCGTTGCCGTGGAGGAAGACACGAACGTAGGCACCACCCTATACACAAAATCGGTGAAGGCGACAGAGAGCGAAAATGTCATTCTGACCATCGAGTATCCCACCGAAGGGTCTGACATCCTTCTTCAAAACATACGCGAGTGGATTAACGAGTCGTTAGGAGGAAAATATAACGGCGACCTTGCCGACGGACAAGCCCTCTTCAACCACTACTGGAACGAGTTTATGAAAGACAAGGTTGGCGAAGATGGCTATGGCGTTTATAATCATGCAACCATAAAGAAAGTGTATGAAGACAGCAAGGTGGTAACCTTCACAAACGAGACCTACACCTATGGCGACGGTGCAGCACACGGCATGGAAAGCACAAAAGGCGTGACCTTCCGCAAGTCGGACGGCCGCAAGTTTACGGCCGACCTGCTTGACGGCTCATACAAATATCAGACCGAGATAAAGAATGGCTTGCGCAAGTATTTTGAGATCAATACAAACGACGAGCTGATGGAACGTCTAATGCTTCGCGACAACACGAGCGGGGAGGTGCCCTTCCCCAGCACCGATCCGTGGATAACGGCAGACGGCGTGGTGTTCTGCTATCCGCCTTACGAGATTGCGTGCTATGCCGATGGAATGCCCACATTCACCATCTCCACAAATGTGGTAAAGGAAAAGAGTGCCGCAACAACACAAACGTTCTTCGAATAGGCCCATGCGGCTTACAGATACATAACCGTTTCATGAAAAGGTGTAGCCATTGCGCGTTTATAGATAAAAAAACAGCAATTGGCTACACTTTTTTCTATAAAAACGCACATTTTTTATCATAGTGTGAGCAAAAGATTGTAACTTTGTAGCAGCAAATCTATTAATAGCCACCATTGGCAGACAGAAGCAAACAAACAGCTATGAGCGAGCAGAGACATCAATCAACGCAGCAAGGTAACAACGAGCCACCAAGCAGCCCGTATGGTTACAACGAACGCAACATCCACAGCGAGACAACAGAGCTGGGCGAGTTCACTGACACGCTCAACAGCGACCGTGTGAAGCTGGAATCGTCGTTCTTCAACGTTAAGCATCGTTGGCTGACAGGAACAGGCGGCAAGACCGATGCACGCCGCACAACAACCGACATCAACAATTTCGGCATTTCCATCATAACGCTCACCAGCGACAATGAGGTCCTCATCTACCACGACGGACGAATATACAAGCCTGTGAACCAATATTGGATTGACAACCTCGCCGATGACCTAAAAAGCGGAACGCTACCGGCTTATCTGCCCAACGCGCTGGCTTTAACCGATTTCTCCACACATCCCCTCGGCAACTATATCATAGACCATTGGCGCACACTGGGCGACGGACAAAACATCATAACCTACTGCCGCACATCGCAGCTGTGCAAGGTGTCGGAGATCATAAGCCGCTACCCTTTCGCGTTCAAACATTACCGCATAACACGCCAACAACACATCACCGCCTTCGGAGCGCCCAATCATGGCGACAGCCAACTGTTAATCTACAACGGCATGTTCTGCCAGTTTGACTATTCGGACCATCTAATGGAGATTCTCTCATCTGGCGTGATAGACGAGTGTGGCGACGGTCTCGACTCGTTGGCACAATGCAAGACAAAAGAGCTCGACAACAGCACGGCTTTCTTCCAGTTTGTATCAGGTGCCATGCGTCTGCTGTTTTGCAAGAACGACTCACCGTTCAATTTCCATGTAGACGACGTGTTGCTCGATGCTTTCCCCGTGGCCTTCGGCCTTTGCAAGGCTCATCCGGAAAGCAAGATACAGATAACCGAAGAGATGCTGCCGCCATTCCATTTAATCCCATGCAAAGTGTCACGCGAGCTTGAACTGGCAGAGAGCGACGAGGTGTTTATTGGTGCCAAGGGCGACATGCGCCCGCTTGATGTGCGCCGTCTCTTCGGACACCAGCCAAGAAGCGTGGAGATAACCGTTGACATGCACGCCAACCTGCGAACATTCATCATCGCCAAAGACATGGACACGGAACAAGAGGAAGCCACAGAGTTTATATATCTAAGAAGATAAGAACTCGAGAAACAAAAGGCAGGAAAACAAAAGACAGGAAGACAAGAAAATAAGAGAACATCCCTTAAAATACTTGTTTAAACAAAAAAACAGTCGACCAATTATGAATGAACTACATGCGAACACGTTGTTACAAAACCGCCGCTACGCCATACAAAAGACGCTCGGTCAGGGTGGCTTCGGCATAACCTATCTGGCTTATGACAATGTCAACCGCAGGCATGTGGCCATAAAGGAGTTTTTCATGAAAGAGCTCTGCAACCGCAAAGGCAAGACACACCACATGTCGGTGCCCTCTACTGGCAGCAGAAAATTGGTTGACAAGTTCAGGGCAAAGTTTCTGAAAGAGGCCAACACCATAGCAAACCTCAGTCACCCCAACATCATAAAGATCTACGACATTTTTGAGGAAAATGACACGGCCTATTATGCCATGGAATATATCTCTGGCGGCTCACTTGCCGACTTGCTTGAGAAAGAGCCTGAGAAAAGGTTTTGCGAAGTAGACGCTCTTCACTATATTCGTCAGGTGGCAGGAGCACTCAACTACATTCACATGCTTGGCATAAACCACCTTGACATCAAGCCCGACAACATCCTTAACGACAACGGACGGGCGGTGCTCATCGACTTTGGCGTGGCTAAACGCTACGACAACGACGGCCATCAGACCAGCACCACACCCGTAGGTCTCAGTCATGGCTATGCCCCTTTGGAGCAATATAAGAGTGGAGGCGTGGCAGAGTTTTCACCAACCACCGACATCTACTCGCTCGGTGCCACGCTCTACAAGCTCATCACAGGCCAGACCCCTCCCGATGCCAACGACGTTCTTGAAAACGGTCTTCCAAACATCGAAGACATGATGTCGACCCAATGTGCCGATGCCATAAAGAAGGCCATGCGTTCAAAACGCGCTTACCGTCAACAAAGCATCGACGAGTTTCTTAACATGCTGCCTCAAGAAGAAACGATAGAAGCAACGGCAGACGATGACGATGTGGAGATTGTGGAAGCCGAAGACAAGCTCGGCAACACCGTAAATCTGAACACTGGCAAACAAAAAACGGAAAACAAAAAAGACACAAGCTCAACCGACACAAACAGTAAAGGTAGCGGCTACGGTGTCATGATTTTCTGGATTCTGGTTGTCATTGTGGCGGGTGTAGGCATCTGGATGGCTAACAACGGCTCAATACCTTCTTGGTACAAGGGCTTGGCCATCGGCTTGTGCGTTAGTTATAAGGGATTTGAGAAAATATAAAAACATCTGGTGACCATGCACAGTTGCAAAGGAAATGAGCACAAGGCAACATAAAATCACAGAGTTAAAACACATGAGAAGATAGAAAAAAACTATCAATTCAACAAATAAAAAAATATCGAACTTATGAGAAACAAGGCTCTTCTTCCAGAAACAACACTCAAGGGCGGCAAGTATCGCATTGAGCGTGTGCTCGGTCATGGCACTTTCGGCATAACATATCTCGCGTCGTGCAGTGTAACGGTTGAAGGTGAGTTAGGACAAATGTCTGCCAACATCAATGTAGCAGTAAAAGAGTTTTTCATGAGCGAGATAAACAACCGCAACGAAGGCAGCAACGCGGTTGAAGGCTCTACAGGCGAATTGTTCACAAACTATTGCTATAAGTTTAGGCGCGAAGCTGAAAACATGGCTAAGTTGCGACATGAAGGCATTGTACAGGTAAGCGATGTGTTTGACGAGAACAACACCACATATTATGTCATGCAATACATCGACGGCGGGTCGCTTGACAGCTACATCATAAAGAAAGGACGGTTGGCAGAGAGCGAGGTTGTGCGACTTACATCTGAGATAGGTGACGCGCTACACTACCTGCACTCTAAGCGTATGCTGCATCTTGATCTCAAGCCAAGCAATGTGATGCTTGACAAGAACGGACATGCACATCTCATTGACTTCGGACTGTCCAAGCAATATGACGCCACAGGCAATCCTGAGTCGAGCACCTCTGTAGGTGCAGGCACGCCTGGATATGCCCCTATAGAGCAGACGACACATAACGACAGCACGTTCCAACCGACAATAGACATCTACGCCCTTGGTGCCACAATGTTCAAGATGCTCACAGGGCAACGTCCTCCTGAAGCATCAGACATTCTCAATGAAGGTTTCCCGCGCAGCCTGCTGTTGCAAAAGGGGGTGTCGCCATATCTTGCCACAATAGTGGAGAAAGCTATGTCGCCACAACGCAACAACCGCTATGCCGACATAGAAGACATGCTCATGGCCATTGGAGACAAAAGCAGCATCATTGCTGACATTGATGATGACCCCACATCATTTCACGCTCCTGTGTACGGGCCTCCACCATTTTATGGGAATGGGCAGAGACAAGCCCCAACACCCACGGTTTATGGTCCACCCCCTGTTGTTGATAACGAGGAAAACAGCAAAAGGCCGAATGAAGATGCAAATGACGAAGATGATGAAAACAACGGAGAAAACAACGTATACAAAAATATTATAGCTGTCATCGCCATCGCCATTGTAATAATGTTGCTGTTTGTGTTTGTTTCAATTTTTTCCGAATTGACACATTAACACAAAAACAGGCATCAACCGAAACCGTCAACAACAAAACGTTATGAACCAACTGCAACAAATAGACCGTGAGATAGCTTATTGGAAGCGTGAGCGCCTAAAGATTCTTCATCCCTTGCGCCAGCTGTTTTGGGAGTGTACGCTGCGTTGCAACATGCACTGCCTCCACTGCGGCAGCGACTGCAAGACCGACACCATAACCCCCGACATGCCGTTGGAGCAGTTTCTGCCCGTGCTTGACGAGATAAAGCTCCACCAGCCACATGCCGACGCTTGTAAACACAGTGGGCGGCGAGCCTCTTGTGAGAAAAGACATCATAGAGTGTGGGCGTGCCATCACCGAGCGCGGCTTCTATTGGGGAACCGTGTCAAACGGTTATCTGCTTGACGATGCCATGACCCGTGCCCTTGTCGGCGCAGGCCTGCGCACCATCGCCATCGATGTGGACGGCCCGCGTGAAGACCACAACTGGCTACGCGCCAACCCACACAGCTTCGACCGCGCCCTACAGGCCATTACCTGCCTGCAACGCCACCCACGGCTGACGTGGGACGTTATAACCTGCGTCAACAAACGCAATTTCCGTCACCTGGAGGAGACAAAACGTCTGCTCATTGAAGCGGGCGTAAAGAAATGGCGTTGCTTCACCATCATACCCATGGGACGCGCCAAGACACAACCCGACATGCTGCTCACCGACGAAGAGTTTAAAGAGCTGATGGAATTTATCGTCCGCACACGACGCGAAGGCAAAATCATGCTCAACTACTCGTGTGAAGGTTATCTCGGCGACTACGAAGGTCGCGCCCGCACCAACCATTTTGCCTGTCATGCAGGTCTCACCGTCGCTTCCATTCTCAGCAATGGCGACGTGTCGGGCTGTCTAAGCATAAGAAGCCATTACAAACAAGGCAACATCTTCAGCGACGGCAGCTTCTGGGATATCTGGCAGAACAGGTTTGAGAAATACCGCGACCACAGTTGGATGCAGACAGGCCAATGTGCCTCATGCGACGTTTGGCACTACTGTCAGGGCAACGGCATGCACCTGCGCAACGACGACGGTAGCCTTATGCTCTGCCATCTTGACAAGTTAAGAAAGGCTGAAACGGCTGCACAAGAAGAAACGAATAACAAATAGAAAAACAAGCCCATTATGAACAAAGAAGAAACAAGCAGAAACAACATCAACGATGTTGAAGGCATCATAACGAGCGACAACACAAGCACACCTGACAGCAAGTCGGCAAACGACGAGCTTGAGGTTGAAGTGAACAAGAACGATGTTATACACGCCGTTCTCGACAACAACGTTCATATAAACGATGACGGCTCGATAGAGGTCGTTGACATTGAAGATATGTCGGTCACCGTCTACGGTCCGCCTTCTTGGTTTGAAGAAAACGATGTCATCATTGACACAGACCCAATCACGGGAGAGCCAAGCACGATAAACCCCATCACGGGAGAGATTGTTACGGGCGACCCCAACACCTTGAAAATAGATGACATGCCTGACGTCTATGGCCCCGACCCTTCGTTGATAGATGACACGCAGGTCATTGACAACAACTGATGACATCGGTCACATGTAAACATAAAAACAATCACCCGACAAAAATATACCGATTATGAAAAAATACTTGTATCTCAATAGTCGCGATGAGCTTTATAAGATTGACATCGCCAAGATAGTTTATTTTGAGGCTGAAGGCAACTACACCAACTTCTACCTCAGCAACAAGCTCAAAGGGGCTGTGTGCATGAACCTCGCACAGATGCAGAAGCTTATAAAAGACAACCTGCAGGAAGCGGGAGCCGTGTTCGCCCGCGTAGGCAAGAGCCACATCATCAACCTCGACTATGTATACCAGATCAGCGTGTTGAAGCAGAAACTGGTGCTCAGCGACGGCGAGGTTTTCGTTTATCCCGTGAGCATTTCCAAAGATGCCCTTAAGAAACTGAAGGAGATGTATGTAAACACTCTCTGCTCATCGGCAAACAACGATTAAAGGTAAAAAGGTAAAAGGGTAAAAAGGTAAAAAAAGGCTGACGCCGTTGTAAGGGAGAAGGGAAAAGGAAAGAGTGAAGAGTGAAGAGTGTAGAGTGAAGAGTGTAGAGTGAAGAATTCGATAGCCTTTGAAAATGAAGGATGAAAAGTCGATAATGGAAAGAGGAAGGAAGAGAAAAAACGATATAAACGACAAACAAAAAAGATAAAGATAATGGACGAGAGATTATTTGGAAAGACCATTCTCATTGGACGTGAGCCGATAAACAACAGACTGCTCGTGTCGCTGAATCACAATGGCAAGAACTATCTTGCGCAAATAGGACAGCAGGGCTGTGTGCCCGACTGTGTGAGCCGTTGCATACCAAACGAGAACAAGGCCCACTGCCGTCTAAACATCGACCCCACAGGCACGATGACAATTGAGAATGTAAAAGCAGAAAACATAACGTTTGTTGACGGCACACAGATCATGAAGAAACGTGTCGCTGAAAGCAATGTTGTGGAGATGGGCAAGTATAAACATAAGGTTACCGTTGCGGAGATAATAAACGCAGCCACCCTTATTGCTGCCAAGGTCATTCCTGGACAAACGAACAACGTTAATGGTGCAGCAGCAAATGCTCCCGTAAAAGAGTTTGACATTCGCCCATTGAAGGAGGTCTATGCCGATTATCACCAGAAACAGCTTGACATACGCATACGTCAGCGTAACCTCAACCTCATGCGCGGCATTGCTCCCATCTTCACCATCGGTAGCGGTGCTCTCTCACGCCTGCCCTTAGGTCCCGAATTTACAAGTTTGACAGGCCTGCTGTTCTTCGTTGGTCTTGTTGTCACGATATGGGCTTTCTACAAAGGCTATAACGACAAGAGCATTGAGGAAACGGACCAACTAACAGAAGAGTTCCAGCATAAGTATGTATGTCCCAACCCCGACTGTCATCATTTCCTTGGCATGCGGCCCTACCACCTGTTACAGCAAGACAACAACTGCTCTTATTGCAAGTGTAAATTCAAGAAATAAAAACCACAACAAAACAATCGGGTCATGGAAACCACACACTGCGTTTTCCATGACCCGATTTCGGTAAAACAGAGCTATAAGATTTTTCACTTTTCGTTTTTCACTTATATAGGGGATTTTTCACTTTTCTTTTTTCCCTTTTCCCTTAATGGGCGTCAGCCTTTTTTTACCCTTTTACTCTTTTACCTTTTTACCTTTAAAAAATCATTTCAGTCCTTCCACCGTATATCCTGCGTTTTTAAGGAGTTGCAAGAGTCCGTTCTCTCCAACAAGGTGCAAAGCACCCACAGCAAAGAAAGTAGGCTTATCGGCCATGATGGCAGGCATCTTCTCCATCCACGCTTTATTACGGTTTTCAATCATAGCAGCTGTTTCCTCTGGTGTGGCATCACAACTGTTGCCAAGTTTCTCATCACTTGCTTTCTTCATAGCCACAAGATCCTGTGCATAGAAAGCATCAGTAAGTTCATCCATCACCTTAGCGTTGTAATCGCGATTACGAACGAAGCACATCAGCTGTTCCACCTGACGCTTCATAGGCACATCGTAAAGCAACTTGGCTTGCTGAGAGATAGTTTCCAGTCCTCCCACCGGCTCGTTGTTCTTCTTTGCCTGAGCCTGAAAATACTGGTCGAATGTAGACGAAGGGTCAAACTCGCCCATGTGGTTCGTCATGAATGTCACAAGCGTAAGCTGCACGAGCAGAGCCTGTGGTGCCAGCTGTCCCATGCTCTGCATCACCTCTTTGCTGCTGAAGCCCACGCTCATAAGTTCCTTTAGGCAAGCATCGACCTCTTTAAACTGTGCAGGTGTGAGTACATCCTTAATAGTTTTACCTTCAGGAAGCTGCGTATATTGCTGCATAACTTTTACCGAGTCGGCATTCTGCATGTCGCTCATCACCAGTTCACCATACACCTGGTCGGTCTCTGTGAGAGCGGTCTTCACCTCACTTATTTTCTGCACAAATCCCACGTTGGCAAGATGGTGCGTACCGATGATGTAAGACGGTTTCTCAAGATTCTTACCAGAAATTTTGTAAAGCAACTGTGCGTTGGCTCCTGCACACACGGCCATGCCTAGGAACAGTGTAACAAATAACTTCTTCATTTTTTAATTACCTTTTAGTTTATTACCTTTAAAATTATTTTTTTGGTTATTAGCAAAAACGTTTTCTGCTGTTATAAATACAAATATTGTAAATGCAATTGTTTTTTCAAAAAGTTCAAACTGTCGCAAATGGCCAATAACAGACCCATTATAAAGCTACAGTTTCATAAAAAAGGCTCTATTGTCATCACGCACCGACCGAAGTACACACGCACACCGACCGAAGTACACACGCACGCCGACCGAAGTACACACGCACGCCGACCGAAGTACACACGCGCACCGACCGAAACGCGCCGACAACAAGCTCATTTGAGAGAACTTCATTACTTGTTTAGCTGAAGTTTCTCTCTCTTACAGAACTTATAAAAGCCCACC
>ENA-ORRO01002234-ORRO01002234.1-human-gut-metagenome-genome-assembly--contig:-NODE-2234-length-12347-cov-3.251058_pt1 | contig 12347 bp, 9 predicted proteins | sample MGYA00242176_ERZ509136 | MGnify/ENA primary metagenome ERZ509136 (study PRJEB26280, sample SAMEA2338644) | human gut metagenome | biome: human gut; feature: human-associated habitat; material: faeces... | reverse complement strand
TTTTCCCGCCGCGGAGACGATGTACAACATTTTTGTTGCACTGGCCATCGGCATGATCCTGCTGAATCTGATCTGGCAGCTTTTCAAGAACTATGGCCTCGTGGCCGGTGTGGAAGCGGAAGACCCGGTAAAGCTGACAATCCGCTCTGTGCTGTTCATTCTGTTGGCCTATTTCGCGGATGAAATCGTGGAACTGATACTGAAGATCGGCGGGACGCCCTACGCATGGATCATGTCGTCCGAACTGCCCGCACTGAATTTTGCCGACTTTAACTCGGTCATTCTCACCATAATCGGCGTCTGCGCCAATGGCGCCGTGGCCCTTATTGCCCTGATCCTCGTCCTCATACTGGCATGGAACTATATCAAGCTGCTGTTTGAGGCGGCGGAGCGCTATGTGCTGCTGGGCGTTCTGGTATTCACAGCGCCGGTAGCCTTTGCTACGGGTGCGGCACAGACTACCTCCAACATCTTCAAGGCATGGTGCCGGATGTTCGGCGGCCAGATATTCCTGCTGCTGATGAACGCATGGTGCCTGCGCCTGTTCATTACCATGGTGGGAACCTTCCTGGCAAACCCCTTATCCCTATAGGAGACAATCATGAATCAAAAAATAAAATACATTACAGAGATCGTGCTGTCCGCACTGGTCATATGTGCGCTTACGATCCCTGCCTTTGCTCTGACGGAATCGGATGTGCAGTCTCAGGTCTCGGCTTCCGGCAAAGAAGGCGTGGCCGGAAACCTGTTTGTCTGGTTTCTGTGTGCGGTAGCTTTCCTGAAAATCTCACAGAAGATCGACAGCTTCATGCAGGGTCTGGGCATCAACGTGGGGCATACAGGCGGCTCCATGCTGGCGGAAGCAATGTTGGCCGCGCGGAGTATCGCTGCCGCCCGTGGTGTTGCTGGCCGTGGTCGAGGCGGAAACGCAGGCCGCGGCGGAAGCACAGGTGGCAGCGGCGGTGACAGCAATACCTTCCTGCAAGGCGGTCTGGCCGGTGTCGTTAACCGCAGCTTCTATAACGGCGCATACAAGAGTGCCACCGGCACAGGAAGCGGCGGCGTTGGCGGCATGGCTGTCCTTCTCCGTGGATACGGAGCTGCTGCAGCCGTATCGCTACCGGCCGGTCGGGCATCGGCGATGTCATGTCCGGCAATATAGCGGCAGACGCGCTTATGTCCTATATGGGCTACACGGCGCTGGGCGAAGGCGCGGCAGATATTCCCTCCTTCTCCAACGTGGAGATCGGCGGCGGGCATATCACCGGCACGGAGACCTCCGAGGAAGAACCTGCGGGTCGCTCCTTTGCCATGTATAGCACCGAGCAATACATGGAGCCCAAGCGGGAATACACCACAGTCACCACCGTGGATGGCACTAAGTGGTATAAGCAGTACGCACAGGACGTGGTGGAGAAAACGCCCTATCAGAATCCGGATGGCGGCATTTCCTACCGTGAGAGCCTGATCCGGCGTCTGCCCGACCCACCGCGCAGAAAGGACAAGGTCTGATATGGCCCAGCAAGAAAAAAGCGGCCTGAACGAAGCCACTGAGATAAGCGCACACGCTGCCGGTGCCGTGCGCGGCGCCATCAAGACAGGGAAAGCAGTAAGCGGCGCGGCAAAAGGCACCGCTGCCGCAGGCCCTTACGGTGCGGCGGCAGCGGCACTCTGGACACATCGCAAGGCAGTCGTCGCCATCATTGCCGGACTGCTGGCGATCCCCGTTCTGTTCATTATGCTGCTGCCCTCCCTGATCTTCGGCGGACTGACACAGGCAGGCTCTGAGGGAAATCCTGACTCCTCAATCCTCAACGACAACGCCGCCATTGTGGAGAACATCAATCAGATCTCGCAGGCGATCAGCGACTTGCTGGAGGAGGGGCAGGAGGATGTTCGTGCTCGCATTGACGCGGATTTTGCCGCTTCCGGTGCCGACCAGAAGGAGATCATCAATCCCTACGAGAGCTCCCCGGCCTATAATGCCAACCGTTTCATCGCCATGTACTGCGCCGCCAAGGATCAGGACTACGCCTCCATCTCCCTCAAGGATATGGAGGCGCTGATCCGCAAGGCCAAGGACGCCCTCTACACCTTCACAAGCACGGAGGAGCCTCGCACGACAACGGTGACAGACACGACCATTGACCAAAATACCGGCAACGTCACTGTGACGGAAACGGAAGTCACAGAGATATGGAAGATCTATACTATCGTCTACAACGGAGAAGCCTATTTTGAGGATAAGATATTCGCCCTGTCAGATGAACAAAAGGAACTGGCGGAAAACTACGCGCAGAACTTGAGCGTGTTCCTGGGCGATGGCATGATGCAGGGTCTGCTTCCTGCCGAGTCTGCCGACCTCGTATCTCTGGGCGATATTCGTTTCTCAGATGGCGCGACACAGGTGGTCTACTATAATCAGTTGGACAAGCGGTATGCAAGCAAGCCCTACGGTACTGACGACATCGGCACCTACGGCTGCGGGCCTACCTGCATGGCGATGGTGGTATCTTCTCTGACCAATGAGACGGTCGATCCCGTTGAGATGGCACATTGGGCCTATGAAAACGGCTACTGGTGCAGCAAAAGCGGCTCCTACCACTCGCTGATCCCCGGTGCCGCCAAGGCGTGGGGCCTGCTGGTACAGGGCTGTGGAAAAACAGAGGGGCAGCGCATTGTGGACGCCCTTTCTCAAGGCAAGCTGGTGGTGGCTATCATGCTGAAAGGCCATTTCACCAGTTCTGGCCACTTCATCGTGCTGCGCGGCGTGGAGAACGGAAAGATACTGGTAGCCGATCCCGCCAGCTATACCCGAAGCCAACAGACATGGGATTTGTCCATCATCCTGAATGAAGCCAGTGGCCGTGCCGGCGCCGGTGGGCCGTTCTGGATCATTGGATAAGAAGGAGAACTAAATGTGAGTAAACCAAATGATTATGATACCTATATTATCCCGCCCAATTTTATCGAGGGCGGGACTTTTTTCGGCGGGCTGCTGAAGCTTCGCAACACAGCTGAGGCGCTGGTTATCGTGCTGGCTATCGGCATACCTGTGTTCTCGGTGTCCACACTGACGCTGACAGCCAAGATCATCATTCTATGCCTGACCGCGCTGCCGCTGGGCATTATCGCGCTGGTGGGCATCAACGGTGAAAGTCTTTCGTCGTTCATCTTCCTTGTCCTGAAATACCTCCATAACCGCCGCGTTATTACACGCAACGAAGAGGAACAGGGCAAGCGGAAGAAACGGAAAAAGCGCAAGGCCAAGGGCGGCGACACCGCGCCCAAGTACATCAATCCCGTGGCGGAGTACCTGCCCGTGGAGAAGATTGAAAACGGCATCATCTACACACGGGACCACCGCTACCTGAAGATCGTTGAGGTCGTGCCTATCAACTTCCTGCTGCGCAGCGCCAGAGAGCAGCGGAACATCATCTATTCATTCATCTCGTTCCTGAAGATCAGCACGGTCAAAATGCAGATCAAGGTCATTGCCAAGCGTGCCGACCTGAACCGGCATAGGGAGATCGTGCAGCAGGAGATGGCGCAGGAGACCGATGAAAACTGCCGCCTGCTACAGCAGGACTATCTGACGCTCATTGACCGGATTGGCGCACGGGAAGCCACTACACGCCGCTTCTTCATGGTATTTGAATATGAGGCGTGGGCAGGCCGGAAACGCGGCAACGAGGAAGAGGAGGCCATCGCCTCCCTGCAAACGGCGGCCCGCACTGCGGTCAATTACCTGAAGCAATGCGGCAACGAGGTACTGATCCCAGAAAATGATGATGAATTCACAGTCGATACGCTTTATCACCTGCTGTGCCGCAACGGCACCATGTCGCTGCCGGATCGGGTTCGCCAGATCATCGCGCAGTACAAGGAAAAGGGGCTGGAGTCCGAGATCGACGCCATTCCCTGCACGGAGTTTTTTGCCCCTGACAGCATTGACTTCACCAACGGGCGGCATATCTGCATTGATGGGCTTTATTACTCCTATCTGCTGGTGCCATCTACCGGCTACAAAGCACAAGTGCCGGCCGGCTGGCTGTCCCTTATCGTCAACGCCGGGGATGGCATCGATCTGGATATGTTCATCAGCCGCCAGCCGAAAGCCCGCATGGTGCAGCGGCTGGGCCAGCAGCTCCGTATCAACCGCAGTAAGATCAAGGACGCCAGTGATACCAACACGGACTTTGATGATCTGGACGGTGCCATCCGGAGCGGATACTTTCTGAAGGAAGGACTGGGAAACAACGAGGACTTCTATTACCTGAACCTGCTGATCACGGTAACAGCTCCCACAGTGGATGAACTGGAATGGAAGGTCAGTGAGATGAAAAAGCTGCTCATGTCCCGCGATATGGACGTGTGCAGCTGCGCCTTTCATGAGGAGCAAGCGTTTCTCTCCTCGCTGCCGCTGGTCAGCATGGAAAAGCACCTCTATGAACGCTCCAAGCGCAATGCGCTGACCACTGGTGTGGCAAGCTGCTATCCCTTCACGTCCTATGAGCTGAGTGATGAAAACGGTATCCTGTTCGGCCTGAACAAATACAACAACTCCCCGGTCATTATCGACATCTTCGATTCCAAGGTCTATAAGAACGCCAACATTGCCGTATGCGGCACCAGCGGCGCAGGCAAGACCTTCCTGATCCTGCTGATGGCGCTCCGTATGCGACGCAAAGGCATACAAGTTTTTATGCTGGCACCCCTGAAAGGCCACGAGTTCCACCGCGCCTGCGTCAACACAGGCGGCGAGTTCATCAGTATCTCCCCCGCCTCCAAAAGCTGCATCAATGTGCTGGAGATCCGCAAGGTAGATAAGTCCGTGGAAGAAATGCTGGATGGCCCCGGTATCGAACGCTCTGAGCTGGCAGCCAAAATCCAGAGACTCCATATCTTCTTCGCCCTTTTGATACCCGATATGTCCTATGAGGAAAAGCAGCTTTTGGATGATGCCCTGATCCGCACCTACGCCCGGAAAGGCATTACCCACGACAACGTCTCTCTCAATGATCCGGATAACCCCAATGTTTACCGCGAGATGCCTGTGCTGGGCGACCTCTACGATGTTCTGAAGGAGGAAAGCGACACCAAGCGCCTTTCCAACATCATCAACCGCTTCGTACACGGGTCGGCCAGCACCTTCAACCAGCAGACCAATGTAAATCTGGACAACAAGTTCACGGTGCTGGACATCTCGGAACTCAGCGGTGACCTGCTGCCTATCGGTATGTTCGTGGCGCTGGATTTCGTGTGGGATAAGGCCAAGGCCAACCGCACAGAGGAAAAGGCCATCTTTATCGACGAATGCTGGCAGCTCATTGGCGGCGGCTCCGGCACCTTCGGCGTCGGCAACCGTCTGGCGGCTGAAATGGTGCTGGAGATCTTCAAGACCATCCGTGCCTATTCCGGCAGCGGCATTTGCGCGACGCAGGATCTGAATGACTTCTTCTCTCTGGACAACGGCAAGTACGGCAAGGGCATCATCAACAACTGCCGCACGAAAGTCATATTGAATCTGGAGGATGAAGAAGCCCAGCGCGTTCAGCAGGTATTGCACCTCTCCGAAGCGGAGGTCATGGAGATCACCCACTTTGAGCGGGGCAACGGCCTGATCAGCAGCAATAACAACAATATCACGGTGGAGTTTAAGGCCAGTTCGCTGGAACGCGACCTTATCACCACAGACCGCCGTGAGCTGCTCGACCTTCTGCGCCGCATGAAGCGTCCGGAAACCTAATACGGCGTTTATACGGAGATAACACGCATTATAAAATCAATACGCATTTAATACGGAGTTAATACGCATTACGGAGGTGATGCCGCCTATGAGAAACAGAGAACAGATCTATGGACAGGAGGCCGCGGGACTGCTGCGGAACATAACCGTCTATCACTGCATACGCCATGACCAGCTCCTGCGCCTGTATCCGGGCAAGGAGGACGTCATTGAAAACCTACTGCGCTATCTGGTCAGGCAGCAGCGGATATTCTATAACACTGACCGGGATTGCTATGGAGACGTCCCTAACTGCCGCGAGGACAGAGAACTGACAGCGGCGCTGTGGGTGCTGCTGGACTTCATCGAGAAGGTGGAGTATCACAGCCCTGACAATATGCCGGCAAAGCTGGTATTCTTCGCCGATGGCGAGGTATATGAGGTCGTCTATGTAAGCCCGGGTAAGGAAGCGTTGTTGCAGCACGCACTGGTCGCGGAAGATGATTCCGGGCGACGGCTCGTTATCATTGAGGAAGAAGACCAAATGCAGCACCTGCACATCCCTCATATCGCCGCCTACTGCATGGTGGATGAGCAGGGCTGCGTACAGTACTTCAGGAAGGAGGAACCTTGTGGACAGAGCCACCCTCTCGCAGCGGATAGAGAGCATTTTGAATGAGATCACCCGCCTGTCCAACACGCTCTACGCTATGGACAACACGAATATCCAGCGGCATTCAGATAACTATGAAATGCTGTCCACAGAGGCCGCGCTGCGGGGTGAGGTCATTGCCTGCCGGCTGCGGCACCTGATCTATGAGACGACCACCATCCGAAAAGCCGAGTATTTGACATCGGCTGGTGTCATGCAGGGCATCTCTGTTATAGAGAAAGATGGCATACTGGAAATCACGCTCCCCTGCCTGCTGCCTAAGAAGAGCAAGAAGCATAGCTGCGAGTATCTGACAGACCCCATCTACTACACGCTTAGTAAGTATGCGCAGACACACACGCTGCCCAAGTTCCGGCACTGTGTTGTCTGCTTTTCTCATATCTACAGCCGCGAGCTGTCTCCGAACCGGGTGCGTGACTATGACAATCTGGAGCTCAAGCAGCTTTTGGATGTGATTGCCACTTTCGTTATGGAGGATGATACGGGTCTGCTGTGCGATGCCTATAACATGACGGAGATCGGCGACAGTGACTGTACCCGCGTGTCGGTGATGGATAAGGAGCGTTTTCAGGGCTGGCTTTCGGACCGCGAGAATCGGCTCAGATCTATATCCGATTTATAGTGTTTCGACCGTGTCAAAAACAGTACACATGACGATGGTACGGCAAAGCCTGTATTTCCGGGCATTTTCACATGACCGGTGCGGGCGAAAATACCGTGGTCATGGCAGTCTGGGTACTGCACACCAGAAGGAGGTGGTCAGTATGAGTACCCTACCACAGAAAGCTCCCGGTAGCCTATCACAAGCCTATCAGCTATTGGCGCTGGTCGCCCTGTCCGGTGAGCTGCCGGCCAGCCAACTGAGCAGGCTCGCCGGTGGCACCAGCTACAAAGAGAACGTGGTCAAGTCGCTGAAGCGTCAGCGGCTTTTGCTGTCCTACTACAAGAACGGACTGCGTGGATACCGGCTCACCGCCGCGGCGAAAAAGCTGCTGCTGGAGCACAACCAGGAGAGGTTTTCTTTCTACCTGTCCGGATCCTGCGCCACCAACCACATCAGGAGTGAACCGGAGCAGCGGCTTCGACTCCACCGTGTCTCACAGACATTGATCACCATGCGTAACGCCAACGTTAGTATCTTCCGCGATGAAAAACCCGGCGTATTCCGCCCCGGCGAAACAGCGATTGGTAGCATCTGCACACCTGCCTTCTACACCTCCCGTGAGATCAAAGAGACGGGGACGACCTTTGTTAAAATCCGTGGTGCCCGGTCCGTGGGCGTTTTATTGACACCGCAGCATATCCACGTGGTTTACAACATGGGCAACGCGCTGATGAAATGGAGCTATAAAGCTGAGATGCGGACAAAAGCGCTCATGCAGACGGTGCTGTGCCGTGAACGTATGCCGCACCAGTATCATCTGGATACCGTGCAAGGTCTCCTGCTGGGTGACAGTATGGAGCTGGCCTATGAGCTGCTGACCAACCAGGGCGGCAAGAACTATTTCATTCTGGATGGCAGCTATGAACGGTTCTGCTTCCTGACCAACGACCATCATGGAGCGGTGCTGCTGCGCCTTATCTGCGATGAAGAACTGGACAATGATCTGCGTGAGCTGCTGCTCCTTGACCTTGAGCCACAGCAGCCGGGTGAAACGGTGGAGAACGACGCCATGACACCGGAGGGCGCACCGGTTCTGTTCGCCTATGATTGTGACCTGCCGCGGATCAGGCGGTTCGATACGGCACTGCGGCTTCAAGACCGCTATGGCATCCTGATCTGCTTCGACCATCAGGCCGAAGTGCTGCGCCGCTACTGCGGCGACAGGGCCGTTGTGCAGGCCATTGATTTTGATGCGTTTGAAAGGAGGTTTTTGCCGTAGAGAAAAAGAAACTGCGAAGTCTGCTGTTCTCGCTCCCGCTATTTCTGGCGGGCCTGTTGTTTGGCGGCGGCTATCTGGCGCAATTCGTCCGGAACTATCAGCAGTGGAAGGATGCGGGCGGAACGCCCGGCGACGGAAGTTCCCCGGCCACGCCGGTGCTGTCTTTCTCCGCTTGCTGCGAAGCGCTGTTCAGTAAGAGCGGGATCATCGGCGTGGGACTTTGCCTGTTGCTGCTGGGCCTGCTGATTGTCATGGTGATGCGTATGGGCTATTCCGATGTTGGGGAGTATGACGCGGAGCGCAACCTGACCTACTCCAACAAAGGCACCTACGGAACGGCTGGTTTCATGGAGAAAGCGGAGATGAAGGGCGTCCTTGATCTGGTGTCCGATATCCGCAAGCACAGCGGCGTCATACTGGGCAAGCTGGACAATCAGGTGGTGTGTATTCCCGAAAACTCCCGGCTTAACGGCAATATCGCCGTGTTCGGCGCCAGCGGCTCCATGAAAACGCGAGCCTACTGCATCAATCGCATTTTGCAAAGCGCGTCCGAGGCCCACAACGGCCACAAGGAGTCCTTGATCATCACCGACCCGAAATCGGAGCTTTACGAAAAGACCAGCGAATATCTGCGCAGCAAGGGCTACGTGGTAAAGGTGTTCAACCTGATCCAGCCGGAGAACTCTGATTCATGGAACTGCCTGGCGGAGATTGAGGGTGATGAGCTGATGGCGCAAATCTTCTGCGACATTATCATCAGGAATACCGGCAGCGAAAAGGGCGACCATTTCTGGAACGCTGCCGAGATGAACCTGCTGAAAGCGTTGGTACTATATGTGGCGCTGGGCTATCCATCGGAGAGCCGGAATATCGGAGAGGTCTACAAGCTGTTGGTGCTGAACGCGGAGAAAGAACTGGACAACCTTTTTTCCATGCTGCCTGCCAGCCATCCTGCCAGAGCGCCCTATGCGCTGTTCAGCCAATCCTCAGATACGGTGCGCAGCGGCGTTATCATCGGGCTGGGCAGCCGCTTGCAGGTGTTTCAGAATCGGCCCATCTGCCAGATCACCAGCCATGATGAAATTGACATGGAGCTGCCGGGCAAGCAGCCCTGTGCCTATTTCTGCATCACATCCGATCAGGACAGCACCTTTGATTTCCTTACGTCCCTGTTTCTGTCCTTCGCGTTTATCAAGCTGATCCGTTACGCGGATAAAAACTGTGCTGACCGCAGGCTGCCAGTCCCCGTTCATGTGCTGGGCGAAGAGCTGACAGCCTGCGGCGTTATTCCAGACTTGAGCCGGAAGATCAGTGTGATCCGCTCGCGGGGCGTCAGCATGAGCTGCGTGTTTCAGAATCTGGCGGGCTTGCAGAACCGGTATCCCTACAACCAATGGCAGGAGATATTGGGCTGCTGCGACTATCAGCTTGCACTGGGCTGCACCGATGAGCTGACTGCCAAATTCCTCAGTGACCGCACCGGGGAGGTCAGCGTCCATGTCTCCAGCAAGGCCAAGCAGTTGGGTACATGGCGTATCAGCAACTACACGCCGGAGTTCCGCGAAACCAGCGGCGTGGGCAAGCGCAAACTACTGACTATGGATGAGGTGCTGCGCCTGCCGGTAAACCGCGCGCTGGTCATCGCACGCGGCAACAAGGTGCTGCAGGTAGATAAGTACGACTATACCAATCACTATGAGGCAAAGAAGCTGCGGGACTGCAAGGCCTCCGCCCATATCCCGGAATGGCGTAAGAAGCCCGCGCCCACGTCTACTCCAAAGCCAGAGCAGCCGAAGTGCGCACCCCGTCCGAATAAGCCCTCCGCCAAACGCGGCGAGTTTGTCAAGACCGATAAGGATTCCATCATGTCAACCAAAATGTGAGCTAAGGAGGAAAGTAATATGCCGAGAAAGAAAACAGAAGAACTTGCCGTGATACCGGAAGCGGCGGCACTTCCCGTCGTCCCCGAGGAAGCGGCAGAACAGCCGGTGGCAGAAGAGTGTTTGCCGGAAACCGCAGCCGATCCTGTTGTGGAGGATACTGTACCTACAGAGAGTGTTCTCGCTGAGCCTGCGGAAGTGGTGACTGTGCCGGAGGATCCCCAGCCCTCTGAAAAGCCGAAGCGCACTGTCCGCAAACGAACCGCTGCAAAAAAGACGGTAGAGGTGGAGAAGCAGGCTACGCCGCCTACTGAGGATGCTGCCGCCTCTGCTGAACCTGCCCCTGCCGCTGTCCAACAGAGAGATATTTTGACATTGGATGCCCGGAGCGAAGCGGAAACGCAGGCGCAGATGGAGGACATTATCTGGCACGAGATCCACAATGCCTACCGCACCCGGCGCATGCTCTCCGGTATGCTGAGCGGCATTGAAAGAACGGAGGCGGGGAAAACTATTGCCATTGTGGACTACAAGGGATTCCGCATTGTGATCCCCTTGAAGGAGATGGTGCTGGACTTCCCGGCAGATATGTACGGTGCTGACTATAATGAGATGATCCTCCGACACCAGAAGATCCTCAATAAGATGCTGGGCGCAGAGGTGGATCTTGTGGTCAAGGGCATCGACGCCAAAAGCCGAACCGTTGTTGCCAGCCGAAAGGACGCCATGCTGAAGAAGCAGCAGATCTACTATTTTGGCAAGGACAGTGACGGACAGTATCGTATCTATGACGGACGCGTGGTAGAAGCCCGTGTGATCGCTGTGGCGGAGCAGGTCGTCCGGGTCGAAGTGTTTGGCGTGGAGACATCCATTCTGGCTCGCGACCTTTCGTGGGACTGGATCGGCGATGCTCATGACCGCTATGCTGTGGGCGACAAGACTCTGGTACGCGTGCTGGAGATTGACCGCACAGAGCCGGAGCACATCAGAATTAAAGCCGACATCAAAAGCGTATCCGGCAACAGCAAGAATGACAATCTTCAGAAATGCCGTATTCAGGGCAAATATGCCGGGAAGGTCACCCATATCCATAAGGGCGTTGTGTATATCCGCCTTAGCAACGGTGCCAATGCCATAGCACATTCCTGCTATGATCGGCGCAGACCCGGACGAAAGGATGATGTCAGCTTTGCCGTTACCCACCTGGATGAGGAACACGGCGTTGCACTGGGGATCATCACCCGAATTATCAAGCAGCATGTCTGATCTGACACGGTATCGGCAGGGTATGGCAATGGATTGGCACTGTTTTGCGATTTCACCGTAAATCACCATGTGCTATACTTGGTACAGTCAAAATTGTAAAGACCGCCGGGTGGTAACTCGGCGGTCTTTCGCATACAGGAAGAGGGTGTTTTATATGTGGTAGGCAGAGCAGCGTTTCGCGCCCGAGCGGCAAATGCAATCACCGCAAAACCCAAACAACAGTACATAGTGTTGAAAAAGGCGAGGCTCCAGTCGTAAATATCTTCAAAGCACATTAAACAGGGCTGCGATATTTACGTAAAGGAGAGAACGCCCATGAGGAGAAAAAGAATGCGTTTAGTTTCACTTATTTTGAGTGCCGTGTGTCTGTTAGGCTGCGCAGTCCAGCCGGCACCGGTCTCGGATTCGTCTGAGTCCAACACCAAGGTCTCTGCCTATGCAGCAAGTCAGACCGAGCAGGACGAAGAGGAGCGCACGGTGGCCGAATCTCTGCTGCCGCAAACAGAAGATGGAGGCGATACATCCGAGAGCAGCGTCGCTCCAGAGCGGGCGGGTGCGGAGAATGCGGATAACACCGCAGAAAAACAGCCTGCACCCGCTGAAACGGCACCGCCCACTACCCCTGGACAGGCGGCGACACCCGCGCCTGTTCCGGAGGATACACCTGCTCCCGCACCCACGCCGGCACCTGCACAGAAGCCAGCAGAGAAACAGGAGGAAGAACCTGCTCCTACGCCCGAACCTACGCCCACGCCGAAGCCTGCCGCCAGCGGGAACATCTACTCCATCGCGGAGGCCATTCAAGCGGGCAACGAGTACGCAAGAGCGCAGTACGGCGTAACCATCGACACCAGTATGACCGCCGCCGACTCCAGCTACTTCCCCGGCACGGCAGACAGCGTGGCATGGCTGGGGGG
>ENA-ORRO01002232-ORRO01002232.1-human-gut-metagenome-genome-assembly--contig:-NODE-2232-length-12354-cov-2.228962_pt1 | contig 12354 bp, 11 predicted proteins | sample MGYA00242176_ERZ509136 | MGnify/ENA primary metagenome ERZ509136 (study PRJEB26280, sample SAMEA2338644) | human gut metagenome | biome: human gut; feature: human-associated habitat; material: faeces... | reverse complement strand
GCCGCCGGCGCCGTGCACGGTTCTTTGTCTGCCGGTGCGCTGACTACCACTTACACCGCGTCACAGGGTCTGCTGCTGATGATCCCCAATATGTACAAGATCGCCGGCGAACTGATTCCGTCCGTCATTCATGTGTCTGCCCGCTGCGTGTCTACCCACGCGCTGAATATCTTTGGCGACCATTCCGATGTGATGGCCTGCCGCCAGACCGGCTATGCCATGCTCTGCTCTGCCAATGTGCAGGAGGTAATGGATCTGGGCGCTGTGGCTCACCTGTCTACCTTAAAGAGCCGTGTGCCGTTCTTGCATTTCTTTGACGGCTTCCGTACCTCTCATGAGGTGCAGAAGATTGAGACCTGGGACTATGAGGACCTGCGGTCTATGGTGGATATGGACGATGTGCAGGCGTTCCGCGCCCGCGCCCTGAACCCGGAGAAGCCGGTGCTGCGCGGCTCTGCGGAGAACAGTGATGTGTTCTTCCAGCACAGAGAGGCATGCAACCGCTACTATAACGACGCGGTTGCCACTACTGAGATGTATATGAACACCATCAACGAGAAGCTGGGCACGGATTACCGGCTGTTTAACTACTACGGCGCGCCGGACGCAGACCGTGTGATTGTGGCTATGGGCTCTGTGTGCGACACCATTCAGGAAACCGTAGATTTTCTGAACGCACGCGGCGAAAAAGTGGGCATGGTCAAGGTGCACCTGTATCGCCCCTTCAGCGCCAAGCATCTGCTGGCTGCCCTGCCGGAGACGGTGAAGCACATTTCCGTGTTAGATAGAACGAAGGAGCCCGGCTCCTTAGGTGAGCCGCTGTTCCTGGATGTGGTGGCTGCGCTGAAAGGCTCTGCCTTTAACGATGTGCCGGTGTACGGCGGTCGTTTCGGCTTAGGATCTAAGGATACCGTACCGGCGCATATTATCGCTGTGTACAACAATATGGCTGCGCCCCAGCCCAAGCCGGAGTTCACTCTGTCCATTGAGGACGATGTGACCCACTTGTCCCTGCCGGTGACCGAAAACCCGGACACCACCCCGGCAGGCACCACTTCTTGTAAGTTTTGGGGTCTGGGCTCCGACGGCACCGTTGGCGCCAACAAGGACTCTATTAAGATCATCGGCGACAATACGGATATGTTTGCCCAGGGTTACTTCTTCTATGACTCCAAGAAGTCCGGCGGCATTACCGTGTCCCACCTGCGCTTTGGTTCGTCACCCATTACCTCTACCTATTTGATCAACAAGGCCAACTTTGTGGCCTGCCACTGCCCGTCCTATGTGACCAAGTATGATATGGTACAGGATCTGGTGCCCGGCGGCACTTTCCTGCTCAACTGTATTTGGACCCCGGATCAGCTGGACAGCCAGCTGCCTGCGTCCATGAAGCGCTATATTGCAGAGAACAACATCCATTTCTATATCATTAACGGCATTAAGATCGCAGAGGAAGTGGGCTTGCCCGGTCGTGCTTCCACCATCTTGCAGTCTGCATTCTTTGCCATCTCCGGTATTTTGCCGGTAGAGAAGGCCATTGAGCTGATGAAGGCCGCCGTGGTCAAGAAGTTCTCCAAGAAAGGCGAGGCGGTGGTGAATGCCAACTTTGCCGGCATTGATCGTGGCGCTCAGGAGATCGTGAAGGTGGATGTGCCGGACAGCTGGAAGACTGCAGAAGACGCACCCCGCCGGCTGGAAGTACCCACCGATCGTCCGGAGATGAAGAAGTTTGTCAAGGAAATTCTGGATCCGGTTGGCCGCCTGCACGGCGACGATCTGCCGGTATCTGCCTTTGCTGATCGGGCGGACGGCGTATATCCTGCCGGTTCTGCCGCCTTTGAGAAGCGGGGCATTGCCATTACCGTACCCCAGTGGGACGGCACCAAGTGCGCCCAGTGTAACCTGTGTGCCATGGTCTGCCCCCACGCAGTCATTCGTCCCATTGCTATGAATGCAGAGGAAGCGGCTGCCGCGCCGGAGGGTACCACCATGGTGAAGCACAAGAGAGCGGATTATCAGTACGCCCTGATTGTGTCCGTACTGGACTGCACCGGCTGCGCCTCCTGCGCCAATGTGTGTCCCACCAAGTCCCTGACTATGAAACCCATTGCCAGTGAGTTGGATCGGCAAAAGATCTATGATGCGCTGGTGGACACCTCTGAAAAACCGGAGCTGCTTACCAACAATACCATCGGTGTGCAGTACAGAAAGCCGTATTTGGAGTTCTCCGGCGCTTGCGCAGGCTGCGGCGAGACTCCGTATGCCAAGCTGGCCACCCAGCTGTACGGCGACCGTATGTATATTGCCAACGCCACCGGCTGCTCCTCCATTTGGGGCGGTTCCGCACCCTCTACGCCTTACACGGTAGACAAGAACGGCCACGGCCCCGCTTGGTCCAACTCTCTGTTTGAAGACAACGCTGAGTTCGGCTACGGTATGCTATTGGCACAAAAGCAGATCCGCGAGCGGCTGGCTATGGACGCCCAGCAGTTGCTGGACACCCCGGTGGCGGACAAAGCCCAGGCTTGGCTGGACACCTATGAGGACGCTGCTACCAATACGGAGCCTGCCCAGGCACTGATCGCTGCATTGCAGACGGCAGCGCTGGAGGGTGACGCCAAGGCGGCGGCTGCTGATTTCCTGAAAGACGCAAATTATGCGGCCAAGAAGTACCAGTTTATCTTTGGCGGCGACGGCTGGGCCTACGACATTGGCTTTGGCGGCCTGGATCATGTGATCGCATCCAATGAGAATGTGAACATTGTTGTGTTTGATACGGAGGTGTACTCCAACACCGGCGGACAGTCCTCCAAGGCGACGCCCACTGCGGCAGTGGCCAAGTTCGCCGCCGGCGGCAAGGAGGTCAAGAAAAAGGACCTGGGCGCCATCGCCATGAGCTACGGCTACATCTACGTGGCCCAGGTGGCCATGGGCTACGACCAAGCCCAGACCCTGAAGGCCATCCGGGAGGCAGAGTCCTATCCCGGCCCGGCCATCGTCATCGCTTACTGCCCCTGCCTGGAGCACGGTATCAAGGCGGGCATGAGCTGCACGCAGGAGGAGATGAAGAAGGCGGTGGAGTGCGGCTACTGGCATCTGTACCGGTATGATCCCCGCCGGATCGCGGAGGGGAAGAACCCCTTCCAGCTGGATTCTCCCGAGCCCGACAGCGGCAAGATGATGGACTATCTGAAGGGCGAGAACCGCTATGCCTCCCTGCAGATCAACTTCCCGGACCGGGCCCAGCGCCTGTACGAGAAGACCGTCCAGGACGCCAAGGACCGCTACGCCAAGTATCGCAAAATGGCTGAGGACTGAGCATTCCCCCCGCTTACCTCTCTGAACCAAACAGGAAAAAGCGCAGTGCGCACATGCGCACGGCGCTTTTTCCTGCTCAAGGGCCGCCCGCCGCGGGAGGAGAGACGCACAACAGGCGGCAGGTACAGAAGCACAAAAAGGCCCGGCGGAGAAGCCGGGCCTTTTTGGCCGCCTCCGGCAGGGTGGGGAAAGACCGGGACGGCGAAAAGGAGGTACGCGGATCCGCGGGAAAGCGGGGCTGCTCCCAATGTAGGAGAGGAGGAGCGGCCCCGCAGCGGGATCAATTACAGCGTATCCAAAACCGTCTTGAAATCGTCGATGATATCCTCGGGATCCTCCAGACCCATGTCGAACAGGCGATCGCTGAGAACGCCCTTGATGCCGTGCTCCGCGCCCAGCACCTGAGTGATGACGCCGGATTTCAGGGCCGTGTCAATGACGCCGTAAGCGCTGGCGTTGATCACAGACGTAGGCCCACCGGACTGACCGATGATACAGGCACCCTTTAATTCTTTCATGATTGACTACCTCCCAGTAGATTTTTCTTGCCATGCGGAATATTTTATCACAGAGGATGGATAAAGTAAACCGTTGGGGCTTGCAAAAAGAAAAAAATGTGGTACAATACATATATACATCATATCCCAATCATTCCATACAAGTCAAGACCAATTTTTCAAAAGGAGCGATTTATTATGCCACTGGTTACTTCCAAGGAAATGTTCGAGAAGGCTTACAACGGCGGTTACGCCATCGGTGCCTTCAACGTCAACAACATGGAGATCATTCAGGGGATTACCGAGGCCGCCGCTGAGCTGAAGGCCCCCCTGATTCTGCAGGTGTCCAAGGGCGCGCGCGCCTATGCCAACCGCACCTATCTGAAGAAGCTGGTGGAGGCCGCCGTTATTGAGACGGGCCTGCCCATTGTGCTGCATCTGGACCACGGCGACAGCTTTGAGCTGTGCAAGTCCTGCATCGAGGACGGCTTCACCTCCGTGATGATCGACGCCTCCTCCAAGCCCTTCGCCGAGAACATTGCCCTGACCCGCCAGGTGGTGGAATATGCTCACGACCACGGCGTGGTGGTGGAGGCCGAGCTGGGTACCCTGGCCGGCATCGAGGATGAAGTCAACGTGTCCGCCGAGGATTCCTCCTATCCCCGCCCCGAGGAGGTGGAGGAGTTCGTGTCCAAGACCGGCTGCGACTCTCTGGCCATCGCCATCGGTACCAGCCACGGCGCCTATAAGTTCAAGCCTGAGCAGTGTACCCGCAACGAGCAGGGCATTCTGGTGCCGCCTCCCCTGCGGTTCGACGTGCTGAAGGAGGTCTCCCGCCGTCTGCCCGGCTTCCCCATCGTGCTGCACGGCTCTTCCTCCGTGCCGCAGGAGTTCGTCCGCATCATCAACGAGCACGGCGGCCGGATGCCCAATGCCATCGGTGTGCCGGAGGAGCAGCTGCGTGAGGCGGCCAAGCTGTCCGTGTGCAAGATCAATATCGACTCCGATCTGCGGCTGGCTATGACCGGCACCATCCGTCAGTTCATGGAGGAGCATCCCGACAAGTTCGACCCCCGTGAGTATCTGAAGCCCGCCCGTGCCAACATCAAGGAGCTGGTGCGCCACAAGCTGGTGGACGTGCTGGGCTGCGCCGGCAAGGCTTGATAGCGTCTATTGACTCATAAAAAATTCCCGGAGAACGAAGGCTCTCCGGGAATTTTTTGTGTCTCGCTGCCGGGGGGAGTGTGGGGGACGGAAAAGCTCATCGGCAAGCTGAAGGACTTCATCGCCAAGGTGAAGGCGGTCGCAGCTGAAACGAGCGGAGCGGGAACTGCTGGAACGACGGATGAACGCCGAGATCAAAAGCGGTGAAAACCTTCTTGACGAGGCAACCAAGTGGGTGTATGCTGATGAAAAAGGCGTACAGGTGTTCGCTTTATATGGCATAGGAGACGGAACAGATGCCACGCCGCTGTATGCGGTGGGCGGGAAGCGGGCAAAACAGATTGCAGATGATTTGCGGATGATGGAGGATGCGTATGAGAAAACTGACGGAGGCAGAGGAGCTGTTGATTCGTGGATTGAAAGCATTTGGCGTGCGAAAGGGAGCCGCAATGGAAATCGCTCTACGGATGGAAACGGAAGAACAGCAGTACAAAATGATGGATTACATGGTGGATCATCGGGAAGCAACGGGAGAAGAACTTCTGGATGAGGCACGGAGAATCAGCGAGGAGTAAAGGATCAGTTCTCGCTGCGGGAGCCGGTGGAGGAAACCCGTGATCTTCTGGCACTGCACAATATGACAGCGGACAATCTGCGTGGAGCGCTGAAGCCGGTGCGCCAGCCGAAGGAGTTCAGCAAGTTCGGCAACGGGGCGCTCCAGCAGCTGGTGTCCGAGGTCGGCGTACAGGAACTGGCCCGCATCAATGCAGAACGGCAAGAATGACTGGCAGTATTGGACAACGTACATTCAGGATAAAAATAACACCGTCTGGAAGGCCACGCTGAACGTGGCGGAATCCGCAAACGGTGTGAAGTATCTGTATGATATTAATCCAATAAAAAAGGTGGGGCAGTCCGTCAAGTCGGACACATCCACCACCTCTGTGGGGCAGTCCGTCAAGTCGGACACATCCACCACTGGGGATATTGTAGCACAGAACCAGACGGAAAGTCAAGCACAAATTCGCAGTTCGACGCTTTCCGACCGGGACGTGCTGCAAATTGCCGCCCAAATGGCGAAAAACTCCGAGAGCCGGAGCCTGACAGATGGGGATCGGTCAGCACCTCTCAATTTCGGCTATCATGAGGCGAAGCATCTCATCCAGAGTTGTTTCATCCAGATAGAAACGGTCTCCGTCCTCCAGTGCGTTCTGCCTCGCTTCCTGTTCCGTATCAGCATATTCAATCACCAGCGCCATCGCACCGGGAAATACACCAACTCGGAAGAACGCTCCATCTGTGGCAACGAAAAATTTTTCCCCGCCAAGATCAACTGTGCGGTATTTTGCAGAGAGGGCAGCTTTCACTTCGGTTAATCGGTTTTCAGTCAATTTCTTTTCCATCGAGGTCATAACAGCAAGTCCCTCCTTTTTTCGTACTATTCAGGTATGCTGCGTCGATATCGAAATCAAGACCGACTTCACGGCGCATATCCGGCGAACACGCATCCTGAAGTACACTAAGAGCCTCAGTATAGCCGATCAATTCCCCGGATTCAACATCATATCTGTGTTCTTTTTGACTGCGTTCCATTCTTTGATAAGTGCAACAGCATCTTTGATGATATCAGCAGGATTCATTCGGACAGCACTCCTTTGGAACATTTTTTCTCCATGCCGTGTGGGGAGGCGGCGACTCTGCCTGACTGTACCTGTGTCAGAACAATGAATTTCAATCCATGCGCCCCGTGAGGGGGTGCGGCTAAGTATACCATGTATATCTTGAATTATCAAATATGATTTCAATCCATGCACCCTGCGAGGGGGTGCGGCGGCAAAAATGCACAATAACAGATGAACATTTTTGACAAAACAGGCAGGTTCGGCGCAGAACACAACAAACAGCGCTCCGTGACGCAGAGGGAACATAAGAAAAGTTTCCTATTACGAACCATAAGATTCGATGTCCGTCAACGCTTTTTGCACAAAAAGACCATGGAGAAGAAGCTGTGCTTCTCCTCCATGGGATACTCTTATTCTATTTCGTATATGGCTCACACACCGGTCATAACGGTCATGACCTCGAATTCCTCGGCGTTGAGGGTCTTTTTCATGGCCAGTCCCTCGTCGATATCCACGTTGACGATCTGGTCATCCCGGACGCATATGACCCGGTTGGTCATGCCCTCGGCCAGCACCCGCACCGCCTCGTAGCCCATGCGGGTGGCCAGCACACGATCCTTGGCGGTGGGACTGCCGCCCCGCTGGATGTGGCCCAGAATGGTGACACGGGGGTCAAGCCCCAGATGCTCTTTGATCTCCTTGCCCACATCCATGGCGCTGGCGGCACCCTCGGCCACCACGATCATAAAGTGGGTGTTGCCTGCCAGACGGGACTCCCGGATACGCTCCACCACGTCCTTCTCAAATGCTTTGATTGCCCATGAACGGGCCATGAATCTGGCATCGAATGTGGTCGTGGACATGCAGATGGAGGGAGTGCAGATATCCCTGGAGCCCTCTCCGACAGATCTGCGCGGCTTGACCCACCGTGAGCTTGGCGATCACACGGATACGCTGGCGCTTTTAATGGAAGCCCCCAATCCCGCCCAGGGCCGCCTGCGTGACCGCACCGATGAGGCGCTCGTCCTGACAGGCAAGTCGGAGACTTATGTGAAGGCCGGTGAGATTGGGCAGCTCTATGTGCCCTATGACGAAAATGGATGGCCCATTGAGGTGCGCTGTGCCCGCCATGTGTTTGGAATAGAGCGTATCCTGGCCAATTACAGCGAAATGTATGAGGAGCCGATCATTGTCACCGGGATGCCCAGCTATGATGAACTTGTGAAAAATGGAATGGGTCCCTACCTCAATGAGCCTACCACGTGATCAAGGCAGGATCGACAGAAATGAAAAAAGAAATAAAGTGGTCGATTGCGGCAGTACTCCTTCTGTGCATGGGAGTAGTTGTGTACTTTTTGTTTTTGAGGCCTGCTCCGGTGTCACATACGACCTTTTTCCTGGCTGAGGGGCTTGCAAGTCAAACTGAGTGTCACATCATGGACTCTGGGAAGGAGGGGCCGACAATTTTCCTGCTGGCCGGCACGCACGGGAATGAACCCGCCGGATTCAAGGGTGCGGAGCAGCTGCTGGAACGGCTTGAACCAAAGACGGGACGCATCATTCTTGTACCGCATGCCAATCAGCAGGCCATTGAGTTGAACCAAAGGACCGCATCGGATGGCGTGGATATGAATCGTTCCTATCCTGGCGCAGAGGATGGAAATCCCATTCAGGTCTTGTCTGCACAGATTATGGAGCTGATCCAAAAATATCAGCCAGTCTGTGTGGTTGATATGCATGAGGGAGTCAATTTCTACGGCGTAAACGGCAGCATCGGAAATTCTATCGTGGTGGGACAGACACAGAGCGGATTTATCAATGCTCTGGATATACTGGAGATGGTAAACAGCCAGAATGGCGATTATCCTGATTTTGCTCTGGAAGGAAACGCACCTGTTGGAAGTCTGAACTGTACGGCATCCAGGGAGCTGGGGATTGATGCGTTTACAATAGAAACCAGCCAAAAGCTGCCCATGGAAGTGCGGGTCAGCCAACAGGTTTTGATTGTTACAAATATCCTGCAGCAATATGGGATGGAGTTCAAACTGCGCCCGGAGTCCGGAGGATAACAAAGAGCACAGGCGTACAGAGCCAATTCTGTACGCCTGTGCCTTGTTGCTGTGCATGCTTGTTTAAAGAGGATTTTCCGCCGCAAGAGTGAAAAACTTTGCATTTTGCATTGGTTTTTGCTATTCTAAAAAAGAGCCCCTGTTGGGAAGTTTTGTGATTGTGAGGCCAGTATGGGGATAAAACGATTGTCTATTACTTGGAATGCGGTGAGAGTCTTCCAGGCGTTGGGACTGATGGCAGTTGGATTACTGACCCCTCTGATTTTTACAGAGCGGAATTTCCGGATCTATGATTTGCTCTATCAGGCGATGAATGAGCTGGATTCCGGTTTTCTGGCATTAGGGGCCATTCACCTGATTGCCCTGAATACCCTTCGTTCTGGTCCTGACTACTTGGCCATAACGCTTTTGATGGATGGGATTAGCATTCAGTGGAATGGACGGGAGATCCCCTTTGTTAAGATTCCATTCTGCTGCCTGTTCCAAATTTCACTTTACCAGGTCGTATATATGGTCTATTCCCTAAGACTGGACATCGGCATGCCAGCTATCTTAGTGTTTATCTGCATTGAATTGCTGACTCGGTTTTCTTTCCGCCTGCATTACAAGCTGATCATCATCACCCTGTTTCTCATTACCGTGCAGGGGCTGGATGTTTTGCCGGTCATGACAAAATTGGGATTTGGAAATGGTGAGATCTCCACTGATATCAAGGCCATAGCGCCCATTTTGGACGCTGAATTGCTTCTGACTTATTTTGTGCTGTTGCTTCTGTGCTTTTTTGCCACCGCTACTGTTTTAATGGGGCTTCTGGATCTGGAACAGCAGCATTTGATTCAGGCCCACCGAAAGGCGGAACAGGATGAGCTGCAGCTCTACCAGGCTAGAATGAAAAATATTGAAATGAGGTCGTTTCGGGAGATACAGAATTTGGTCCATGACCTCAAGACCCCGCTTACCACCATTCAGGGGCTGGCTGGACTTTCGGAGGAGCTGGTAGAGGATCCAAAACTGGCCAAATATCAGAGGAGGATTGTGAATGCATGTGACCGGATGGGACAGATGGTTTCTGAAATTCTCTATGAGGACCGAATGTCCCTGGTCCCGACAGAGCGGCTTCTGCGCCTGACGCTCTCCTGCATGGCGTCAAACCCCTTGGTTTCTCGAATTTCTGTCCACAATGAGTGTCCTGAGGTTCGGGTATATGTGAATTCCATCCGTATGGCTCGAGCATTGGTAAATCTGCTGGAAAACGCATGTAAAGCGATTGACCCGGAGAAAGGGGAGATCCAGCTGATTGTATCCTGCTGCAGTGGGACAACCCATTGGGAAGTAGTGGACAACGGTATTGGCATAAACCCAGAGATCCTTCAGCGTATGTGGACGCATGGCTATTCTGAAAGCGGCTCCACAGGACTGGGGCTCAGCTTTGTGCAGCAGGTGGTTGACCTTCATCACGGAACAATAGAGGTAAAGAGCAGTCCCGGAGAATATACAAGGATCACGATCATCCTGCCTCAAAATAAAGGAGAGCACAATGGGAAAGAACATTTTATCAATTGATGATGACGAAGACATCCTCTATACAATTCAGGAGATCATTCTTCATCAAGGATGGACGCCCCTGCTGGCAAGAAACTTCAGAGAGGCCGAGCACATTCTGACGCAGTATGGAAATGGAAGGCTGGATCTGATCCTTGTGGACTATCACCTGCCTCAGCCGGACGGAATCCAGATTGTCCGCCGTATGAGAGAAATGGGGATCAATGTGCCGATTGTTGTGCTTACCATTGAAGAGCAGACAGCAGTCATGGAGCGTTTTCTAGAAGCCGGCGCGGATGACTATGCAGTCAAACCCATTAAACCTGTGGATTTGGTCTCCCGCATCAATACCCATCTGCGCTACCACGAGAAAGAGCAGTTTTACTCTGAGGCGGATAAGGGCATCAACCAATCTACATTGGAGATCATTGTATCCTGCCTTTCCTGTTCGGAAGACTATTTGGACGTAGGAGTCATTCAACGGCAGACAAATCTCAATCCCAAAACGATACATCGATATTTGCGATATTTGATTCGTGAGCAGATGGTCGAGGTCAAAAATACCTATGGAAAACGGGGGAGACCTAGAGCATTTTACCGATGGGCAGGCCGGAAAAGATAGAGATATCACAAAATCAATTGGAAACGTTCACCATTGATAACCTGCATGCATACATATACAGGCTGGCCGGCGTTGCCGAATGCCACACTGCGGACCAGGAGCAAAGGTGCATTTTTCCGCAATTTCAGCCAACGAGCCTCCTCGGTGGTAGCCCGGCAGATCTCAACGATTTTTTTTGAGCCGTCTATGACCAAGTCTTTTTTCTCGCGCAGGACCTGGAAAAGCGACCCGTCCAGATTCTCTTGCAGCAGGAAAGCATAGTCCAGTGGAAAATAGCTGGTCTCAATTACCATAGGCTCGTCATTTACATATCTAAGCCGGACAATTTTTACAGTCTGGGAATTCTCATCCAGGCCAAGACTCTCCAGAATACTGGACTTTGGAGCAACGATTTCCTTCTGCAACAGCCTGGCGCCTGGTTTAAGCCCGCGTGCAAGACAAGATTCAGAGAAGCCTTGAATATGTGTATAATCCCGGCCATATTTAGGGGAAGTCACAAAGGTGCCCTTCCCCTGTTTCTTTTCAATAAGTCCCTGAGCTGCCAATTCATCCATCGCTTTTCGTGCGGTGATGACGCTGACCTGGTAATATTTCGCCATTTCGACTTCGGGGAGCAGTCTATCTCCGGGCTTCAATATTCCGGAGGTAATTTCTTTCTGCAGCTTTTCCATCAACTGCCTGTATAGTGGAACGACAGCATTGGCCTCCAAAATCGGTTTGCTCATGGATAATTACCTCCTATATACTCGGTAATCATATTATAACGACTGTTTTGGATTCTGACAACTGATTTCCAGTGTGATAGGATTAAATATTTTCTTGAAAGTATAGCTTTTTACAAATAGAAGAGTTTCTTCATTTTTGCAAGGCATCAGAAATAGCGAGCGGAGTGGTGGGTGAGGGGGTGTAAAGAGATTTTTTTAGTACGTATTGTTATATCTCGTTGGTCCCTTCACAGCACTCTTAAACTAGCATAGGAAAATATGATTAGGCAAAATCCGAGAAAGACGGCAAGGAAAGGCATCTAGAGCAGTTATAATATACGGAAAAGTATGCTGAAAATTTAATTGCTTTTCCCAAAATGTAATTTTAGGATTTAATGTATATGGGCTCTCGTTGCTGGTAAGGGAGGGACGGACGCTTGACACCGGGGGCGTGACATGCCATAATGAAAAGACCTTGAGGAAGAAGGAGAGCGTAAGGAGGAAAGCACCATGGCAAATATGGTAAAGCGGATCGGCATCCTGACCAGCGGAGGAGACGCCCCCGGCATGAATGCGGCGGTGCGGGCGGTGGTCCGCACCGCGCTTGGCAAGGGCATTGAGTGCGTGGGCATCCGCCGGGGCTGGGCGGGCCTTATCGCCGGGGATATCTGTCCCATGAATTCCGGCAGCGTCAGCCGCATCATCAACCGGGGCGGCACCGTTCTCTACACCGCCCGCAGCGACGAGTTCCGCACGCCGGAGGGACAGAAGAAGGCCGCCAACACCTGCAAGCTGCTGGGGCTGGACGGGATCGTC
>ENA-ORRO01002230-ORRO01002230.1-human-gut-metagenome-genome-assembly--contig:-NODE-2230-length-12363-cov-3.164365_pt1 | contig 12363 bp, 10 predicted proteins | sample MGYA00242176_ERZ509136 | MGnify/ENA primary metagenome ERZ509136 (study PRJEB26280, sample SAMEA2338644) | human gut metagenome | biome: human gut; feature: human-associated habitat; material: faeces... | reverse complement strand
GGAAAGACACAAAATTTTATGAATTAGGCTTGATTTTTATTATCTAATTTTTTTAGTCTCTGCTTCTTTTTTTTGCTCAAAATACATCTTTTTAGGTTCACTATCGGTGTTAGCTATGTTGCTTAGATTAAGTTCTAAACTAGAAGGAGAAAATTATATGAACACAGTTAAAAAAGAAAGAAGATTGAAAAGATTCGCAGAAACAATCTTGACAGACGACTTGGCAGCAAAATGTCAAATCAAAGTCAAATCAAACAGCGGATCATTTAGCTGCCCGTCTAAAACCGGTTTTTATATTGTAATAGACGAAGAAATGGTGAACGCACCAACTGAATATGAGCAAATGGTACAACTTAAAGGTATTTTAGCTCACGAATGCGGGCATGTTTTATTCAGTGATTTCGAGCTATTTGGGAAAGTTTCTCGAAAAAAATCGGATGATGGAAAGAAAATTCAGACACTGGCCAGTAAGTATCTGGAAAATATCAGAAATGGCAAGGACAATGTTAATGTTTTTGCCGAAATGAAGATATTATTCATTGAATTCGTAAAAGATTCAAAAATGCCTGAAATGTTGAATTCTATCGAAGATGCTTCGGTAGAATATCAGGTCACAAAGACAGATGAAGATGTCTTTGGTGCTGTTCGTTTTATTCGTGATGATATTGTTGCACGAGAAATAGAACGAAAAGAATCTGTCATAAAATCTGGAGCAGAATTACCTTTGAGTTTCTATATCATGGAAATGCGTCATTTAGCAACCTACGGATATAGAAAACCAGATATGACAACGGAATGCCTTGATACGATTCTTACAAAAGAACAGGTTGCCGAGATTCGAAAGCTTACATTTTATGGAAGATTTGGAGCTAAAGATACTGCTGAACGTCTTGCAGTGTCAAAGGTGTTGATGGATTACCTTCAGCCTGTAATTCAGGAAAAAGCTTCGGATTTAATGCTGAGCTATATAAAAGCATTACAATCTGTTGGCCAAACAGATGAAATTCCTGTTCCATCAGGACTTAAAGACCCACTTGAAGAATTTGCTATTGAAATTCCATGCAATAGTAAAATGTCAAAAGTAGTTCAACCTATGTGTGGTCGTCAAGAGACCTTAAAACTTCCGGATGAACTTCAGGAAAAGGTCGACTCTGCTCAAGCAGACAAAGGCTCTGAAACAGAATCTCAAGACGAAGGAGATTTCGAGAAATCCTCTGGCAAACCTTCAGAAAATATGGAATCTTCTGAAAACACTTCTGGAAATAAACAAATTTCAGAAGAAACTGATTCTTCAGAAACAGATTCAAATGAAATACCTGAAGAAGCTGACGAGAAAACTGAAATTTCTGATAAAAACTCTGAAGACGCATCTAAAAATAGTCAGGAGAATGCTGAAAGCTCTGAAGATAGCCAACAAGACTTAGATGATAAAGAATCTTCTGAAACTAAAGAGGTCACAGATGAAATGATGGATTCTGCAGGTGAATCAGAAAATCAAAAGGGAGAAATTGCTCAACGAGAAATCATAGAGCAAGAAAAAAGAAACCTTGAACAACAGATTCGTAAAGCCGAAAAGGATGAACTCTTCCCTAAACAGGCTGGTTCTGGGAAAAAGTCAAAAGTTTCAAAAAATCTTGCTGACCCATCTGTTTTGACAAATATTCATACCGGAACAGACACAACTCTTTTCCCTTATGAAAGAGTAGAAACAACGGGTGTTTATGATTGGGTATATGACGAGAATGAGAAAGCTTTGAATAAAGAAGCTAAAAAATTCAGTTCAAAACTTAGAGAGCTTTTGATGTATCGTGCAAAAACACATCGTGTACACGCACGGGATGAAGGAAGTATTGATTCTATGAATCTGTATCGAATTTCTACTGATCGTAAAATCTTTCAGAAAAAGATTGATGGTCAGGAGACGAAAGTTCGATTCAAAATTCTTGTAGATTGCTCAGGCTCAATGAGTGGTCGCAGAATGCATGAAGCTATAAAAGCTTGTTATCTGTTAGCCACTTCGTTACAGAAGCTAAAAATTCCATTCAGTATTGTAGGACATTCAGCTGACGGACGTCATGTGAAAATGATTGAATATATCGACTTTGAACACTGCAGAAAGAAAGAATCTTTAATGAAACTTCGCAGTATGAAAGCCTATGGCACAAGTCGAGATGGGTTAACTATTTTCCACGCATCAGTAGATCTGATTCGTCATTCTAAAAAAGACGAAAAAAAGGTGTTGATTGTTATTTCTGATGGAAATCCACATGGATGGGATAACTATCATGAAAAGTTTAAAACAGATATTACTTCAATGTGGTCATATTTTGAAGAAAAATACGATGTTCAAACAATTGGTATTGGAATTGGAGAAGGTATGGAGTCTGTACAGAATCTGTATAAAGAACATGCTGTCGTTGAAGATGTTTTTGAACTTGGTGATCAGCTGTTGAAAACGATTCGTCAAATTATTCTTGGATAACTGGAAAGAAGATGTCGTGATGATATCTTCTTTTTTTGTGTTCAATGTACAAGAAGGAGGGGCAAAATCATGAAAGAACGATATAAAAATAATAGAGTTGTTATCCCTGTTTTAGTAATTGGAATTCTACTAATGGTTTATTTGTTATTAAAATGATGATTTATTTATTAACAAATTTTGATTAAAAGTGACGGGAATGGGTGTTTGATAAACGATTCGTGATACTTTACAATATACCTGTATCAAGCAAAATGAAGGGAGATTACAAGAAAATGCCAAGACAAAATCGTTACAGTTCTCAAAATACTTCTCGAAAAGAAGGCAATTATAGATACGATGCAAAGCCTGTCTACCTTCAAAGGGAAGGCGGAAATACATATCAAAATCAGAAACCTTCGAATAATGGTATGCCAAATGATTACAGAAGACAGCCAACCTCATATGGAGTAGATTATTCGAGAAATCCTCGTTTATATCCTAGAAATGATGAATTCAATCGAGGGTATGAACAACCGAGAACAAATTCGTATAGACAAACCAATGATTATTATCCTAATAATCAGCCGATGTACAACGACCATTCAAGAATAAACAATGATAAACGGATGTCTGGTCAGAATCATAGAAAAGAAAATTCCAGACAAGTTTCTGAAAAAGAACCTGTCAAGAATTCGAAATCTGCAAAGCAAAAAACAAGCAAGAAGTCAAAACCTGCTAAAAAGAAAAAGCAAGGCTTTAAACTGATAAAGAAAAAAGATGGAAATCAGATTAAATACGGAAATCAAAACAAGATTTCCAAGATAAAGCCGAAAATTAAACTTGGAAATAAGGTAAAAACCTTGGCTATTGCATTAGTAATTGCTGTAGCAGGCGTTGGAGGCGTGGCTTTTATGGGACGTGACAAGTCTTTTACAAAAGTATGTGAATCTACAACAGAATACAATAAGGGGATTGGTTATACATTCTATGTAGGACATGATGGAAAGACTATTGACACGATTGAAAAAGATGACACGGTTTCGTTAGATTTTATCAAGAAAAATCTTGGTAAAGAAAATGCAAAACAAATTCTGGAAGAATACAAGAAAAAAACACAGCAGACATATAAGGATACTGTTGAGAAATATTCCAAATATGATTTCTTTGACAGTTCTATCAAGGTTTCAGAAGATAAAGTAGCTGTTAAATACAGAATTCGTGTTGCAGATGAAGAATTCAGCTATAAAAAGAATAAAGATATTCTTGATGAGTTCGGAATGACGTATTTCTACAATGCAGATAAAAAACAATTCGTGTATGATGAAGATGCGTTCTTGTCTGATAAGATTCCATTAGGAAGTATTGAGAATGTAGAATGTCACGATTCATCAAAAACCATTAAGGTCAAAAATGTTGACAAGGATAAAAAAGGGGACTGAGCATGGCAAAGAATAGACAGATTTCACAGACAGGAATCTTCCTGAAGAACTTCAGAATGGAACGAGGAGAATACCAAAAGGGGATGGCTGAAAAGCTTAGAGTATCTTCTCCATACCTGTCAGCTGTTGAAAGCGGGAAGAAACAAATGTCAGAAGAAATGACAGAAAGATTCAAGCAGGTCTATAATCTTTCCAGAGAAGATGGAGATAAACTGGATAAAGCTGTAGAAACTGATAAGCAGATTTACAGAAAACCATTGAAAGGGGCAACGAAACTCCAGAATGACCTTGTAACAACAGTACTTGTTCACGCACTTGACTTGCAGGATGAATACTGTGAAAGACTGATTAATGCAGTCAAAAAATTTTCCAACTCCAGAGCATAGTTCTGGAGTCTATGCCCAGATGGTGAAATGGTAGACACGCTGTCTTCAGGCGGCAGTGCAGGAAACTGCGTGAGGGTTCGAATCCCTTTCTGGGCACCATTAGTAAGTAAATAAAGGAAGTATGTATATGAAAGAAGAAAAACGAAAAAAAGATGAAGAGTATGTTGAGGTTTCGCTGATGGAATATATTAAATATTCAAAACCATTCCACATCGTATGCCTGGTTGTTGTTTTATGCCTGATGACTTCAGGTATTTTGTATCAGCAGATTGAAATCATGAATCTTCAAAGTGATTTAAAAGAAGTTGCAGATAATGCAAATTATGATTTGGATAGGCATGCAAAAACAGAAACGACAGATGAGATTGAATTGAAAGCTGAAACACTGATGAGCACGGACTGGTTCAAAAAGAATACTGTAAAAAAACCAACAACCAAAAAGAGTGTGTTCTCTTCTAAGAAGTCTGAATATTACGTCTATTTATATAAAGATGACTGTATTTTCTGTAAACAGACGGAAGCACATATGTTTGAGAAATTGGAAACAATGAAAAAGAAGAATATCTATTTTGCAGATATTACAGATGCAAACGATGAATCAGACAAAGGGACTTCAAAGAAAAAGGAAATCCTTTGGGCAGAAGAATCAGACGAAAGAGAAGTCTACACAACAACAAAAGATGATTTAGCGATTTCAGGTACTCCTACAATGGTCAAAGTAAACAAAAACAAAAAGAATATTACAGTGTATGTTGGACTGGATTCTATTGAAAAGGAACTTGGTATCAATTAACTAGGTTTTGGAAAGGGTGGTGATAATATGACAACTTATGTGCTGTTTGATCTGGAGTCGATTGGAACAGAATACTGCGAAGATGTAATGAATTTGGATTGGAAAGAGATTATTGAAATTGGGGCTTATAAGTTATGCTTTGATGGAGAAAGAACAATTATGTTGTCTGATTTTCACACATTCGTATGTCCATTTGCTCATAAATTAAATAGACGGCAGACTTCTGTTACACATATTCAGGAAGAAGATTTGATAAAGGCGCCTTGCTATAACGATGCTATCGAAAGCTTTATTCGATGGGCAGGACGGGATTCGGTGTTCGTATTCTGGGGAAATTCAAAGGTAAGAATGATTCTGGACAACAACAGAAGAAACTGGATTGATGATTTCCCAAGATTGAAGTTTATGGATCTTCAGTCGGAATATGATATGAAGAAAATGTCTTCAAGAAAAACAACTCTGGAACAGGCCGTTATGGAGAATACAGGAAGATTTATAGGAATCAGACACTCGTCAATGGCGGATGCATTCAATATGATTTCCGTTATTCAAAAACTGCGAAATATACCTTTAAGAATTGAAAAGAGTAATGAACGAAGGTTGATTGGAAGCCGAAGCGAGTCTCCAGTTATTGATGCGGTGTTTACAGAAAAGAAACAGAAAAAAGAAATTCCTATCTACCAAAGGGTATGTGCAAGGGATTTTATTAGAGGGGGAGATGAAATACGTCAACTCAAACAAGAACAGCAAAGACGTTTGGCTGGAGCCTTCTAGTAGCTTTAGCCCTCTGCACTGGATGTTCATCTTCCACAGTGCATACGGATAAGAAAGAAGTTTTAAACATGGATAGATACGGAATTGAAATCGTCTTAAAAGACAACTGCAAAAAAGAAGATAAAACTGTTAAAGATATTCTGAAACAGCTTGATGGAGTAAAGAAAAATCAGCCATACCTGCTTCCAAGTACAAAGAAGATAGTCATCTGCAAGGATGTTCTGGACTCAGCAGGAGTTGAAGAGTCTTTCAATGTTAAAGATGGAATATATGCAGGCTTTGCGGATATAGACGAAAAAACGATTTACGTCAGCTCGGAAAACTATATAGAAGATACGGTCGAACATGAAATGTTTCACCAGTTTGACGCATCCTTTGGGGAAACGTATCTAAGTGAAACAGAAACATTCTATGAGCTTGCAAATAAGAATTATGACCGTCTTGTTACGATATTTGGATACAACAAATATCAGACGATGGATATCAATGAGTTTTTTGTAGCAGTAGCTCTGGATTATGCAGACGAGCTGGAAAGTATAGCTTTGAAAAGTAATTTTCCAGAAATATATGATTATATCAATGGATACGTTGAAGAACGAGAAAAGGAGATTGAGTAATGTCAGATTATAGAAGAAGTGGTTATCGCCAAACACAATATACGGATTCAAGATACAGTGGTTCTGGATACGGAAACTCTGGATATAGAGAAAACGATATGTATCAGGAACAAGCTTATGATCAACAGGATATGTATCAGCATCAAACAGGATATGAACAGAATTTTTATGATTATCAACAGGAACGTCCTTCTTATTCGAGAGTTAGAAGATATGAAGCTGTAGCAACACAAAACTACGTGCCTGCGCGGGTTTCAAACCGTAGACAAAATAGCTATTACGCACCAGCACCAAGAAGAAGTGCTCAGCCTCAAGGTGGTTATGGATATGCTCAGGGAGCTGCTTACAGACCTGTGAATGACGCAAGAATGCGTCAAAATCAAAACAGATGGGATAATCCAGATAGACAGCAATATGGAGCACCTAGATATGATGATGTTGGATATGAAGATAACGCAGGCTACGGATATCAGGAAACAGGCTATGATAACTATCAGCAACCACAGTATGAACAGCCTCAATACAATTCGTATCAAAACCAAGGCTATTATGATACGCAAGAAGATAGCCGCCAAAGAGAATATGAAGAACATGAGGAACAAACAGAAGAAAAAGAAGAAGGAAAATCTAAGAAACAAACGATTCTTAGCCGTATCATCGCTTTTGCATCGGGCTTACTGTTGATTGCAGTTGTGTGGATTATTGCTTATTTAAAGATGAATGGCTTTATTTCACTACCATTTTAGAAGAGAAAATCGCGGGGCAACCCGCTTTTTTTAAGGTTAAATGTAAACTGTATGAAATAAGTGGCGTGCTTTTGTCACGAGAAAAGGAGAAGAATATATGAAAAAATGTCCAGTGTGTGGTAGCAGTTTATTTCAAGGAAAGTGCGTAAGATGGCCTGTGTGTGGTTTTGAAGAAAATATTATCAATACTATGCCATGTCAATTCGTGTCGTTTGACCTTGAAACAACAGGATTCTCAAGGAAAGATGACCGCGTTATCGAAATAGGAGCAGTGAGAATGAAATTAAATGAAAGTACAGGAGTGTACGACGAGATTGATTCATTCAGCTGTCTTGTAAATCCTGGAAAGGATTCAAATGGGAATCAAATCTTTATCACCCCATATATTACACAACTAACAGGTATCTCAAATGAAATGGTTGCTAATCAGATTGTTGAGAGCGAAGCTGTTTTGAAATTTGTGGAATGGTGTAAAGATGATATTGTGGCAGGTCATAATATCGTAAAGTTTGATATTCCGTTCTTGAAAGCTGCCGTAAAACGAGCAGGGGCAAAGTGGAGCCCAACTAGTTGTATGGACTCCCTACAGTTGGCAGGAAATCTGCAGTTGAAGGAAAAAGGATTTGTTCCAAATCTAAAACAGCCTACTCTTGCAGATTGGCTAGGGTTCAAATACAACGCCCACAGAGCGGTAGATGACTGTAGAGCTTGCTCTGTGATTCTGCAAAAGCTTGGTCAAATGGCGGAAAAACAAAAAATAACGATTGTTTCAAGCTGTTAACTAGCTTCTACTGGAAGACCCTTCTTATTTTGAGGGTCTTTCTTTTTTTCATATATAAAGTGACGGATTCGCCAGGTTGTTTCGATACGCGAGCTGTAATACAATATATTTGTAAAAAGTAATCCACTAATGGTTTAAACATAACGATTGCTTTTTTGAAGAATTCTTGAAGTTTTTTGAAATAAATGCAACTTTTTTGAAATGGGTTACGTTAAAGAGCATGGAAGAAGAAAAACGGTCGAGATTTTTCAAATATTGTGTGAAAGAAAGACAAAAGTCTTTTTCCAGATTTAATTTCGATGGTGTTTGGAAAGGGTTCTGACCATCGAACAAATAAACTGATTCTTGTTGTGAAATATCTCGAAGAAAAGAGATTAGAAAGGAAAAATTATGACAAAAGAAAACAGCAAAAGAAAGATTTTAGTTACGGCTTTGGCAGGCTTTACAGCAGCACAGGGGGTTGCAGGAAACTTAAGTACAGTTTACGCAAAAGGTGCTCAGGAAGATGTATCTCCAAAAGAAGAGACAAAGCAAGCTCAAAAGGATGCTTCTAAAAAAGAGCAGTTGGAAGCACAAATTAAAGAAGCTCAGGAAAAAGTAGATGCTGCCCAAAAAGAAGCAGATGCAAAAAAGACCGAGGCAGAAGCTGCAAAAAAAGAAGCAGAAACTGCAAACGAAGCTTATACTGCTCAAAATACAGTAGTACAGACAGGCTACGATACTTTGAACAGTGTGATTGATGAAAACCTGCAACCATTATTAAATGAGATTGCAGATTTAGAAGCTAAGATTGCTCAAATGACAGTCAATTTGAATGCGGAACAAAAAGCTTCTCAAGATGCAGAACAGGCTAAAAATGAAGCAAAAGTCAATTTAGCTAACAAAAAGGCTGAATTAGAAGATTTACAAAACCAATTATCAGCTATGAAAACTCCTGAAGAACTTGAAACAGAATATAATCAGGCAACTGAAGATGCTACAAAAGCTCAGGAAGCAACAGACACAGCACAAAAGGAAGCTGATGAAGCTCAAACGGCTTTAGATACCGCTCAAAGTGATTTGACAGCTAAAGAAGATGCTTTGAATCAGGCTCGTACTGATTACGAGAGTGCAACAGCTGAAGTAACAGAAAAACAAACAGCTGTGGATTCTGCTCAGGCTTTATTAGATTCTATGACAGATCCAGACGGAATGGAAACCGCAAAAGCTGAATTAGAAACTGCAAAAGCAGATTTGCAGACCGCACAACAAAAACAAACAGACGCTGAAAACTCATTAGCTTCTGCAAACTTGGCTTATGAAACAGCAAAAACCGCAAAGGAAACTGCCGAGACAAATTTAGCAAATGCTCAGCAGGCTGTAACAGACACTCAAAACAAGTTGAATGATGCAAAAGCTAAAGAACAATCAGCAAAAGATTCTTTAGATGCAGCAAATGCCGAAAAAGAAAAGAACGAAGCAGCAATCAAGGAGTTGAATGCCAAGATTGCAACAGCTCAGAATGAAGTAAATCAGGCTCAAACAGCTTATGACAAGGCTTTAAACGATTTTAACTCGACAATGTCTCCATTGGAACAGGCTAAAAAGAATTTAGCTGACTTTGAAGCGAAATATGCTACGGAACTGGCTCGATTGAATCAAGGAAGTAAAGGATATTTTGATTCCATCGGCGTTGGAGCATCAACGGATCGTATTTTTGATAAAAATAGTTCAAATGTAGCAAAAGCAAATTTGGCGTCTTATACAAATATGGGACAAAAAGATGACGCTACAAGCTTAGAAAATATGCAGGCTTCTATTGCGTATTTAAAAGAATGTAATGAGATTCGTAAAAAAGAAGGACTTTCCGAATTAAAAGTCAGCACATGGCTGATGGCAATTGCTCAAGTAAATGCAAATCATGCAAAATCAAATATGGAGCACGCTGGTGTATATGCTACAGGAGAAAATCTTGCGTGGGGATATGGAAACGCTAATACAGCAGGAAGCCCATTCCGTGGCTGGTATGATCAGGAAAAGGCTGAATATCTAGCTGGAAATCATAAATTCTCAGATGTTGGTCACTATAAAAATATTGTTGAAAAGCGATATACCGTGACAGGCTTTGCAGTTGGAACAAACGGTCGGTTCCCAACAGCTCATTGTCAGGAGTTTTTGGATGAGGTAACTGATGTAAATCACGAAGTTCAAATGACTGTTGATGAATTTGAACAATCATTCAATAACTACTACAACAACTTGAAATCCGTAGATTCTCAGCATAAAACTTTACAGAATGCTGTCAACAACGCATCTGGCTCAGGCTCTAAAGACAACACAGCTGTAACAAATGCACTTAACTTGTTGAATGCTAAGAAAAACGCATTAACTTCTTTACAGAATCAGAAAACTGCAAAAGAAAACGAACGTGCTGGATTACAGAATCGTGTAAATCAGGCAACAGCTTCTTACGACCAAGCTGTACAAAACACAAAAGCAGCAAATCAAAAAGTCGAAGAAGCGAAAACAGCTAAAGCAAACGCAGAAAACGCTTTGAACAGTGCAAAGGCTGAATTAACGGCTAAAGAAAATGCACGTCAAACAGCTTCAGTAAATGTAAATACTGCAAAAACTCAAGTCAAAGAAGCTCAGGACAAAGTAAATACTTTGAATGATAGAATCAACAACTGGACAGCAAACACAGAAAAAGCCGAAAAGAATTTAGCAGATGCAAAAGATGCTTTAGCAAAAGCTAAGACTAGAAAAGCTCAGTTAAAAGACACATTCGATACAGCAACAGATGAACACAAGAAAGCATCTGATGTATTCAATGATGCAAAAGCTGCTTCAGATGATGCAAATGCACGCTTGGCAACAGCTAAAGAAAGCTTGAGCAAGAAAGATGCATTGAGAAACGCAGCTAAAAAGGCCGTTGATACATACAATACAGCTTCTGCACAAGTCGAATCATTGGAAACAGATATCGCAAAATTAGCAGATACAATCACTGCTAAAGAAGCTGAAAAAGCAAAAGCAGATGAAAACATCGAAGCATTGACAGCAGATATCGAAGCAACTGCAAATGAAAAGGCTAAAGTAGATGCTGAAGCTGCTCCATTGAAAAATGTCAAAGTCGTATTGAAAGACGTATTGATGAATGGTTCTAAAGCGGATATCTCAACAGTTGGAAACGAAATTCTAACAGCTAAGTTAAGTGCTTTACAGGTTGAAGTTGATAAAGCTCAAGCCTTGAAAGCAGATTTAGAGACTAAAAATACAGCTTACAATAACAAATACAACGAATATTTGACAGCTAAATCAAACTTGGCAAAAGCAGAAGCAAACCACGCAGAAGCTATGAAAGCGTTAAGTGATTACTTGAATAAATCAGATAAAAACGATAAAACCGAAACAAATAAATCAGCTAATGTTGGAAATAGTGTCGATACTAGAAAATCTAATGGTGTAAATACATCTGCTCAAACTGCATTAGGATTCTATGCATTGAGTGGTGTATTAGGGCTTGCTGGTGTTGCATTTACAGGTAAACACGCTCGTAAAGAAGATTAGTTTATTACAGGAGAGATGAATGTCTCTCCTTGTTTTATGAGGTTAAATATGTCATTTAAAGTTAAAATACAAAATAATCGTGGGGACTGGTATCAAATTTTTCCGGATGATGAAGTACCTATATCATTCATTCGGGTGATGAAGAAACAAAATGCTACATTTTATGAAGATGGCACTTTTGAATGTAGTGTATATGAAATTCAATCATTAATTGATTGTATTGAAGAATATATCAAAGATAAACAAAGAGAGTTTAGTTCAAGTAGAGCTTTAAGAGAAAGATTAAATAAGCGTAAAGAAGAAATGAATCAAGGGGTATATAAGGTTGTGTTGAATAGTATGTTTGATTTAACAAACGATTATGTACCATATACGCGAAACTATAAAACGGGATATGATCTTTATCCAACATGGCGAATCATTGAAATGAATGCGATGTCTTGGACAATGTTTATGTCTTATAATTTTATTAAATTTATTGAATCTTCAATTTATCGTGCGGATGAATTGAGTTTTAAATTGAAGGAAAAAGAAAGATTGCTAGTAAAAGGAATTGTAGAATAAAAGGTAAAAAGAGAAGGTCACCCCTCATCATGTAAGATGAGGGGTGACTCAATTTCTTGACCAAAATTTATACTATATGGGATAGTATATGTGCAAATTTAGAAATGAAATTGTCTTTTTTTAAAATTGACAAATCCATTATGCTTTTATTACTTCGATCATAAAGTATGTTTGGCTTTAAAAATTCTTAGACAGCTTTTATTCCATTAATATATACATTTTTAATTGTATTATTCAAATCAATCAAACTTTT
>ENA-ORRO01002224-ORRO01002224.1-human-gut-metagenome-genome-assembly--contig:-NODE-2224-length-12396-cov-3.033547_pt1 | contig 12396 bp, 20 predicted proteins | sample MGYA00242176_ERZ509136 | MGnify/ENA primary metagenome ERZ509136 (study PRJEB26280, sample SAMEA2338644) | human gut metagenome | biome: human gut; feature: human-associated habitat; material: faeces... | reverse complement strand
TGAAACTACAGGAAGCAAGCCATCTGATGTTAAGACAACTCCTGATGTTCCAAATACAGGCGTAGCTATTGGAAGCAGCGCAGCTTCAATCTCTGCAATGGGTGCTGCTTTAGCAGGACTAGGAATTGTTGGAGCAAAACGTCGTAAAGAACGTAAATAATCTTTGCAATACAAGACTTTCTCAAATGAGAAGGTCTTTTTTTTGCGTAGTGACGGGATCGGTTAAATGTATAAGAGAGTGATACGTGATATAATATATACATCGGTAAGGAGGTAATTGTTATTAAAAGTAAACTATTGAAAAAAACAGCAACAATCGCAGTGTCTGCTGTATGTGTAATGTCAGGAATGACAACGCCAATGCTGGCAAAAGAAACAAAAACAAAATCCCTTGTAGAAACAAAGGTAAATGAAATAAATACGATTCATACGGATATTCTGAAGAAACAGGAAGAACAACGTAAAAAAGAAGAGCAAGCTCAAAAAGAAGCTGAAGAAAAAGCCAAGAAAGAAGCCGAAGAAAAAGCAGCTGAAGAACAAAGACAAAAAGAAGAGCAAGAAGCTTTGGCAAATCAAGCTGAACAACAGACCACTCAAACTACTGTAAACACAAGCTGGAATGGTTCTGTGCTGAGTCCATCTGCTGGCGTTAATTACGGTCCTTCAGGAAAAGAAACCTACTACAATCTGGACATGAGTGGTGTTGTATCCATTATGCGAGGAATGGGGAATAACGATCCATACTGGGTACGTGAAGACGGCTGTAAAATGCTTGGAAATTATATCATGGTCGCTGCTAACTTAGGTGTACATCCTAGAGGAAGTCTTGTGGAAACAAGTCTTGGTACAGGAATCGTGTGTGACACCGGTGGTTTTGCCGCTGGTAATGCGAATCAACTGGATATCGCAACGAGCTGGTAAAAAATATGATTCATTTAACGGACAAAGAATATAAAACTCTGGTCAATCATGAAGCAGAGCAAAAAACGAATAAATATCACGCTCATAAAGTGAACGTAGATGGAATCGTATTTGACAGCAAACATGAAGCAGAACGCTATAAAGAATTAAAGCTATTACAAAAAGGGAATGTTATCTATGACCTGCAAAGACAGGTGCCTTTTGTCCTTATTGAAAAATCAGAGTATGGGCGTGAGATTCGCTATATCGCTGATTTTGTATATAAAAAAGGCATAGGCGAAACGGTCGTAGAAGACGCAAAAGGAGTCCGCACAAAAGAGTACAAGCTGAAAAAACGTTTAATGGCTGAGAAGTACGGAATCATTATATTTGAAAGTTAGATTTTGCGGGAGTGTCTTCGGATACTCCCTCATTTCTAAAAAATGTGAAAAGGTAAATATATAGAAAGGAAGTTGGTAGATGATGAAGCGAATCACAAAAAAATGGGATAAGGAGCAGAAAAGACCTGTGGTCCTTTTAGATTTTGATGATGTGCTGTTTGATTTTTTAGGCACTGTAACGAAAAGATATAACGAAATCACAGGAGAAAATCTATCTGTTGAAGATTTCAAAACGTGGGATTTGTCCGAAACAGGAGATATTCATGTATTTATGAGTATTATCAAAAATCCAAATCTTTGGAAAAACATGCCGGAAAAAGACGGAGCAATGGAGATTGTTCAACGTCTGATTAATGATGGTCGTTGGAACGTTCTTATTTGTACAGCCTGTACAACACTGGAAGAATACGTTGTAAAAGTTGGTCTTATTGAGGAAAAGATTCCTGGCTTCGATACAGCCAAAATTCTTAATATTACCGACAAGCATCTGATTCGAGGTGATGTAATCATTGATGACAAGGTCGAAAATCTTGATAAATGCGCTCGTTATGGCACAAAAGGAATTTTGTATGATATGCCGCACAATCGGACTTGCAATTCTTATATGCGTGTATATTCATTGAAACACCTTCCAGAGACTCTGGAAGAACTGTTCTGCTATTAGAAAAGGAGAAAGTATTTATGAGAAAAAATCAACTGGATTTGGAAAAAGTGTTAAATCAAGAAGAATATAATAAGTTCGAAGCACTTATAATTCTTTACGGGTTGCAAAAACCAAGTAATAGTCAAAAGCTTGGTGTAAATTGGAGTGTCGAATGTAACAAAGCTCTTGAGGAATGCTTTGAGGATTCTGACATCGTTTATCGTATAAACTATATTCCAACAAGAATCAACATTAAGCGCCCTGTTATGTACCTCACTCAAAATAATACAAAATATAAAGTAAATGTTTGTGACCTTGGATTTGGACCTTATATTGATTTTGCTACGATGTCTAAAGTCCAAGATTTGAGGTGTTCTGATGAGAAAGCAAAGTAAAGCCACAAAGTTTGCTACCGCCCTTCTGCTTCTTATTATTTGCTCGTTAGCACCGATTGATATTATGCAATCGGATACACCAGCTGATGGCGGATATAAAACGGAACAAAAACAGGAAACAAAAAAAGAAGATTTAAAATCAGAATCTTCAAAAGAAACAGCTGTAGAAGCACCAACAACAGAAACGCCTAAAAATTCGGTAACTGGTCCGTCAGTGTTATCAATAAATGATATTCCGGAATGGACAGAAGGTTCAAATGGATATATTACAGTGAATGATAATGTTCCGAATTTTACAGAAGATCAGATTACAAACGTGAGTTATGAGATTTATTCGGATTTGGATTCTCTTGGACGTGTTGGGATTGCTGAAGCTTGCCTTGGTCGGGACTTGATGCCGACAAGCGAAAGAGGGGATATCTCATCTGTTCATCCTTCTGGATGGTACTCTTTAAAATCTCAGTTAAAAACCGTTGGGCAGTATGCAAACAGAGGACATTTGATTGCTTTTTCTTTAGCGGGTGAAAATGCGAACGAAAAGAATCTGGCGTCTATGACGGCTTATTGTAACCAGAAGGTCTTCACAGAATTCGAAGAAAAAGTTCGAGATTATATCTACCAGACTAACAATCATGTCATGTATCGTGTAACGCCTTTTTATGACGGAAATGATTTGATTGCAAAAGGCTTTGAAGTCGAAGCCCTGTCTGTCGAAGATGGCGGCAACGGCGTGATGTTCAATGTCTATTGTTACAACGTTCAGCCAAAACTGGTTATTGATTATAGGGGGTAGAAAAAAGGATATGTCAACAAAAGAAGCTATTTGTTCTGTATGCGTATTGGTTGTGGCAGGCTTTCTTTTTATTGTATGTACTACAGCTAAAGCAGCTTCCAGATGGGCTAGAAAAGAAGAAATTCTGGAAGAAGAATTAAAGAACAAAGAATAAAAAAAGAGCACTTCAGTGATGAGGTGCTTTTCTAATACCTATTCTCCTACAACTAATTCAGTTGTTTTTCCATCTTCGTCTAAAACAGCTAGATAGATTTTATCAGTGTCTGGAACATAGTAAATATCAAGATTTTTAATTTTGCTGGCTTTGAATCCTGCTTCTTTATAGCGTTCTTTTGCTGCATTTTCAATATCTTTGATTAATACATCGTTTCCATTGTGCTGTACATAAATTTTTGTTTTCATAGGTAAACACCCTCCTTTGCATAATCTGTACAATATTACAGTTAACCATAATTCTGGTTAACTGTAGTTAGAAGGACAAAATAGGGAGTAATTTGGTATAGAAAGGCGGTATTATGGCTCTAAAAGACCCAAATAACACACAGGAAACAACCGTAAAAGTAGTTCAGTACGGTTCTTATAAGGAAGCTCAGAAAAATCTTGAAAAAGGACAGAAACTAGACAATAACATGACAAAAATCTGTGTTAAGAAGATGCTTAGAAATTTCCCAGAATTTGACGGGAAAGAATATACAAGAGAAATGTTTTTGAGTGTATTGAATGAAAAGGACAGCAAAACTCTGCAAAGCATCTGTCCATTAAATCTTCATAAGATGAATATGACAATGAATGAGGAACAGGAACGTTTTTTCGTTGAAAACTATTCTATTCATCAGATGGCTTTAACACCTCTTGTGTGTTTTAAACAAATCCATACAGTAAACCTTCGCTATATGGCTGAACGTTTTACACGGGAAGAATACGCAAAAGAAGGTAGACACATTTCCTATTATCTTGTTAAAGGCAGAAATAATCCAGATAAAACGATTTGTGAAATTCCTGATGGAGATTTATACAATATTATCTGGACACAGGTTGAATATAATCAGGTTCACTTGAAATTTAAGAATACGAATACAGATTTTACGGAGATTTTGAACAAAGATGTAATTACACTTGGTGAAATTGCTTTGTATATGAATCTGCATAAACAGTATGTATCTGTATGGTATTTTAACGATGAAGAAACTGTATTTAATAAGTATCTGAAACCTGCAGATAAATCAGCTAAACCAAGAACATACTCATATCCATTCACAACAGAATCTTTTAAAGAACTTTTAAAACATATCTATACAGGAAATCCTGAAGAAGCATGCGAGAATGAAAAGCTGTATGACTGGAAAACTGTTGAGAATCTGATTGGGGATTCAAAAGGAAAAATTAATAAATCGGTTGTATATCGAGCAATCAAACGAGGAAAATTAAACTGTTATAGAGTATCAAAGAAAAACATTAGATTTTCAAGAAAGGATTTTGAAATGTATTTTAAAAGTAGAGAAGGAGATATCGAATCAGGACGCTGGGAACGCGTTGTCATTCAAATTCCTGTCAATGCAACACAGGATGAAATTGACAAGATTTTTGATGGATATATCGAAGAAAATGAAGCGTGGAATCGTCTGGCGGTATCTATCAAGCCTGTTGAAGATCTTGTAAATGTATCCGGTCTTCCGGCTGTTAAGATTTTACGTCCAAAACTGAATCGTTATTTCAGCCGAGAAAAAAACAAAACATATTTCAAGGTATCCGAAATCAATAATGTGATTTCAGAGTATTATGGGAAGAATGTAGACGGCGAGTTTGTAAAATCAACAAAGAAATTTGATTTGAAACGTGCTGGGAAACTGTATCGAATCAATGATATCGTACAGCCACTCCATGAAAAGTATCCAGAAAAATCTCTACCAAGACTTCGAGTTATTATAAGTCAAATGACACGTGAAGGAGATGTCTGCTTTGTAAATCTTGGAGAAAGAAGACATTTGTATTGTCTGGAAGATGTTTTGAAAGTATATGGCGAGAAGTTTGACCAGAACTCAGAAGATTGCTAGAAAAAAGAAAATTGACAGTATTGTTGATACGATTGTTTGTACAGTGCTGTTTCTTGCACTCGTAATTCCTTTGGGGTATTTTCTTGTATTGATGGGAAATGTAATTTAGATCCAGTAGCTGCTGGGTCTTTTTTTCGTGTGACGTATTCGTGTCATCTTTAAGTAGTCCTATATGGTATAATATATATAATAAATGGACTTAATACCCATTTTCGAAGATATGTCATAAGACATGGGATAGAAAGGATAAAAATATGTTACATCTCTTGTCTTCTATTGGTGGAGTACTTATTGGTTGTGCTCTAATCGGTATTATTGCTAGTGATTATGTGAAATTGCCACCGAATGTCGCATATATTATCTCTGGCATTAATAAAATGAAATTGAAATGCCATAACAACAATTGGCAGTATATGGCAAAAAGAGCTGTATAATTTTCAATTCATCCCGCCACCTATAGAGGTGGGGATTTCTTGCAAGTTTTGTTAAATCACAGAAAGGAGACTTATTATGAGTACTTACTATGAATCATATATTTTTGTTCGTTCAGACAATAATGAACTTGAATACATCGGTCCTTATTCCAAAAAGGGAAAGCCCTGTTCTTTATTTGAAGGTACTGGAAGTTATGTAGGGGAAGTTGTAGGGGATGTAATGTACGGGTATCTTAAGAATCTTAAAATTAAAGATGCTTCAGATCCTGTAAAATTTCTAGGCTTTAAATCAAATGAAGAAGATTCGTACGGATGGGAAGATGTTCAATGTACAGTTTTATCTTGGAATGAACTGGATAACGGAGAGCGAGGACCTGTGCGTTATGGGTATATTTACAAGACTCTGAAAAGAAATCTGGAAATCAACGGGTTTGAAAAAGATTCCTATCTTTCGAATTACTATGATGAAGAAGATGATCCGAAATATCCAGAAATCATCTGCGTAGATGAATTTGAGAAGCTTTCTCCAGAAGATCAGAAGAATTATCATTTTGAAACATGGAATGATACAGAAAACGGAACACAAGCACGTGCTGATATGATCACGGTTTTCAAGAACTGGTTCGATAATGTTGAGTATGTCTATCATCTTTCTGAGAAATCTTATCATGATATTGTTGTGGTTTCGGTTGTTTGCTAAGTTCTAAGCCATTGTGATTCTAGTACAACTTTTTAAAGGAGGAGCTTCATATGGCTTATAACGCATTAGACATTGCTCGATACGTTATCAAATATAGTAATGATCGAGACTACGGGATTTCAAACCTAAAACTTCAGAAAATTCTGTATTTTATCCAAGCCTATTTCCTAATACAAACGAATTCTCCATGCTTCAAAGAACCAATCGAAGCATGGGATTTTGGACCTGTCATTCCTGCTGTGTACAAGCAGTACAAAATGTACGCAAGTGCTGATATTCCAACTATGGAATCCTACATTTCTTTTGATAGTGACGACATCTGGAAATCAAAACGCATTAGATTCAACAAAATCAACATCAAAGATGAAGACAAACTTCTCATCAATAAAGTTATCGACAAATTCTCAGAATATTCCGCAACAGATCTTGTAACATTGACACAACATCAAGCACCTTGGATTGATGCGTTCAATCTTGGTAAAAACAATGAAATTTCCTTAGATGCAATCAAAGAGTATTTTAGCAAGTAAAAGGGAGAAAAGAATATGAGTAAAAAAAAGAAGAAAAACGAAAAGCGAAAAAATTTTAAAATCAACAGCAAATCAATCTTTTTTGCGACTGTTGCACATTGCGGGGAGCATCATTATGTACTTAAAAAAGTCGTTATATATGGCGAAGATGAAAAAGGAACGCTTTTTGAGAGCGAAGAAAATCATGTAAATGTTTTCGATGTCGATGTCGAATTATTGAAAAGTATAGGAGTTAAAAGCGATGACAAGATTCAATTCAATGCAGAGGTATACAAATATGTTAGACGCAATGGAAGTGAAGATTACGGGTTAAAAAATCTTTCAAATGTGGAAAAGATTATCGACTATATCACTCCGAAAGAGGAAGATTTGTTGGATGAAGCAATTCGACAACTTGTATGCGAAACATGTCTGTTTGTAGATCATTGTTATGGATTTTGCATTGCCAACGAATATGAAACGAGTAGAAAGTTTAATCTTATCAAAACCGCAATTCTTGATCGTCGAGGCGTAGGGCGTGTTGCAGATGAATAATGAATTTGAAAAAAGACTACACAGAGTCTGCTTTACTTATCAGCCTGAAGAAGTTATAATTGAAAAACTTGAAACAGCTATTCGACAGGCGGTAGCAGATGGAATGAATGTGTTTATTTCAGGAATGGCTCGTGGCGTTGATATATGGGCTGCAGAGATTGTTCTGAAGTTAAAAAAAGAAAGATTGGACGTCAAACTGATTTGTGCTATTCCTTACCGTGGATTTGAAAGTATGTGGGGTCATGGCTGGCAGCAAAGATACCAGACAATTCTGAATAATGCTGATTTTGTTCAGTATATGTATCCGAATTATAAACGTTCTTGTTTTCAGGACCGTAATGAGTGGATGGTAAATCATTCATCCAGAGTTATTGCTGTGTATAACAGTCAGCCGAGTGGAACAAGAAATACAATTGAATATGCAAAGAAAAAAGGAGTTCCTGTCGTTTTATGCGACTAAAACTCCTTTTGCTTTACTCTTTTTTTTATCTTTAAAAAAGAAGACTAAATACGCCTCCTGCTCGTTGGACTCTCACATGTATTCTTGGAATAAATCCTCATACAATGGCACGCACTATACATGGCCTAGGATACCACTTCAAGTGCACAGCCTGTTTTTATATAGTTGAAATTTTTTTAGACGTAAATCATTCCATTGGCATCTGCTGGAGTGCACAAAGCTTTGATAAGCTGAATAAGTGCAATGATTGCAGGAATCCATGTCCAGCAGAAGAAAAGCATGAGCAGTCCAGAACCAATTTTTCCAGCTAGGAATTGGTGGAAACCGAGCCCGCCAAAAAATAAACAAATCAAACAATAAGCAATCTTATTTACAGGCTTTGCGTTTGGAACTGTCTGATTTACATTTACATAGACATTTTGAGAGCCCGCTCCGTTGTTGCCTTGTTGTTTTTCATTTGTGGAATTTGCTTTGACAATGATAGGGTTGCTGTCTTTATTGTAGATAGTAACAATATCTCCAACCATTGGAGTATAGTTGAAGCATGTCAACGCGTAGTTTTCTGTATGCCCATCATCGAACCCGATTAAAGCGTTTGTTCCGTCAATTTTAAGAACTTTCATAGTAAATAACCCTCCTTAAATACATTGAACCAGAAAATTAACCAGACAGATTCTGCTGCTTAAAGCACTGTTAAAGAACAGAGATTGTTTCGGAGATGATGAGAAATCTCCTAAATTCCTATCCAAAGGAATTGTTACTTGAAAGAATTTATCTCCTATTTCGTTTTGAAATACAGTAATGTCAGTGTGTTTTCTAGGAATGTACTTCCAGTCATCAGCTTTGAGTTTTGCTATGAGATTTTCTGGAGTTTTACAAATCACAATACCACCGTCCTTTTTCAATGAAAATTTTTGACGGAATGTTATCTTCACTTGATAGTTCTAGCCAAAACCTATCGTTTTCATCTTTAACAACATATACTAATAATCCATACTCTTTTAAAGAGGCTTCGAGAGTTCCTGTAATAATCAGCTCATTTCCATCCAAAGAATACTCTGAAACAACAGGATAAGCTGTCTGATTTGATGAATGTGTTTTTGGCTTTGAATCGTCGTATATAATACTTTGAATGTTAGAATCATTTGTTATTTCGGAAAATGGTTTGAAACCGTGTTGACTGTATTTTGCCATCACATTTAGAAAATGAATCAAATTTAAACCTTCAAAATTCATAGCAACACCATCTTTTCTATGTGTATATTATACCATATTATACACTATTAAGAGAATTACAATCCGTCACTATTGTTGTTTTCCAGCAAAAAAAGCTATCCAGATGGATAGCAAAAATAGAAAAGACTTAGGCAAATTCTACCAAACGTCGATTTGCCATTGTCCATCTTCAACACTGATAGAGAGCGATTCATCATCATCACTGGTTACTTCCAACCACAGTTCTCCATCCGTTTGTTCAATAACAGCAACGTTTAATCCGCATGCAATGTTTAAAACATCTTGCCACGTTGATACAACATCGTGATGATTCTCATCTAAAACGTAATCAGCAATAACGTCAGGGTAAACAATCTGACCGCCGGCACGCTTTGTATAAACCGTATCATCGAAAAGAATTCCTCTTGTATCGTAATCTTCTTCTTTTAAACTTGAAAACGGTTTGAAACCAAATTTACTTTCTTCGGCCATCTCATTTAAAAATCCAATTGCTTTCAAAATGTTTGTATCCATATAATACCTCCTTGAATACATATATTATACCATATTACGTTATAGAATTCTTAAAATTCCTCGTCATAACAATTCACTTTCAATTGACTCCCATTTACCATCTTTAATGATGATACAAAAATTCGCATCAACTTCGCTCAATATTTCTGCATACATGTTATCTTTACTCTTTACAACGAAAGCTCTAAGGTAATAATCAGATAAAATTTCATCCATCATAGAAAAAACGTGTGGGACACCATTATTAAATAAGCAATAATCATAAACCATCGGATAAGCAATCTTGTCAGAACCTATGCTTTTGCTTTCAGAATTATCATACCCGATATCATCATACACGACAGCTCGCATATCTGAACTTGCATTTAGCTCGGAAAGAGCAATAAACCCATACTTACTGCTTCTTGCAATCTCATTTAATTGTTCGATTGTTTTTTGTTCCATAGTCATAATATTCTCTCCTTTGTACATGTATAATATACCATATAACGCATTATATATCCAGCAATTTCTCATCATTTCCTAAAAAATCAGTCCAAAATCAGTACATTTCGTTATACCATCTTCCATCTTTAAATGATTGATGGGATTTGATATGATTTCTTTGGAAGATGAATGGACTGCTCTGTATAATGTTTGGATTTTTTTTGGATGGAGGTTCTATCATCATAGATTAATCCTTTAAATTCCTCATCGTTTTTAGTCAAATTGGATAATGATTTGAAACCGTATCGACTTTTTTCAGCCATCTCATTTAGAAAGCCAATAAATTTCACATACATAATATTCATAATAATATTCTCCTTAACAATCTAGAAAATATATATGATGTGGCAATGATTAGGAAGATATACTTTCACACGATCTAACAAAATCTTTTGATAATTCTAATACCGAAATGATGTATATTATATATGTAGTCGGATGAACGACTATTTAATGTTTATTTTTTTTCTTCTGAAAGCTCCTTATTTCTCTCTTTCTAGGAGCTTTTTTTATGTTTAGAAAATCCCACCACTAACTTTTTAGAATCCCACCATTAACTATGCAAAAAAATGTTATACCCTTAAATATAAAATTAAAAGGGTATAGCGAAAGATATTTTATCATTTTATATCTAGTCAATTTCGAAAAAAAACTTGTTATTATATATACGTTTTCTGTAGAGGCTTACAAAATTTCAGGTCGTAGAAGTCCGTTGCAATACGGTTAACTCGGGCAGATAGCCCACGACTTTAGTCGCTGGGTAGAACGCCTTCGTGATAGATGATTGTCTAGATATCTAATATTATGTATGGTATAATGTATGTAAACAAAGGAGTATAGTATGCCTGAATATGTTCATAAAAAAGGAATCGTGTATAAAAATCAGTTTCACGTGATTTTTTGTCCTAAGTACAGAAGGAAAGTACTTGCCGACGGAGTTGAGACTCGCCTGAGAGAGATTCTTAATGAAGAAGCAGATAACTTAGATGTAGAAATTAAAGCTCTTGAAATTATGCCCGACTATGTGCACATCTTTATTGAATGTGATCCAAGAATTGCTCTTCATAAAGTAATAAAACAGTTTAAAGGTGTCAGCTCTCGAAAATTAAGAAATGAATATCCTTGGCTGAAATCAAGAATTCCGAGCCTGTGGACAAGAAATTATTTTTCCTGCACAGTTGGACACATAAATGAAAGTACAATCATCCAATACATTGAAGATCAAAAGCATAGATAAAAGAAAGGAGTATCCGCATGAGAAAGTCAACTACACCAAGTTTTGTAGTCAGTCTTCGTCTTCTTCCAACAAAGGAAGACGAGCAGGAATTGGAGTACCGTTTTCATGCCGGTGCTCATCTTTACAATCTCTGTGTCAAGGAAGCTCAAAAGCGAGCACATAAGCTACTGAAAGATGCAGAATACAAGGCTCTCAAAAAAACGTATTCCGGCACAAAAGAAGAACGAGAAGCTTTGCTTGAGATTCGTGCTCGATATGGCTTAGCTGGAAGTTATTTCTTAGAATCTTATATCAAAGAAGGACGAAAGAAGTTTGCAAAACATTTGGATTCGAGTACGTGTGCCAAGATTTCACAAACTGTATGGGTGGCGACAGCTGACTTTTTATTCAAAAATGGAGAACAGATTCATTTTAAAAAGGCTAAAGACTTTCGTTCAATGGAAAGTAAGACAAATAAACAAGGCATCTTGTTTAAAGGAGATTATGTCAAATGGTACGGTTTGCATATTCCTGTTCGAATACGCAAGAAGGATGTGTATGCCAAACAGTGTCTTCAGAATCATAGAATCAAGTACTGCCGTATCCATAGAAAATGGCACAAACATAAATGGCGTTACCACGTTGAGCTGGTTATGGAAGGAATCCCTCCTTTAAAAGAACGTAGGATGGGTAAAGGCAGGGTCGGAATCGACATTGGGACAAGTACGATTGCTGCTGTATCTGAAGCTGACGTTCTATTCAAGGAGCTGAACGATGGAATTGATTCCATTGGCCAAGAAATCAGGCGTCTGAATCGAAAGGCTGATCGCCAGCGACATGCCAATAATCCAGACAACTATAATGAGAATGGCACTATCAAAAAGGATAGTCGAAACTTCCGCAAGAAGTGGAAGACATCTCGTAATCAGAAACTGACATATGACAAAATCAAGGAACTTTATCAAAAGCGTTCAAACAAGCTCTCACAGTTTCAAAATCAGCTTGCCAATGAAATCGTAGCTATGGGAGATGAAATCGTTATCGAGACAATGAATTTCCAAGCTTTGCAAAAGAAAGCGAAGAAAGCAGAGAAGTCAAAAA
>ENA-ORRO01002222-ORRO01002222.1-human-gut-metagenome-genome-assembly--contig:-NODE-2222-length-12398-cov-5.577088_pt1 | contig 12398 bp, 13 predicted proteins | sample MGYA00242176_ERZ509136 | MGnify/ENA primary metagenome ERZ509136 (study PRJEB26280, sample SAMEA2338644) | human gut metagenome | biome: human gut; feature: human-associated habitat; material: faeces... | reverse complement strand
CTCTTAATAATGACAGTGAGAATAAAAACTCCTTCCGATTATTATTAGGAGATGCATTTTCATGTGTTATTGACTGTTTGGTATTAAATGATACTAAGTTGGTTAATACTTTTGATATAAGTTATGAATCTGTTGATTGGCTAATTATTAAACGAGATTATGTGGATATTGAAAAAAGTAAAAATGATAATTATCAGCCAATATTGAAATTTTATATACAAGATAACTATACAAAAGAGGAACGTTATGCTTATTTGACTTTAACAGATAATTTAACAGGTGATACAACTGTTTTAACAATAGAACAACCTGCTTGCATATATAAAATTGAGGTTAATGATAAAGATGAAGATTTTAATTTAACTTTGCCAAAAAGTACATTAAGTTTTAAAGAACTAAATCTGCAAATAGAGGATGTGGAAGTTAAAGTTTATGGCGGTCATGAAAAGTTAAGATTATATAGTGAAAGTTTAACAAAAATTAAAGAAAATATTGAAGTACCAGTAGAAGATGAACTTGAAAGGGAAATAGGCTTTAGAATAAAAGAAATGGGTCTTAGACAGCAATTACGTGTAAACCCATTAACAAAAATTAAAGATAGAAATGTAACTATTATTAATAATGGTATAATGACAAGATATTCAAGTTATATTGTTACAGTTACATTTAATGGCTCGTTGATAGATGAAAAACATAAAGTAATAGGCTATTTACGTCATTATGATGACAACAATACTGTTAGGAAACTAATTTATGAAGCAGAAGCACCAATAAAAGAGACTAATGTTGAATTACCTGAGTCTGAATGTATTAATAGGCAAAAAAAGAATAAAAAAAATAGACTTGAGAGCAAACCTTTGTCAATTAATAGTAATTCAGTTAAAAAGTCAGTGAAAAAAACTGTTAATACTCAATTACCTATTTATATTCCATTAGAAGAAAAATATATTAAAGGTACTGAAATTGGTATTGTTACAACAAATAAAAAAGGTGAACATGATTCTATGATAATAACAGAATCATATGCACCTTTGTGGTGTCATGTTAATACAAAATATGATTATGACAATGAATGTCATATTGTTAATGTAAAATGTGATAATAATTTTTATGGTAAGACAAGAAAGACAAGAATATTTATTAGAAACGCTGAAGTTATGGGTGGTATAATTTCATATTCAGTATCTCAAGATACTGAGAATAAAGTTACTATTGAACGTTATCAATAGTTTATAAGTTTTTCCTTATCTTCCGTAATATCTTCATAATCGGTTATACGGAATTTATACATTCTATAGTCATTAGCGACTTCATGTAACTTATATGTCATATGTTCTAAATCCCATATAACAAAACCATGTCCTGTTATATTTTCGCCAAGATCCTTTTGGAATAAAGAACCTGCATATACAATAGGTACACCATTACGTTTAAGTTCTTGATGTTTATGTATATGTCCTGCCATGACGCAATCACAGTCTTGGAATATATTTGTATCAATACCATTATCCATTTGCTGCCCTATATCGGTTACAGCACCATTAATACTTCCGTGATATAAACCTATTATATGATGATTAGGATAGGTTTCTTTAATTCCTTTAATATCGGGGCATTTAAATTTATCGAACATCGAATAAAGCACCCATATTACATTATCGTCAATAATTTTACCACTTTTATATTGGAGTTCCTTATCAAGATAGGTAATATTTTCATAGACATTTGCAATATTAAACGTTGGTGTCATAGCATCTGTTCTATTGAGATTATTTTCAAGCATATCATGATTACCTGCAATAATAATGGTATGAGCTATTACATTTAAGTAGTTAAGCATATAATGAAACATATCATCTGCTTCCTTTGAAGATTTATTTTTTTGTTCAAAAACATCTCCAGCTATTACTATTCTGACTTCATCTCGGTTATTATTTTTAACTTCCTCATTTAATTCAACAAGAAATCGTTCCAACATTTTTGAAAAAGGTCTTGCTTCTTCTGAATTAGGTATATGAATATCGGCAATATGTATAACTTTTTTAATCATATTTAATTTTGCTATTATGTATTTTTGATAACTTATGACAAATATACTATATTCAATCAAATAACAAAATTTTTTAAATGGATAAAAAACGTATTATCTTAGGATTAGATGTGTCAACTTCCTGTCTGGGTACTTCGATTGTATCATATGACGGTGAAGAAGCCAAGATATTATATGTTCATTATGTTAAAATGAAATCGTCCAAAAAATATAAGGGGACAAATGCTTTATTCTTTAAAAGTCAACAATTTAAGGATAATTTTATTCAAATGTTAAAGGATAAAGGGTTAATTAATGTAATTACTGATATTGTAATTGAAGAGCCACTTCCAGGTTCTCAGAATGTAGGTACGGTAAATACGTTAATGAAATTCAATGGGATGATTTCACAGTCTATTTATGAGGCAACAGGTATAATGCCGCAATATATATCATCTTATGAAGCAAGAAAGTATGCTTTTCCTGATTTGATGGCGATTAGGAAATATAATAAAAAAGGCGAAGTATATGATATTAAGAAAATTACAAGTGCTCTTAAACATAATGAAGTAGTACTTTTTGGTAATTATCCTTGGGATTGTGCTAAGAAAAATATTTTATGGAATAAAATATCAGATATGTATCCTGATATTAAATGGACATACGATAAGAATAACGAATTGACAGTTGAAAATTTTGACGCGTCAGATTCAATGATATGTATTTTAGGTTTTATTAATAAAGAAAAATATTTTAATAAGGAACCTAGTATTATTAATTATAATATTAATAAAATAGAGAATAATATATATGATATAAATTATACTATGTCTTTTTGTGATAAAATCTTTGATAAGAAGATTATTATTAACTAAATTTAACAAGAAAATTTTTCCTATATCACATTTAATCCCTATATTTGCATAATCTAAAAGTAGTGTAAATATAGGATTTTTAATATCTTTAATTTTAAATACAAATGCTGTTTGATAATGGTATAAATGAAATAAAAGGTTTGTTAACCAGTTTCCTTGGTGAACCTAAAAATGATAATACCGAGGGATGGATACAATTCTGCTGTCCTTGTTGCGCTGAACGTAAGTGCGTTGAAAGTGATGGCAAGTATAATCTTGAAGTCAATATTGAAAAAGGCGTTTATCATTGCTGGGTTTGTGGTGATACCGATGATATGAAAGGTAAGATATCACAATTAATTCGTAAATATGGCAATCAGCAATTACTAAGCGATTATTATGCTATTATTAAAAATATTAAAGAAAGTTCATTATATTGTCTTTATGGTGACGATAAATTCAACGACGATTTCATAGATGATGTACAAGAGGTATATTTACCTTTTGGTTGTAAACCCATCACAAAAGAAGATAAGGACGCAGAAGAAGCATATGAATATCTTATAAAAAGAGGTTTAGATGAGTATTTTATTAAAACATATAATTTAAAATATATCGGCGATGACGAGAAAAAACCTGTAATGAAAAATCGGATAATTATACCGTCTTATGATATGTATGGTAACTTAAATTACTGGGTTGGGCGTGATTACCGTGGAGATGCATTTTTAAGATATAAAAATCCTAAAATAGAAAAAACTAAGTTTATATTTAATGAGAAATTTGTTAACTGGTATGAAAATATCACTTTAGTTGAAGGTGTATTCGACCATATGGTTGTGCCTAATTCTATTCCTTTACTTGGAAAGACTTTAAATAGAGATTCAATACATTACGAAATGTTATTACAACGTGCAAAAGCAAATATAAATATATTTCTTGATGATGATGCATTGGATAATGCAATGAGAATGTATAAATTTCTTAATAAAAGTGTCCTTAAAGATAGAGTTAGGTTAATAAGATGTCCAGATGGGTATGATGCGTCAAGTTTATATCAGGAAAGGGGTAAAGAAGGAATTATTGAAGTAATGAGAAAAGCCGAGAAGATAGATGAATATGATTTGCAATTTATAGCATAAAAATAAAGATAGAGAAAAAATCTCTATCTTTTTTTATTATTTGAGTTTTTCAATTATCCATTTAAGTAATTTAACGTACCATTTGTTGCTGTAATCGTATGTTGTTGCTAATACTGTTTTCGAATTAACTGTTGTACTACATACTTGGGTTACGTGCTTAACCCTATTTTTCCATCCTTTGAGGAATTTTTTATTAGCAGGTTTTTTTCTGACAATAGCATCATAGTAATTATTGCATTGATTAATCATTTCCTGCCCTACTTTTATACTTTTACTGTCATTGGCATATGAAATAGTGTTTTTGCCTATGATGCCATCTACAGCAATTTGTACATTATAGACTTTATTAATTGCTTTTTGTAATAATTTAACAGCGGTTTTACTACCAGCGTTTACTCCCATTGCAAATAATTGTCCTGATGTCAATAAATCATTTAATGATTGTATTTTCATTGGAGTATAATAGTATTTGTAATAGAATTGACGCACATCATTCTCTAATGAAGTGTTTTTAATAATTTGACCGTGTTTAAGAGGTTTGTTAGCGTCTACTATTTTCCAACCATCCCAATTAGGATGATTATCTCTTGTTATACCACGATAAGTTTCGTGTCCGTCAAATTTTGGAGAGGCATAACCACCCTCGTCAGTTAATACCATATCAATTAATTTAATTGCCTTTGCATCCATATTATACTAACACTTAAACGAAATTATTCATTTATAAATAGTTTTTATTTGATTTTTTATTGAAAAATAGTATATTTGTATCAAACAATAGAGTTTACAGTAATTAATGAAAATTGATGTTGAATTAACAAATAGACAATATGAACAAATAATTGAACATTGTGAACAGTATCATCTTGATACTAAAAAGTATTTTGGTGAGAAATTACTTGATGGTTTTTATTTTGAAATATATGGTGATTTAAATGAGAAAAATAGAATAAAGGAAGAAATAAAAAAAGATATTTTTTTAAAAAATATTAAACATATTAAAGATACTGAATATTCATTTGAATTTACTGATGGCTCATCATATAAAGTCGATTTAAAAAATATTATTGATGAATATATAAAAATCGGAAAAAATAAACAAGAGAATACTACAGTAAAAATAACAAAATCAGAAAAAATATCTGAAACTCCGTCAGAAGAAATTAATACTAACGAAATAAAGGATAACACTCCGACACCAAAAAAGAGAGTGAGAAGACAAATAAAAAGTAATTAATTAAAAATAGTAAAAAAAAATGATTAATGGTGTAAATATACTACCAACTGATAGACTTGTGTTCGAATTGGAAATGCTTGCTATTGATAATAACGAGCAGAAAAAAAGAGCACTTCGTCAACAGATTGCGGATAAATATGGTGTACCACTTAAAAATGTTGAAGTTGTCTTTAAAGCAATCAATGTAGATAAAGAAGGTAATAAAATATCATTAACTGATGATATTACTACTAATTTACAGAAACCAGAATTTCAACGTCAACTTATTAAAGAACTCATCGAAATACAGAATATCAAAGACGTTAATCTTGAAGATATATATGAAATTGATAAGACTATCAATTCATTTATAGATTTTGATGTTTATTCTAAACATAAGTCATATAAAATTAAGTATATTAAATGGGATAACTTTCTTTCTTATGGTAAAGGTAATTATTTTGATTTTACCAAACTGGATGGTCTTACATTATTAAACAGTAATCCTGAAAATCAGGGAGGAAAGACTTCATTTGCTATTGCATTGCTTTCGTTTGCGTTATTTGGTAAATCGTTCAGAACGCCGACACTTGAAAGTACGTTTAATATACATTTACCAGAAGCAACCGAGGTAATGGTTGAAGCCTGTATTGAAATTAATAATGTAGATTATGTTATCAGACGTACAGTTAATAGACCGATATTAAAAAAACGTACCGCTAAAAGCAAAATTACACAGAAAGTAGAATATTTTAAGTTAATTGATGGCAATTATGAGGAAGTTGAAAATTGTGAGGCTGAAAATGGTACACAGACAAATAATATTATCCGTGAAACCGTTGGCAGTATAGATGATTTTAATTTAGTAATTTCCGCAACGGTAGACACATTGAACAATCTGAACAAAATGGGTCAGACTGACAAGGGTAAAGTATTTTCACGTTGGCTTGGTTTGCTTTCTCTTGAAGAAAAAGATAATACAGCAAAAGATTACTATAAAACGACAATTTTACCTAAGTTATTATCGAATAAATACGATAAAACTACTCTTGAAAATGAAATTAAAGACCGTGAAACTGTTATCTTATCTAATAATAATGAAGTAAAAAATCTACAGATAAAAGAAAAAGACAGTGAATTAAAGATACAGCAGGTAAATAACGAGAAAATCGCTACAATTTCAAAGAAAAAACAGATTAAAGAAGATGTAGTGTATGATATTGTAACAGTTGAAAGCCAATTAGAACGTTATAATACCGAGTTACAGACAAAACGTAGTATAATGGCTCAAATGAAAGAGGAATATATGGTTTTAAAGGATGTTTCTTATAATGAAGAACTATATATCGCTAAACAAAACGAGTTATCAGAGTTAATTTCAAAAAATGGTGAATTAAAAGGTCAAATAACTTCTAATAAGGGTGAAATTAACCGTATCAGCAGTCTTAAGGAAGAAAAAACTTGTCCTACTTGTGGACATCCTATTGATGTGGTAGAGTTGGATTCATTTATTGAAGGCTATAACAAAAAAAATACCGAACTTATTAACGAAGGTGTTAATAATAAGAAAATTATTGACAAATTAAAGGAAGAAATCAATAAATTAGAACAAGATAAAGAAAATGTCAATAAATTAAATAATATTAAATTAAAAATGAGTGCGGTTAAGGTTACAATTGATAATATCAAATTAAATATTAATGAATGTAACCGTAAAAAGGCTGAATACGAAGAAAATAAAGAAAATATCAAGTTTAATAATAATATTGATAACGAAATACGTATTTTGGATGAGAAAATAAAGACCGAAACTCGTATTAAGGAACAAATTATTCGTGATATACAAGATATAACTAATGCAAATAATCTTTATAATAACGAAATCAAGCAACGCAAACAGATTATTGACAGATTGACCGAAGAAGAAAAGATAATTCGTAATTGGACTATTTATCAACAGATGGTAGGTAAAAATGGCATCATCAAGTTGGTGTTAAAACGTGCATTACCTATAATCAATGCTGAGATTGAAAGATTATTAAGTGGTTTGTGTGATTTTGAAGTAGTATTATCAATATCAGATGATAATAAGGTGTGTCTTGATTTAATTGAAGATGGTAAAAAAGTAGATCTTGGCATTGGCGCATCTGGTTTTGAATCTACTATGGCTTCGTTGGCATTACGTTGTGCATTAGGCAATATAGCTGCAATACCTAAGCCTAATTTTATTTGTTTTGACGAGATTATAGGAACTGTAGGTGTTTCCAATTATGATAAGTTACATGAGTTGTTTAATCGTATATTAAATTCATACGATTTTATTATTCATATTACTCATAATGAAATGATTACAGATTGGCATAAAGATATTATTACTATTGTTAAGGATGATAAGAAAATTAGTCATTTACACCTTAACGAAAAACTTTAAAAATAAGAAAATATGATGTAGTAAAATTTAAATGGGAAAGAAAAATCTTGGTTACGAACACATACAAGAATTATCAACGTATTTTAATGATATACAAAATATAAGACGGCTAACAAGAAGAGAAGAACAGATACTTTCAGAAAAAATTCAAAAAGGCGATGAACAAGCGTTAAATAAGTTAGTATATCATAATTTAAGATTTGTAGTTCATATTGCAAAAAATTACCGCAATAACAATGTACCGTTTGCTGATATAATATCAGAAGGTAATCTTGGATTAATCAGAGCAGCACATAAATTTGATTCAACAAAAGGAGTTAAATTTATTTCATATGCAGTATGGTGGATTAAGAATTCAATTAATGAATGTATTGAGAAATATAATCGTAATAACGAAACGTTAAGTTATGATGACTATACAATAAATAAATGTACTGATTTAGATAATAAATTTGAACAAATTAATGAAGATTTTGAAGAAAAAATCAACAATATTCAAAGTCGAAAAGATGCTATTGAAAGTCTAATGAAATGTCTGCATGAACGTGAAATAAAAATACTTACTTTATTTTTTGGACTTAATGGAGGTAGAGAAATGACTCTTGAAGAAGTAGGTAAGGAAATGTGCTTGACAAATGAAAGAGTGAGACAGATTAAAGACAGCGCACTCAGCAAATTGAAATGTGAAGTGTTGACTTATACTGATGATGAAATAGATACATTTAGGCTATTAAGGTGATTTCTTAAAAGTTAACTATTTATAAATAAATGAAGAAATGTAAAACAATTTAATATGGCAAAAAAAGAAAAAAATACACCTAAAAAGACTGTTAAGTCAGTTAACGTAGAAGAGAAAAAAATAGAAGAAATTGTTGAGACACCTGAAACTCCTGTTGAAACAGGAGTAGAAGAAGAGGTAAAAGAAGAAGTTAAGGAAGTTTTAGATGCTAAAGAACAAGTAGAGGAAGAAGTACTACCTGCTGTGGAAGAAAAGAAAGAAGAAAAACCGAATAAAAAATCTTGCGATTGTAAACGTCAATTAACTACAAAAGACGTTTTTGGTTATATGTGGATGGGTCAAATCTACGGAGAGTAACATAATTTAATTATTCTTATAATAAAATGGAAAAAAGTTATATTGATTTAAAAAATACATTTAAGACACTTCGTAGTATAGACGCTGGTAAGATTAATCAAGTTCTAATTGAAAGTACAGAAAATGATGAAGATACTGGTGATGCAGTACCATATACGAAAAATGACGAAATGATGTCAAGTATATTGGAAGCAGCAAAAACTCAGTTTGGCGCAAGTTTTGAAGGATTTAAAAATCCGATGTTGTATTATCCTAATACTCGTAATGTAACATTATGTGGTATGATACCCAGTTTGAATAATCTTAAATTCCAATTTAGTTTTCTTGAACCTTCTGAAAGTGTATTTGTATGGTCAAGTCCTTTATATCTGAATGATAAATCTTTAAATGTACTTAATAGAATGAATGGTGTATTTAAGAATTGGATTAATGAATTAAAGACATCAGAAGATATTAAACCAATGAGTTTAAAGAATAAAGATTAAGATACTTTGTGAACTACCCACAAACTAAAGATTTGTGGGCTTCTGACTTCATAACTGATTGCCCTTGAAAGGGTCTTACATCTGCTCCATCAGTGTAATCGACAGTTCCTGCCGATATATTTCTTAATCCTTCTTTAAGGATATTTATCGCAGCATTAACATCTCTGTCAAGTGTGTTTCCACAATGAGGGCAAGTCCATTCTCTGTCTTTCAGTTGCAAATCTTCTTTTACCCAGCCACAATAATGACAAGTTTTTGAAGATGGGTAGTATCTTCCTATCTTCACTACTTGTTTATCATTCATAACCGCCTTATAGGTAAGCATTGAAAGAAATGCCCCCCAACTTGCATCAGATATTGTCTGAGCAAGTCTATGGTTTCTTTGCATACCTTTAACATTCAAATCCTCACAACAGATTACATCATAGTTTCTAACTAAATCAGTACTAATTTTGTGTAACTTGTCAAACCTACAATTATGAATTTTCTCTTGTATTCTTGCAACCTTAATTCTTTGTCTATTCCAACTATTACTACCTTTCTGCTTTTTTGACAAATGCTTTTGCGCCTTTGCAAGTTCTTTTGAGTAATGCTTGATGAATTTATTGCTTGAATACTTTTTGCCATCACTTGTAATAATCAAGTCTTTTAACCCTAAGTCAATGCCAACCTTTGCATTGGTTTTCTGCAATGGTTCATATGAAATTTTGGTTAATATGGAAACGTAATATTTTCCACTTGATGTTACAGAGATTGTCATATTCCGAACTTCGTCACCCTTGAATGGTCTATGCTCTACAATCTTAATTCCATCTTTGAATTTTGGAATATATATCTTACCATTTCCAATAGAACAATGTTGTGGTATATGGAAACTACCACCATTCTTCTTTGCCTTAAATCTTGGAAATCTTGCATTGCCTCTAAAGAAATTAGTATATGCAGTTTCAAGATTTCTAAGTGCAAATTGAAGTGTTTGTGAATTTATTTCCTTTAGCCACGTATATTCCTCTTGCTTCTTTAATTTGGTAAGCGTGCTTGCTTGTGTATAGTAGTTATCACTTTTACCATTCTCGGTGTATTGATGTTTTCTTTCAGCAAGGAAGTGATTATAGACAAAGCGAACCGACCCAAAATATTTAGCAAGCATTTGTTGCTGCTCCTTATTTGGGTACATCCTATACTTATATGTCTTTAAAATCACTTTCATCATTTAAAATATAGTTAGAAGCTAATTCCTTTTCAATAATAAATATCTATTATTTTACAAAAAGTTTAGAATCTTTGTAAAAAATGCATTGAAAATCAAGTTTAAGGCAATTCATCCCACTCACTAAAGATGAGTGGGTTTTCTTGCCTTAATGCATATAAAAAATAATATAAGGCAACATTTAATGCTAATAAATGGCTTAGATGTTGCTTTTTAATTGTTTAAAACTATTTATATAAAAGGAAATTATCATATATAGTAGATGAGTGAGAATATAAAAAATATCATAAAAGAAGAATTAACAAAACAGGATGTTAATTCTATGATAAATGATAAATTAAGCGTCTATATAAAGAAATATGAGATGACAAAAGAAGTAAAGAAAATTGTTTCAGATGTAATGGAAGAATTTTTCAAAATGATGTATAATAAACGAGGTTTTTGGAAAAATAATTTATAATCATGAATAAACAATTAGAACAAAAATTAAATAATTTTGTAAGACAGAGCGAAGAAAACAAGAGCTTATGGTATAATTTACGTAACTGGATAGAAATTAAGAAAAAGCCCTTTGGTGCAAAAAGCGCCCTTGCATGTATATATGAATACGCTGACGGCGATACTGCCGTCATCAAGGACATTCTACGTCAATTTAGAGACAACAAAAAGACAAAATCATACGGTCGTGCCCGTGCCGCTTATGCTGACGCTGCGATAACGTGGATAGATATTGTTATTAACAGCGATGGGCAGTTGGAATTAAAAGGCTATAGTCCTGACCGTGTTTTACAGTTAAAAGGCCAGCATACACAAGACAGAGGTAGAATGGTAAGACAAAGTGATGGACAGACAAGCAAATCCTATCAGAATACTGCTGAAAAATTATATGATTTAGGAAAGGTAGTCAGAGATGTATTCCCTGATGCTGATAATAGTTATATTACTCTTGCAATGCAAGCAATTAGAAATTTTGCAGCATTACATCATCTCCGCGCAGAAAGAGTAGCAAGATTAATTAAACAAAAGAAATATAAATTAGTTGAAAAACCAAGTGGGTTAGGTTATCAACTTGAGGTAGTATCTGCAACTAATGAAAGTAAAAACCGAAAAGTAATTGTTATAACGGAAGCAGTCGCACAGCAATTAGAAATGACTGAATATAAGTTTAATAATGCTATTAAGAAATATTTACATGATTTATTAGTTGACCCTGTGAATGCTGAGGTACCTGATGTATTGAAAATGTATGGCTACAGACGTGGTAGATTAATCGGTATATTGAAAAATAACGATTTATTGCGTAAGTCAGAACGTATTGTAGATAAGGATGAGAATGGTATGGATAAAACCGCTACAATGCAAGTTAAATATCAAGTGCCTAAGAAAAATTTTGACAGAAAATTACGTAATTTATATATTAAATTATTTGAACGTAACGTACCAGAAAGAAACATAGAAGATATTGTAAATGAAGACGGTGAATGTGGCGCAATGGGAGCAACTAACGCATCGTCATCTGGTCAATACTCGCAGCCGTTATTTCCAATGCAAAGAAGACAAATGCCAGTAGATATTGAAGAAGATACAACTACTTCAACGGTAGGTAATTATCAGTATGATGTACCGTTTGCGGGAGATAAAGAAACCTTGTCAAGAAATAATGGCGTTAACGGTTCAACATCTATTAATGTAGTTAAGTAGTAAAAATATTAAAATATGGCTATTTTAGATAAGATTTTATAGAAATGCAAACTATTTATCAATATAATAAGGACTTTGATAAAAGTGAAATCATTAATAAGATGAATGATTTATCAGAGCAAATTAAGGAAGAACAGACCAAAGATAATGATGAGTATAACAAGGAGAAAGAATTAGAATTAATTTATGCTCAACTTATACAAGGTATTAAATTATCGGTCTTTTAATAAAGAT
>ENA-ORRO01002216-ORRO01002216.1-human-gut-metagenome-genome-assembly--contig:-NODE-2216-length-12426-cov-3.305311_pt1 | contig 12426 bp, 9 predicted proteins | sample MGYA00242176_ERZ509136 | MGnify/ENA primary metagenome ERZ509136 (study PRJEB26280, sample SAMEA2338644) | human gut metagenome | biome: human gut; feature: human-associated habitat; material: faeces... | reverse complement strand
CCGCCGCTGAAGCCACTGCCGATAGCGACCTTGCCTACATCAAAAGCAAGGGCAAAATGACCATCGGCTACACCGTCTATGAGCCGATGAACTACACTGACGCCGACGGCAATTTCACCGGCTTTGACACCGAGCTTGCCACTGCCGTCTGCGAAAAGCTGGGCGTGGAGCCGGACTTTGTTGAGATCAACTGGGACACCAAAATTGTCGAGCTGGACGCCAAGAGCATCGACTGCATCTGGAACGGCATGACCCTGACCGATGACATCATGGCCAACGCCGCCTGCACGAAGGCCTATGCCAAGAACGCGCAGGTCGTCGTCATGAAGGCCGATGCCGATTACAGCTCCACCGCCGACCTTGTCGGCAAGACTATCGTGGCCGAGGCCGGTTCCGCCGGTGAGAGCGCCATCAGCGAGGACGAGAGCCTCTCCCAGGCCGACTACGTCAGCAAGTCCGTCCAGACTGACTGCCTGATGGAGGTCGCCGCCGGCACTTCTGACGCCGCTGTCATTGACTCGCTCATGGCTGCTGCGATGGTCGGCGAGGGCACGGGCTACGCCAGCCTGACCTACACCTGCGGCCTCAACTCCGAGGAATACGGCGTCGGCTTCCGCAAGGGCTCCGATCTTGCCCAGAAGCTGAACGACTTCTTCAAGGCCAGCTACGCCGACGGCTCCATGATGCAGATCGCCGAGACCTACGGCGTGCAGGCTGCCATCATCGAGCAGAAGTGATTGACACGGCGCGCGATTTCCGATAAGATAGTCCATGGTTTCCCCGGTGGATGCCCCGCCGGGGAAACCGTGCGCTCCTGAACAAACGAGAAAAGGCAGGACAACCACATGACAACCTTCTCCGAGCAGTTCCCTATCGTATTTCAGGCCCTGAATGTGGGCTTTTTGCAGACGCTCAAGCTGTTTTTTGTGACGCTCATCGGCGCGATCCCGCTGGGTCTGATCATCTCCTTCGGCTCCATGAGCCGCTGGTCGCCGCTGGGCTTTCTGCGTCCGTATCTGAAAAATCTCCCCAAGGACGGCAAGCTCACCTGGTGGCAGAAGACGCAGCTATGGTTCGCGGTCGACTTCCGGCCCATCCGCCTGATCGTGCGTTTCGTCATCTGGGTCGTGCGCGGCACGCCGCTGATGCTGCAGCTGCTGGTGTTCTACTACTTCCCCGGCCTTGTGCTGCACAAGAATATCTGGGGCAGCGGCGAGGCAGGGCGCTTCCTCGCATCGTCGATCGCGTTCATCTTCAACTACGCGTGCTATTTCTCCGAGATCTTCCGCGGCGGCATCCAGGGCGTCCCGAAGGGGCAGCAGGAGGCCGGGCAGGTGCTCGGCATGACGAGCACGCAGATCTTCTTCAAGGTGACGCTGCTGCAGATGGTCAAGCGCATCGTGCCGCCCATGTCCAACGAGGTCATCACGCTGGTCAAGGACACGTCGCTCTCCCGCATCATCGCCCTGCAGGAGATCATCTGGGCCGGTCAGGCATTCCTGAAGGGCACGCAGGGCATCTCCGGCGCGATCTGGCCGCTGTTCTTCACGGGCATTTATTATCTGATCTTCTCCGGTCTTCTGACGCTGGCGCTCGGCAAGCTGGAAAAGAAACTCGACTATTTCAAGGCGTAAGGAGGAGGCGGCATGTCAGTTCTGGAAGTCAGAAATCTCAAAAAAAGCTTTGACGCGCATACCGTCGTTTTGCGGGGCGTCGACTTTTCACTGGAAAAGGGCGAGACCATCGCCATCATCGGCTCGTCCGGAAGCGGCAAGACGACGCTTCTGCGCTGCCTCAATTTCCTGACCGTCCCCGACGAGGGGCAGATCGCGGTAAACGGCGAGACGCTCTTCGACGCGGCGGACCCCAACACGCAGAAAGAGAGCGAGATCCGCCGCAAGCGGCTGCATTTCGGCCTCGTGTTTCAGAATTTCAATCTGTTCCCGCAATACACGGCCCGGCAGAACGTCATGCTTGCCAGCGAGCTGCTGGCCAAAGAGCAGCCGGACTACAAGGCCCGCAAAAAGCAGATCCACGCACAGATCGCCGCGCATGCGGAGGAGCTGCTCACGCAGGTGGGGCTGAAGGAGAAAATGGACCTCTACCCGCACCAGCTCTCCGGCGGCCAGCAGCAGCGCGTGGCCATCGCGCGGGCGCTGGCGCTGCAGCCGGACATCCTCTGCTTCGACGAGCCGACCTCCGCCCTCGACCCGGAGCTGACCGGCGAGGTTCTGAAGGTCATCCGCTCGCTTTCCGAGCAGCACATGACCATGATCATCGTCACGCATGAGATGGCCTTCGCCCGCGACGTGGCCGACCGCGTGATCTTCATGGACGGCGGCGTGATCGTGGAGCAGGGCCCGGCGCACGACGTCATCGAAAACCCGCAGGCTGAGCGCACGCGCCAGTTCCTCGCGCGCTACCGCGAAAACCAGTAACTGCAGGGCTTCTATCTGATCCTTCATATACGCAGATGCCGTGAAACACAAGATATTGTGTTTCACGGCTTTTTCTATCGTCGATATCCACAAAATATAGTCCAAGATGCTTGACAGCGGCCCCAATATCCGGTATAGTTATGACTGCACCGCACCGGGAAGCAACAAAACCTGTCCCCGCGCGTTTTTTTACGCGCGCAGAAATAGAAAGAGAGGAACCGCCCATGAAGATCATCAAGCGAAACGGCTCGGAGGCTACCTTCGATCTGGTCAAGATCATCGCGGCCGTGACCAAGGCCAACAACGTCGTCGCAGAGGACGCGCGCATGACGCCGATGCAGATCCGCCGCATCGCCGAGAGTGTGGAAAACAGCTGTCTGTCCATGAACCGTGCCCTGTCCGTCGAGGAGATCCAGGACCTGGTCGAGGACCAGATCATGGCGCACGGCGCGTTTGAGGTCGCCAAGAACTATATCACCTACCGCTATACCCGCACGCTCGTCCGCAAGTCCAACACGACGGACGAGAAGATCCTGTCCCTCATCGAGTCGAACAACGAAGAGGTCAAGCAGGAAAACTCCAACAAGAACCCGACCGTCAACGCCGTCCAGCGCGACTATATGGCGGGCGAGGTCTCCAAGGATCTGACGGCCCGCGTGCTGCTGCCGCAGGACATCGTCGAGGCGCATAACGAGGGCATCATCCACTTCCACGACGCGGATTACTTCGCCCAGCATATGCACAACTGCGATCTGGTCAATCTCGAGGATATGCTGCAGAACGGCACGGTCATCTCCGGCACGCTCATCGAAAAGCCGCACAGCTTCTCCACGGCCTGCAACATCGCCACGCAGATCATCGCGCAGATCGCCTCCAACCAGTACGGCGGGCAGTCGATCAGCCTGACTCACCTGGCGCCCTTTGTCGACGTTTCGCGGCAGAAAATCCGCAAGTCGGTGCTGGAGGAACTGAAGGATTTCGGAACCGAAGCCTCCGATGAGGCGATCTCCAAGGTCGTCGAAAAGCGCCTGCGCGACGAAATCCGCCGCGGCGTCCAGACCATCCAGTATCAGGTCGTGACGCTCATGACGACCAACGGACAGGCACCGTTCATTACAGTATTCATGTACCTCGGCGAGGCGCGCTCGGAACAGGAGCAGCGGGACCTTGCCATCATCATCGAAGAGACGCTCAACCAGCGCATCGAGGGCGTCAAGAACGAAAAGGGCGTGTGGATCACCCCCGCCTTCCCGAAGCTCATCTACGTCCTCGAGAAGGACAACATCACGGAAGACAGCCCCTACTGGGAGCTGACGAAGCTCGCCGCCCGCTGCACCGCCAAGCGCATGGTGCCGGACTATATCTCCGAGAAGAAGATGCGCGAGCTGAAGCTCTCCAAGGGTGAGACCGCAGGCCACGGCGACGTGTACACCTGCATGGGCTGCCGCAGCTTCCTGACGCCGGACCGGTCCGGCAACGGCTGGAACAACGTGGCGAACGCGGGCAACTACGAGCCGGGCAAGCCCAAGTACTACGGCCGGTTCAACCAGGGCGTCGTGACGATCAATCTGGTCGACGTGGCGCTGTCCTCCGGCGGCGGGCTGGATAAATTCTGGCGTATTTTTGACGAGCGGCTCGATCTGTGCTACCGCGCGCTCATGTGCCGCCACAACCGGCTCAAGGGGACGCTCTCCGACGCGGCCCCGATCCTCTGGCAGTATGGCGCGCTGGCCCGGCTCAAAAAGGGCGAGCCCATCGACAAGCTGCTCTACGGCGGCTACTCGACGATCTCGCTCGGCTACGCGGGGCTCTATGAGTGCGTGAAGTACATGACCGGCAAGTCCCACACCGACCCGGCCGCGACGCCCTTCGCGCTCGACATCATGCACCATCTCAACGACGCCTGTGCCAAGTGGAAGGCCAAGACCGACATCGATTTCTCCCTCTACGGCACGCCGCTGGAGTCCACGACGTATAAATTCGCCAAGTGCCTGCAGAAGCGCTTCGGCGTCATCCCGGGCATCACGGACAAGAACTATATCACCAACTCCTATCACATCCACGTGACGGAGCAGATCAACGCCTTTGACAAGCTGGCGTTCGAGTCGCAGTTCCAGGCGCTCTCGCCCGGCGGCGCGATCAGCTATGTCGAGGTCCCGAACATGCAGCAGAACCTCGACGCCGTGCTGGAGGTCATGAAGTTCATCTACGACCACATCATGTACGCCGAGCTGAACACGAAGTCCGACTACTGTCAGGTCTGCGGCTACGACGGCGAGATCGAGATCAAGGAGGACAAGGACGGCAAGCTCATCTGGGTCTGCCCGCAGTGCGGCAACACCGACCAGTCCAAGATGAACGTCGCCCGCCGTACCTGCGGCTACATCGGCACCCAGTACTGGAACCAGGGCCGCACCCAGGAGATCCGCGACCGCGTGCTGCATCTGTAAGAACACATAAAAAACCGAAGCAGGCAAGCCTGCTTCGGTTTTTCTGTTTATGCCTGTGTATCGAAGATGGTCTGCAGGATCTCATCCTTGGTGACGCCGCCAAAGTAGACGGGCAGGTCAAAGCCGTCCAGCACCTTTCCGAACGCCTCGGGGCGGAACTGGCAGCCGGTCAGCGCAGCGGTCACGGCGTCCATGCTGGCGGCCGCCATGAAATCGCCGTAGAAGCGGATCTGCTCGGCCTTTCCCTCGTGGACCTCCGCATAGACCTCCAGATTGCCGCCCGGCCAGCGGCGCTTGCCGGTGTAGTTGTAGCGGGGAGATCTGCCGTAGGTCCATTCCCAGGTGTCGTACTTCTCCTCCTTCAGCCGCTGCACCTGCGCCAGCTCCTCCGCGGTCAGCTGCTCCGGGGCGACATCGGTCTTGCCGAGGCTCACGCGCAGGTGCGCCCAGAAGTCCTGCAGCGTCATATCCTGCTTCAGGAACGAGCGGATGTTGCCGATGCGGCTGCGGACGGATTTGCGGCCCTTGGACCGGAATTTCTCCGGGTCGACGTTCAGCGCGCCCGCCACCATGTCCGGGTCGGAGTCGAACAGCAGCGTCCCGTGGTGCAGGATGCGGGTCTTGTACACGCGCTGGGCCGTGCCGGAGACCTTCCGGCCCTCGACCAGGATATCGTTGCGGCCCGAAGCCTCCGCCTGCAGTCCGAGCGAGGCCAGCGCGTCCACGACCGGCGCGGTGAAGCGCTCGAGCCGCAGGCTGCCCGCCTCTTCGTCGGTGATGAACGAGTAGTTGAGATTGCCGAGATCGTGATACACCGCACCGCCGCCCGTCGTGCGCCGCACGACATGCACGCCGTGGGCCTCGACAAAGGCGCGGTTGATCTCCGCGGCGGTATTCTGGTTCTGGCCGACGACGACGGTATTGTCGTTCTGCCAGAGGATCAGATAGTCGCCGTCCATGCGGTGGGTCAGGACGTATTCTTCAAACGCCAGATTGTAGGCCGGATCGGTCGAACCGGTCTCCAGATAGTGCAGCCGTTCCATTTGCTTCTCCTTTTATTCTGCCAGGTTCCAGAGCATCACGGCCAGAAGCTGCGTGATGCGCTCCATATCCTCGGCCGGGATATATTCGAACCGGCCGTGGAAGTTTTCGCCGCCCGTGCAGAGGTTCGGGCACGGCAGACCCTCAAACGAGAGCCGCGCGCCGTCCGTGCCGCCGCGGATGGGGACGACCTTCGGCTCGATGCCGAGCTGCTCCATGGCCCGTTTTGCGTTTTCGATCAGGAACATGCAGGGCTCGATCTTCTCTTTCATGTTGTAATAGCTGTCGCGCAGCGTGAGTTCCACGGTCCCGGCGCCGTAGCGGCGGTCGATCTCGGCGCAGACCTTCTGCATGACGGCCTTGCGGTCTTCAAACTTCGCGCGGTCATGGTCGCGGATGATATAGTGCAGCTCGGAACGCTCCACCTCGCCCTTCATGCCCAGCAGATGGAAGAAGCCCTCATAGCCCTCGGTCAGGCGCGGGATATCCGCCGCGGGGAGCAGCGCGTTGAACTCCATAGCGACCAGCGCGGCGTTAATCATGGTATCCTTAGCGGAGCCGGGATGCACGCTCAAACCCTCGACGGCAACCTCCGCGGAACAGGCGTTAAAGGTTTCATAGGCGATTTCGCCCTCTTCGCCGCCATCCAGCGTGTAGGCGCAGTCCGCGCCGAACTTGGCCACGTCGAAATGGTCAACGCCCGCGCCGATCTCCTCATCCGGGGTGAAGGCGATGCAGAGCCTGCCGTGCGGGGCGTTGGCGGCGAGGATGTTTTCCAGCGCGGTCATAATTTCCGCGATGCCGGCCTTGTCGTCCGCGCCGAGCAGGGTGGTGCCGTCCGTGGTGATGAGCGTCATGCCGACCAGCTTTTTCAGGCCGGGGAACGCCGCGGGGCTGAGCGTTTCGCCGCTTCCGGCCAGAAGCACGTCGCCGCCGTCGTAATGCTCGATGATCTGCGGCTTCACGTTTTCGCCGGAGCAATCCGGCGCAGTGTCGAGATGGGCGATGAAGCCGAGCGCAGGCTTCTGCTCGCAGCCCGCCGTCGCGGACAGCCAGCCGTAGACGACGCCGTTTTCGTCAACGTGGACGTTTTCAAGGCCGAGGGCTTTCAGCTCATCGACGAGGATGTTCGCCAGATCGTACTGGCGCATGGAGCTGGGGACGGTGGCGCTGTCCGGGTCGGAGGTGGTGTAGACCGAAACATATTTGAGCAGACGTTCGTAAGCGCGCATGAAAATCGCTCTCCTTTATGATTGATAGATGTATTATAGCAGGTTTTGGGGAAAAAGGAAATGAGAAAGGGAAGCGGAGCAAAACGAAACGGACGTTGAATGAAAAGAAAGTGTGTGCTATAATTTAGGAAAAATACCGGGTGGTGAAGACGGATGGAGCCTATGGATATAAACGGGCTGATTGAATACCTGAAAAGGGAAAAAAACATAGAGGTATCCGAAAAACATCAATATGCCCTGATGAATATGGGGTATTACCACGGCTATAAAGGGTATCGCTACATTCAATCGCCTCAAAATCGAATTCCGTATACGGAGTTTGAACAACTGGCTGCCATATATGAATTTGATTCGAAGGTGAAAGCACTGTTCTATCCGTGTGTGATGACGATTGAAACGGCTTTGAAGAATCATGTTCTGGAAGTTGTGGTTTCACAGGCACATTCGGACAGCTTTGTGGACGTGTATAATATGCTCCTGAATACATATAAAACGGAGATGGCGGCGATACAGCAGGAAAAAAGCTACGAAAAGAAAAAGAGGGCACGGGAGAAAGCGAAAAAAGAGATCAAGCGTCGATTGGAATTGAGAAACCGGATTTATAAGGTGCAGACGGATGCTTTTGCAAACGGAAATCGAATTGCGGATCATTTTCTGAATAACGATAGAAACATTCCGATTTGGGGTATTTTCGAATTGCTCAGTCTGGGCGAATTTGGCCATTTTGTTTCCTGCCTGAACGGCTCATGCAGACGCATGATTGCAGAAAAGATAGGAATAGAGCAAAAGGGCGATACGCAGGCCATGCTGCCGCAGCGGGTCATCTATGCGGTGAAGGATTTGCGTAATGCAATAGCGCACAATGACGTCGTTTTTGATACGCGGTTTCGAACAAGCGGAATAGACAAACAGGTTAGCACGGCGGTAGAAGATAAAACGCAGATCAAGGATATCACGTTTGATACGATTACAGATTGGCTGATTTTGATTGTGTATCTGCTGAATCTGCTGCATGTAAATCCCAAAGAGATAGAGGCGGCCATTACGGCGTTTGAATGTGCATCGGAGGAATTGCGAAAGAAGATCCCCATTTCGGTGTACACAAGGATTATCCATACCGATGCGAAAAGAAAACTGGAAGGTTTGAAGACGTTCGCATCAGAAAAGGCTTGAATATTTCGAAGGTCTTTAGTATAATATAAATGTGAATTGCGGTATGACTTTGCGGAGCATACCTGAGGAAGTCGGATGAGTCTGACTTCCTTTTTATTTTGTAAAGCGAAAGCCGCCCGGCCATCAAAAACCGGGCGGCTTTTATCGCGGGGAAGCGGTTACCCCAGCCCCACCATGCTCATCACCAGCACGAGCAGCGGGAGGGTCACACCGCTGATCAGGGTGGAGACGATGGTCGCGTGGGAGGCGGTCATGTCCTCGGGCGTGTAGATATCGGAAAGCATGCTGCAATTTCCGGCAATCGGCATCGCGGCGACGATGACGCACAAGCCCGCGAGCATGCGGTTGATCGGCATGACGAGCGCCAGACCGATGAACACCAGCGGCATGACGATCAGGCGCAGGAAGGTGACGCGGTACAGGCGCGGATTGGTAAACGCGGCGCGGATATCGCTGTGCGCGAGGGAAGCGCCGATAATCATCATCGCCATCGGGGTGTTGATGGAGCCGATGGAGGCCAGCGCGCTTTCCACCGGGTCGGGCAGCCGCCAGCCGGTCAGACCGAAGAACAGCGCAATCAGCGCGGAGACCACGCCGGGGTTGACCAGCTGCCGAAGGTTGATGTCGCCGCTGCCATCGAGCAGCATGACGCCGTAGGTGAACACGAGAAAGTTGAACACCAGCAGGAACATCGAGAGCATCGCCACGCCCTCCACGCCGTAGAGCGCCTGAATGATCGGGATGCCCATGAACGCCAGATTGGTGAACACGAGCAGAAGCTGATCGAGGTTGCGTTCTTCCTTCGGCGTGGGCACGATGCGCACGAGCACCGCCGCCAGCGCGATCATCAGCGCGAAAAACGCGACGCTCACGCCGAGGGCGACGAGCATGCTGCCGGGTGCGCCGCCGCTTTGCAGCACCGAGGAAACGATGCAGCAGGGGAACGCCGTGCTCAGCACCAGCGAGGAGAGCCCGCGCCGGAAGGACGGCGAAATCAGCCCCGCCCGTGCGGAAACATAGCCCGCAAACATCATGGCGAACAATGTAATCATCTGAAAAATGATGCCGGAAACAGCCATAGAATATTCCTCCGTAGATGTTGGTAACTCCTTCCGTCACGGCTGCGCCGTGCCACCTCCCTCGAAGAGGGAGGCACAGATGTTCGAATAAGCTGCTCATTTCATAGAGAAAAGAGGAAATAAGCGCGTTTGATGGTTCGGACCGACATAATGGCTCCCTCTTTGAGGGAGCTGTCGAGCAAAGCGAGACTGAAGGAGGATGAAGCGCCGCTTATTGTACACCCGTCCGGAACGGTTGTAAAGTTTTTCTTTTTGTGATATTCTATTTTATATTCTTGATTGGATTGTGGAGGCAACAAAATGGGCTATCAGGCGCTGTATCGCCGCTATCGTCCGGCGCGGTTCGAGGATTTTGTGGGGCAGGAGGCTGTGATCAAAACGCTGCGCAGCCAGATCACGAGCGGGCGCATCGCGCATGCGTATCTGTTCTGCGGCACGCGCGGCACGGGCAAAACCTCGACGGCGAAGGTGTTCGCGCGCGCGGTCAACTGCGAACACCCGGAGAACGGCGATCCCTGCGGCACGTGCGACACCTGCCGGGCGCTGGCGGGTGATAAAGGGCATGTAGCTCATCAGCGAGGCGCTGACCACCAGCAGCGGCATGAAGCGCCTGTCCCGATAGCGGGCGGCGTAGAGCACGGAGAGCATATCCGCCAGGAAGAAATAGCGGTCGTGGATTTTCGGCATCACAAACGGCAGAAAAATCGCGAAGAACAGTGCGAAATCCAGCGTCATCTCCGGCGTGATTTCCTTCGCGTGTATCAGCCAGTAGACGACGACCAGCAGCGTCAGCAGAATACAGGCGTAGAGCGCCGCGTTCTGGTACGTCGGCGTGAGCGCCTGATCGATGTACGCGTTGGTCGCCTCGCCGTCGATGCCGGACAGATAGCGCAGCCACGTAAATTCCTGCCGGTTGGCAGATTCGCGCAGCGGGAAGAACGTATAGAGGTTCGGCGCGTTGTAAAAGAGCCGCTCGTAATACTGCCCCATCGACTGATTGGCGTACACGCTCACAGCGTCCGCAAACGAACGTCCGGCGATCAGCGCCGGGAGCATCGTCACCAGATACGTCGCCGCGAAGACCAGCGCGTGCCTCGGCTTGTATTCCCCGTGAATCAGCGCCAGCAGCACGACCGGGAAAAAGAAGATGGTTTGCAGCTTGAACGCAAACGCCAGCGAAAGCATGACCGCCGCGCCGACGGGCTTCTTCGTCTTCATCCAGTACAGGCTCATAACGATTAAAAACACGTACACCGTGTCGCACTGCCCCCAGCACGCGCCGTCGATCAGCGTCGTGGGCAGGGCGCAGACGATCAGCATCACCGGCAGCGCGGCCTTTTTTCCGGCGAAATGCCCCGTCGCCTGCATCATCGCCAGCGCGAGGGCATAATCAAAAATCACCGTGAAGAATTTAATCAGATACAGGTCGTGCAGCGGCGTTTTGGCGATCATCAGCATCACATACTGGTACAGCAGGTTGTAATCGCCGACGTTTTCGCCCAGCGTGTAAAAGCCGCCCTCGCGGAACACCTTCACCCAGCCGCTCAAAAAAGCGTTGTAATCCGCCGTCTGGTAGTCGAGCATGCTGACCCGCGCCAGCATCGTCAGCGCGATCACCGTGCAGCTCAGCAGCAGCGCGCCGCGCTCGGGCTTTTGCAGCCGCGCGGCAAGCGCCATCGCGCCGCCCGCGACAAGCGTAAACAGCGCCGCAAGGCTCAGCGTCTGCCCCCATGTGCCCGCGTATTCCAGCCGCGCGCGCATATAAACCGTCAAAGCGGCAAACAGCATCAGCGTCATAAGGCCGCACGTGACAGCCGCGCGCCTGTTCTCTTTCATCCTTCCTTTTTCCCCCTTATGTGAACTGTTTTTTATTATATCATCATCCATGAAACGGCGCAACCGCCCCGACCTGCCAACTGGCATGGTCAAAAACTTGCAATCTGGCTCTTTACGTCATGCCAGATTGTGCTATAATGCCCTTATTCCATCAAGGGCGCATCGCCCGCAAAGAGAGGTTTTTATTATGGCTCACACGACGACCCGCGAACAGAAAACGCGCATGCTCTGCACCGCCGGCCTGATGGCCGCGCTGGCCTGCGTCTCCAACTTCATCAGCATTGCCACCCCGGCTTCCCGCATCCACATCGGCAACGCGGTCTGCGTGCTGAGCGGTCTGCTACTCGGACCGCTGTACGGCTTCTTCGCCGCCGCCATCGGCAATGGTCTATTTGACATCATCGGCGGCTACGGGATGGAGTTCGTCATCACCTTCATCAACAAGGGCGCCATCGCGCTCGTCACCGGTCTGATCGCCTACAAGGCCGCCGGCAAGGAGACCCTCGAGGGCAGGGATCACGCCCGCGTGATCGTCGGCAGCATCCTCGGCGCGCTGACCTACACCGCGCTGTACCTGCTCAAGTCCTACATCAAGCTGCGCTTCACCACGGCGAACGTCGATCCCGTCGCGATTCAGGCGACGATGCTCTCCAAGGCGGCGAGCAGCCTGTTCAACGCCGCGTTCGCCTTCGTGGTCGCGCCGATCTTCTTTAACGTGCTGCGCAAGCCGCTGCGCCGTCTCGGCCTGTACAGCAAGGATTAAATCCGCTCGCCCCACCGGATCTTTCTGGCCCGCTTCCAAAGCGGGTCTTTTTTTGTGACCGTCAGCGTCCGCTCCCCGTCCGCCTCGCAGACGGGCAGCAGGATGCGCCCCGGCGCGATCTGCGCGTGGCGGAGCAGCCGCGCGCGGCACGGATGCACCGGCGGCTTGCGCGTCAGCGCCAGATAGCTGAATTTCTCGTCCTCAAACGGCGCGTCGCCGCCCTTGAGCGCCTTGTGCAGCCGCGTCCGCTGAACGCGGACGGCGAAGTGGCACCAGTTTTCCCCCGTCATCGGGCAGGTTTCGCTCCCCGCCGGGCACGGCGCGGCAACATATGCGCCCAGCGCGGCCAGATGCGCCCGAACGGCACGCAGGTTCGCAAAGCCCTGCGGCGTGCCCGGCTCGATGAGGACGAGC
>ENA-ORRO01002213-ORRO01002213.1-human-gut-metagenome-genome-assembly--contig:-NODE-2213-length-12433-cov-6.974471_pt1 | contig 12433 bp, 12 predicted proteins | sample MGYA00242176_ERZ509136 | MGnify/ENA primary metagenome ERZ509136 (study PRJEB26280, sample SAMEA2338644) | human gut metagenome | biome: human gut; feature: human-associated habitat; material: faeces... | reverse complement strand
CATGACGTTGGTCACGTTATAAAAAATCGTCTGCATCCCGGCGGGCACGCCGATGGCCAGCGCCAGCTTTCTGCGCGGTCTGCCGCAGCCCGATTGGGAGCCGTTTGTGCCCGCCCGCGCGGCGGAGCTGTACGGCAGGGCTGCGTCGGACGGCCTTTTGCTGGACGGCGCAAGACTCGAGACCGCCGTTCTGGCCCTGCTGCGGATGCAGGACCCCGCGAATTTTGCGCAGGTGCGCGGCGTGAGTGAGGGACTGGAAAACCGCCTGACCGCCGCCGTGCGGGAAGCCGACAGCCTGGACGACCTCTACACCCGCTTGAAAACCAAGCGCTATCCCCATGCGCGTCTGCGGCGGCTGGTGCTGGACGCGGCACTTGGCTTCCCGGCAGAACTGCCAATGCCGCCGTACCTGCATGTGCTGGGGGCACGCAAAGCGGCGCTGCCGCGTTTAAAACAGGCGTCGCTGCCCGCCGCGACAGCGCTGGCAGACCTGGCCCGCACCGGCCCGGAGGCAGCAAAAATCAGCAGACTGCATAATAAGGCGGTTGATTTTTCGTCATTATGCAGAGAAAAAATTCAGCCTATGGGGCTTGCGTTCACGGCTAAGCCGGTGGTAATATAATTCTATATGGATAAAAAATGCGTATGATACAACATTGTTGCATTTTTAACGCGCAAAATCGGTACGAAATGAAGGAGTAAAACATGGCGCTGCACGTAATGGACGAAGCAAACCACTGCCTTGGCTGCAAGGTGCCCCGCTGCCAGCAGGGCTGCCCGATCCACACCAATATCCCCGAGGTCATCCGCCTTTTGAAGGCCAATAAGCTCGACGAAGCGGGCCGTATGCTGTTTGAGAACAACCCCCTGACGACGGTCTGCTCGCTGGTCTGCAACCACGAAAACCAGTGCGAGGGCCATTGCGTGCGCGGCATCAAAGGTGCGCCGGTGCACTTCTCGGTCATCGAAAACTACATCTCGTCCACCTACGCCAGCCAAATGACCCAGGGCCCCGCGCCGTCCAACGGCAAAAAGGCCGCCATCATCGGCTCCGGCCCGGCGGGCCTGACCATTGCGGTCATCCTGGCACGCTACGGCTACGACGTCACGATCTTTGAGAGCCACGATAAGATCGGCGGCGTGCTGCGCTACGGCATCCCGGAGTTCCGCCTGCCCAAGACCGTGCTGGACGATTTCGAGTACCGCCATCTGCGCTTAAAGGGCATCAAGGTCCGCCCCAACACCGACGTGGGCAAGGCGCTGAAAATTGAGGATCTGTTCCGCGACGGCTACAAGGCCATCTTCATCGGCACAGGTGTCTGGCGGCCCAACACGCTGCACATCAAGGGCGAGAGCCTCGGCAACGTGCACTACGCCATCAACTATCTGCAGAACCCCGATGTCTACCACCTGGGCAATCGGGTCATCGTCATCGGCGCGGGCAACGCGGCCATGGACGTGGCGCGCACCGCCATCCGCCACGGCACGCGGCATCTCGAGTGCTTCTCGCTGTCCAGTCACATTACGGCCAGCGAGTACGAGGCAAGCTATGCCAAGTTGGAGGGCGTGAACTTCATCTTTAACAAAAAGCCGTTGGAGATCACCGACAAGGGCGTCGTCTTTATCGACCTGAACGAGGCCGAGGACGGCACGCTGACCGAGATCCCCGGCACCGAAAAGCTCTACCCGGCGGATAGTGTCATTGTGTCCATCAGCCAGGGCCCCTGCACGACGATCACCGACAGCACGAAGAATCTGAAAACCACCCCGCGCGGCCTGTTTGAGACCGACGAGGTGGGCCGCACGAGCATCCCCGGCATCTTTGCCAGCGGCGATGCCGTCAAGGGTGCGCGCACCGTCGTCGAGGCCGTCGCCTACAGCAAGAACGTGGCCGAGGCCATGCACGAGTACATGCAGACCCTGCCCCCCGACCTCCCCGACGAGTACGCGAATGTGCCCGTAGCGGAGTACGATGAAGGAAACTAAGTAAAAACACCCCTGCGCCGATTTGACGGCACGGGGGTGTTTTGCTGCACTGTGCAAAGAAATATTTCCGGGACGCATGTAGGGCGGCCGGCCCTCTGGCCGCCGTGCCCGTTTACGGCAGTGAGAAACCTTTGGCAATACCGTAACCCTGCGGGCCGGGCGTGTCCGGCCCCTGCCGCGTGGGTCACCGCTTCCTTGCAAACGCCCGCGCGTGCTCCACAAATTCCCGGGCGGCGGGGGAGAGCGCTGTCCGCGACAGGCACGCCAGACCAATCGTGCGCTTGGCGGCGGGCTCTAATTGCAGCACCTGGCACCCCGCGCTGGCCGCGCCCTCCTTGAACATCAGCTCGGGCATCAGCGCCAGACCCTGCCCGCAGGCGACCATTGCGATCATGCTCTGGTCATCCACGATGTAGCACCGGCTCGACACATGCAGGTCATTCTTTTTAAAGTAGCTCTGGATGTCGGCATCCACGTCGGACTGCTGGCTGACGAACGGCTGGCTGCGCAGCTCCTCGGCCCGCACCACGCCGGGGCGGCGCGGCTGGTAGCCGGGCGGTGCGATGCAGATGAGCCGGTCATCATAGAGCGGCTCAAAATCCAGATCGTGGGCGCTGGAGTTGGAGAGGAACCCCAGCTCCACCGCGCCGGTTTTCAGCCAGCCCGTGATGTCGTCATACGACCCCTGGTAAATCTGCACGTCGATGCCCGGGAACGCTGCGCGGAAGCCCGGCACGATCTTGGGCAGCCAGGTCACGCAGGCCGAGTTGAACACCCCCAGCCGCAGTGCGCCCTTGTGCATCCCGTTGATCTGGGCAATCGACTGGTCAAGCGACTCGCTGCTGGCGAGCATCTGCTGAATGGCGGGCATGAGCTTTTCGGCGGCGGCGGTCAGCGTTACGCCGCTTTTGGTGCGGGTGAACAGCGGAAAGCCGCACTCGGCCTCCACGCCCGATACCGCGTGGCTGACGGCGGACGGCGTGATGTGCAGCCGCTCCGCCGCGGCGGCAAAGGTACCCAGCTGTGCTACAATGCTTAACAACTGGCAGTCTGTCAGTGTCATGAGCTGCATCTCCTATGGTGAAAAAAATTCATGTGATGTATGAAAAAGTGTAGCTTTACTTCATGTCTATACTGTACTATTATAGTAGCAGAAAGTCAATGCCTGCGGCGCACAACGCAGGCAATGAATAGACTCCTCTCCCTCCAACCTTGCCCTGCCGGCCCGCACACCGGTGGGGCTTTTTTTATTGGCCGGATTGTGGTATGATGATAATAAAGCCTTCCCCGGAGGGGGAAGGTGCCCCGAAGGGGCGGATGAGGGGCAAAGCGGCTGTGGTTGCCCGCAAACGGGTTGTGTCGGCAAGGCCGCCCCTCATCAGTCACCTTCGGTGACAGCTTCAGTCTCCGCGCCAAGAGCCGCCTTCGGCGGTTGCGCTCCGACACGCGCCTGCGGGCGCAGCCCCTCGTGGGAAGCCTTTAGAGTTTTCCCCCGCATTGCACCCGCAATGCGGGATTTTTTTTGCATTTTTGAAAAAAATCGGGAAAAACTACTTGACATAGGGGAGAATGTCGGCTATAATAATATAGCGTTCTCAAGAGCGCGACGACAAATGTGGCGGTATAGCTCAGTTGGCTAGAGCATTCGGTTCATACCCGAAGTGTCACCGGTTCAAATCCAGTTACCGCTACCACGTTACAGAGTTTCGCTAAGATAAGGGGGACGGTCGTCCGCAGTAGTGGACGATGGAAGTCGGAGGTTTTAGCGAAGCTCTGTATTTGTAAGGCCCGTTGGTCAAGCGGTTAAGACACGGCCCTTTCACGGCTGTAACATGGGTTCGATTCCCGTACGGGTCACCAAACTAAGCTTCTGATTTTCTTCGATGATGCGTTGAAAATTAGGAGCTTTTTTATTACCCTTTTTGCAAGTACCACAATCGTACCACACTTTTAAAATAAACGCAAGCCCTGTAACATGGGAACAGGATTGCCGCGGAGTAAATTATAGCCGTGGCAATCCTGTTTTTTGTTGTTCCTTTAAAAATTATAAAAGCGTGGATTGGAAAATTGTAAAGGAGCTTTTGCGGCATATCCTCGCTTTTTAAAATTATGGCTGCGGTATTCCACAGTCACCTTGACAACTATCCAACCTCACTTTTGTCCGCTAATCGCGGAACAACCCGCAACCCCTTATCCCGGTGGGATAACACGGGCAAAGATTGGGAAAACGAAAGTGAGGACACGAAAATGAAAGAGACTGTTAAGACTTCCCGGACGGCTGGTTACTTGGAGAAAATTTTCCGCGCGTTGAATGTAAAGTATTTCAACGGTGAGTTGGAGGAGCCTATCATCACGATACAGAGCACGCCCAGAGCCTACGGACACGTCACCGTAGCCAAGGCATGGCAGAGAGGAGACACAACCCGCCATGAGCTTAACATCGGCGCTGGGACGCTTGCACGGCCCATAGAAAACGTGGTGGCGACCACCCTCCACGAGTGTGTACACTTGTGGAACCTTCAAAACGGCATACAGGATTGCAGCAGGGGCGGCGCATACCACAACAAAAAATTTAAGGAGGCCGCCGAGGCCCGCGATTTGAAAATCAGTTACGACCCGCGCGTTGGATGGAGCATCACCGAGCCGACCGACGCACTGTGTGAGTTCATTTTGGAACAAGACTGGCAGGACATCAGCATGAACCGCATTGAAGATTTCTACGCCCCGCGTGGCAAGGGCGCAGGGGACGCCACGGGCAAGCCGACAGGAAGTAACCCCAACAGCCACAGCATCAAGTATGTTTGCCCCTGCTGTCACAACAGCGTGCGAGGGACAAAGGTTGTGCGCATAAAATGTGCCGACTGCGACATGATGATGACCGCACAATAAAGAGAACCGGGAGTGAAAGCTCCCGGCTTTTTGCTGCAAAATTCGGGCCGCAAGCGGCCTTACTCCATTTTGATGTCTACTATTCAAAACGAGTCAACTTTATTCGTGGTGGGGTAACAAGCTGTTACCTCACCGGTTCTTTTCTACGTTTCTACGAGCGAATGCTTTTACAAAAAGAGGACGGTGCAGGTCGTTAAAACGACTGCGCCGTCCCCGTTTTTGAGGTTTTGATGTCAACTTCTCAATTTAGGAACCGTCCCCATTTTTCACGCCGCATCCTACCAGGCTGAGCGCCATAGCCGCAGTCACGATAACTGCCAGTGCAAATCTCTTTTTCATTTGCTAACTCCTACCTTATTATAATAGACACTGCTTTTCAAAAAGCAAACTCGTAGAAGAGTGTTTTCTTCTACGAGTCGCCGGTTGTTTATAATTTACTATTTTTCAAAAAGCCATCAGCAAAGAATGCCAACATCCTCAGGAGGACAACCATTATCGGTCGGAGTGGAAATAACGGGTCCACCCCATTCCCAACCACCGCTGCCATTAGGCTTGTTTTCCGTACTGCCGCTATCCCCACCGCTCGGCTGAGACGGCTCCGGATTGCTCGGCTGTGCAGGCTCCGGATTACTGGGCTGCGCCGGTGCCGGGTCAGGCTGTGCAGGAGCCGGAGCAGCAGGCTCCGGATTGCTGGGCTGTACCGGCGTAGCGGGAGCAGACGGCGTAACTGGCGCGGTCGGTGTAACAGGTGCCGGGTTGGAAGGCGTCACAGCAGCGCTGTTTCTTGAACTGCTGCTTTTATAAGTCTTGTTGCTGGTCGTGACCTTCTTCGGCTGTTCAACCGTCACTTCGTAGTTGGCACTCTCCTCACCAGCAGTCGCCGTGATGGTTGCATTCCCAGATGAAACAGCAGTTACCTTCCCATTGGAATCGACGGTAGCGACCTTCTCGTTGCTGGACGACCACTCGATGGTGGTCTCGGCGGCAACCTCTTCTGGGGCAACAGTTGCCTTAATGGTGTGAGAGTTACCGACCGTCAGTTTGCCTTCGTTGGAATCGAGCGTAATGCTTTCAACCTCATAGAATGCTTTCACATGAGTCGTCTTCTCGGTGACCTTTTCACCATCCTGCATGAGGGTCGTGGTGATGTCGCACTCACCTGCTTTAAGGACCTTCACCTTGCCGTCCTTATCGACGGTTGCAACTTCCTCATCGCTGGAAGCAAAATCAAACGAAATGTTGGACGCATCTTCCGGCTCGCATTTCGCTTCGATTGCGGTTTCATCGGTATCGTTGAGTTTGACTTCCAGGGTATCGGGAACCTTCAACTCTTTCGCGGATATCTTGACGGTGATGACGCAGACATCCTGCATCTCAGTATCCTTGACTGCTGCGGTGATTTCAGCCTCACCGGCTGCGACTGCCGTAACGGTGCCGGTCTCATCAACCGTAGCAACACTCTCATCGGAAGAAGTCCACGCGAGCGTCAGCTTCTCAGCCGCCTTGGCAATCTTTTCATCCTGTGCAGCAGTTTCTGCTGTAGCAGACTCACCAGTTGCGATGACAGGCGTCTCTGCGGGCGCATCCTCCGTGCCGAAATTTACCGGCAGCGTGATGCTCTCGCCCTTTTCGAGGGTCGCAGCATCCGGGACCGAAATGTTCGTGACCTTAACGCCGCATCCTACCAGGCTGAGCGCCATAGCCGCAGTCGCAATAACTGCCAATACGATATTCTTTTTCATAAAAACACTCCTTCTCGGCATCTAGCGCCGAGGCTACTCTTTAATTTTGCCGCCGCCACTCTATTGATAAGTGGCGGCTTTGGATTCTTTTAAATCGGGGACGGGGGAGATCGCTGCGCGACTCACCGTCCCCGATACATCACGCAGTTTCCAGATACTCCCGCAAGGAATCTGCAACTCCTTCCTGTATGGAATTGTCCCAGACTGCGTATTTGTTTTCCGGGTATCCGCCTACAAATATTGAAGCATCCGATAGTTGCCATTTTGACACGGGCTTGCCATCTTCCACCTTGATGATGGTCGGTGCACCGATACGCTTCTCCCCGACATCAATTTCATTTTTCTCCGGGTCGGAGACGGTGTACTCGGCCAGGTAGTCATCCAGCCAGGTTAGCAGTTCGGTGTAGCCTTCCCCCGCTGGTTTGGTTTGCACTGGTGCGGCAGTATCCGAGTTGTAGGTGTATATATCCCGATATAGGTCTACCTGGCAGTAGTCCATCGTGACCCCTTCACTTGTAGCAACAGCGGCAAGCACAGGGAGCAGGTTGCGACAGTAGGGACAGCGCGGATAGGCAAACAAGATATAACCGTCTTTTTTCGCGCGTGCTTCCACCGCGGTCACAGGTGATAGCGGCACCGAGAAGGACAGATTAACATCCCGGTACGTATATTCTGTGTAGCCGGGAACAGCGCGCCCATTATACGCCCGGTAACTGCGGGCAACTATTGCTCCCGGCGAGCTGCCAAGGAGTAGCAGCACAGCCATCCCAGCAGTTGCCACAGCATAGGCTATGTACGGTGCGGTGTGGGATAGTTTTTGCATCCATTTATCACCTTCCTTTTATATTATAGCACATCAGCACGTAAGAGCAAGATTCAAATCGTCTCCAGGTAGACGATTTTTCCCTTAGCAAATCGGTACAATAAATATACTTTATTGTACACGGTGGTGAGGGCAAATGCTACTACAGGAGGCAATTAAGCTGCGCATTTTGGAGCTTGCAGACGAGCGCGGCTACAGTGTCAACAAGCTGGCTGAGCGTTCCGGCATTGCACCATCTGTCCTTAAAAAGACTGTCAAGCCTTATGCTACCACTAAAAATACTTCAACTGAAATAGTTGCACGGATATGTGTGGGGTTAGGAATCCCATTTAAAACTTTTTGGGACAGCCCTTTATTTGACAATATTGAGACTAGACAACAAAAAGAGGACGAGAGCCAATAAAGGCTGTCGTCCTTTTGATGTTTACTTTTCAAACGAGGCAGGGTTAGAAAGGCATAGCGTCCGGTTCCTCAAAATCCTCCGCAGAAATTCCTTCAGGGATTTCCCCATAATCATTATCTTCTTGGGGCGTGCAGTACAACGGTTTTTTTAAGCTGCCGTTATATTGCCAGTGGGTCTTTCCGGCAATGGCAGATTTGGATTCTGCCAGCTCCCCGTAACGATATACTTCATAATGTAAAACTACTTCATCGTCCATAAGGGCGACCTTGTTTTCCTCCCACGCGAAAGTAAGTTTTACTTTAGGAAAAAGAATTGAGAGCGTATGAATAGCCTCACTTGCAGGTGCGCTATGGGTGAGAAATGCAATGCTATTTTCATTACATTCTTCAAAAGATATCACGTTTTCGTCTGTACCCCAGTGTTCCGTGCACCAGCCGGTATAAGTAGGATAGCCGTATTCCTTCCGGTTCAGCACAGCCATTTTTCCCAAAAGGAACCGGCGCTGATCTGCACGGCTAAGAACAGCAAGAAAATTTTCTTCTTCCTCTTCTGTAGGGTAAGGAACTAAATCAAGATAATGGCGGTAAAGCTTTTCGCCGCAAGAAACTTCATCATCGGGGCCAATGTTCAGGTGTACCGGCACAGCACAGATTTTATTCAAATCAATGCTCCCAATGTCATAGATGTCATCGCAGATGTACTTCATTACTTCATTGACCTGTTCCTTCGAACCGCCAATCGTGAGAGTGCTGTAAATAAAGCTTTCTTTCTTCATGGGATTTCTCCTTTGAGAGTTGTATCACCGCTCACAGCAGACGGCGGCGGATGTCTCCGCGTGCCATCCCTGTAAGCCGTGAGAGTTGTGTAATGCTGACGCCCTCTTGTGTTACCAGACGGCGCAGCAGCGGGGTTGCGGTGGATTCGGGGTAAAGCTGGATTTCGTGGCATTCCATGCCTGCCGTTGCACGTACAAAGTCACAAAGCTCAGCATCCGTAAAGGCAGGCAGCGGAGAATCCTCCAGAATGCCGCGGGCATTTAATTCTGGCTGCTGGTGGTAGTGCCGCAGCCAATCTAAATCATGCAGTGCAAGCGCGTAGCTTGTGTCTACATGACATAACGGCTTTTTTCGACTAGCAAAGTAGTCAATGTAGCTGCTCCACGGGTAGTCCTGCATATCCTGCACCATTCCGGCAGCGACCGGGTTGCGGTGGATATAGCGCAGTACCCGCAGGAAGTAGCCTTTGGTTGTGACAGGCTGGGATTTGTAACGGCCCTGGAAGAGCGGGCCTGTCCGCTGGTAGCGGCGGTTGTAGTAGGCAACGTACCGTACCCCGATGGCCTTCATCATGTGTTGCAAGGAATCGTTACAATCCTTCGCGAGCAGATGCAGATGGTTGCCCATCAGGCAGTATGCCATGATGATAAAATTTTCATCTGCGCAAAAATCGAGAATATGTAAAAAGTTCAGATTGTCGGCATCATCATTAAAGATGGTCATGCGGTTAATTCCACGGATCATGATGTGATACACGCCGCAGGACGAAAGTTTACGGGCTTTTCTTGGCATCGTCCTGCACCTCCGAGGGTGTCGTTTGGGGCGTCCATTCTTCCGGCTTGTAGGTCAGCAGTTGTATCGCCCGCGAGGCATCCCCTCGTGTCATTTTATGGGTGTCAATTTTGTAATCCGGGGCCAGCTTGTGGATAAGGGCAATTTGCTCATTGGTGATGGGTTGTCTATCCCACTTATAGCGCTGTTTTTTGTCCCAGATATGTTGATATTTAGCATGCTTCTGTTTCAAGTCCTGATACACATAGTCTAATGCAAATTGTAATGGCACCGCACTCTTGGAGCACGCTTTATTTTTCCGCAGGTACACCATGCCGTTAGTCAGCGGTTTGCTGATGCGGTAGGTTACGGTCGGGATAGGCAGTATATAGCCGCCATCCTTGAGTGTAATCCATGCGACATCATGGGTGGTAACACCTTCGCCAAGTGCCATAACGTCTACCTCCTTCTGATTTTGTATCCAGGTATCGGGAATGTCCGCACCTGTAAGTACCTTTATCGGTTCGGTTTCCTCCGGCAACTTTTCCACCTGCTCCTTTTTAGGTTTGGGAGCTAGCGGTTCCTCGCCGATTAGCGTTGCTGCCGTGCATATCGGCATCCTGGAAATGCCCACGCAATCAATAATCTTGCAGGCACTTTTTCCCGGATGCAACCGCAGGCCGCGACCTACCATCTGCGCATACAGGCCGACATTGGTTGTGGCAACCGGGCGGGCCAGCAGAACGGTTTCTGTCATCGGCAGGTCAACACCTTCCGTCAGGACAGCATAGCAGACAAGTACTTTAATTAGGCCCAAACGGTAGGCCTCCAACAGACGTCCTCTATTTTGAGTAGTGCCATCGATAAAGGCCGCGGTACTGGCACCATGCTGGGAATTGAGCAGTGCTGTCACATTTTTGCCCTCTTCAATGGATGGTGCGAAAATGATGGTCTGCCCACGTGCGTTTGAGGTGTAGGCCTCCGCGATACCCGCTGCTGTGCCAGACATAACGCGTGCTATATCTGCGGCATCATAATCGCCAGTATCCTCACGGTACTGCACTGTCCCCAAGTCATACTTGAGATTAACCTGACAAGCTTCTATAGGACTAAGATACCCGTGCTCAATGCCGTATAGGGTGTTATACTCGCACAAAATGTCGTCAAAAGCCACATCCAGGCCGACACCATCACCGCGGATTGCGGTTGCAGTGAAGCCAAAACGAACGGCATTTTTGAAGTACTCAAAAATTTTGCGGTAGGTCGGTGCAGCACTGTGGTGGGCCTCGTCGATGATGATGGTATCGATACTGTAGGGGTTGTACTTGTCGAGCCGCCCCACAAGGCTTTGCACCGAAGCGCTGATGATGGGTTCCCCGTGTGCATGTGTGGTTCCCTGCTCGATGCCGCAGGGAAGGCCTTTGAGGTATTCCAACGGCTGTATCACGAGTTCTTCCCGGTGAGATAAAATCAGTATGTGGTGGTCATTTTCCAGTACATCACAGCGGATGTACTCAGCAAAAATTCGTGTCTTGCCAAGGCCGGTTGCGATAACGCACAGGGCGGCATTTCCCTCGTAGGATTTCATACGCTGAAGGGTGTCAGCCTGATAAGGACGCAACGGTGGTGCCCGCGGGCCGTCATGGCCCTGTTGTAGAGGTGGATTTTTCATAGTCGACTCCTTGGTCACTGGTGATAGTAGTAAGCCTGAATAATTTCGTCCGACCCACTGCCATTGCGGATGATGAAGCGTCCGGGAATAGCAGGGAGCTTTGCGGCACTGCCGTCATCCAAGATAACAATGGAACTCTGTGCATCGGCAGTGTGGCCGCAAATACGACCGTCAAGCTGTGCTTTAAGACTACCCGGAACAGACCCTACGTCGGGGCGCTGAGTTGCCACAAGCAGATGAATACCGAGCGCACGGCCCAGACGGCCAATGGCGAGGAGCTTGTTCGTAATCGAGGCAACTACTGCCTTGCCATCTTTATCACGTCCAGTTGTATCGAGAATCATCGAGGTTTCATCCAGGATAACGACGATTCGATGCAGTTCTTCTCCGGTCGTCTGGACATATTCCTCAAGATTTGCACAGCCAGCGATAGAAAACTCTGTACGGCGATGGTTAAGCTCATGTACAACACTGTCAAGCATCTGCTCAAGGGCAGCATCATCATCTGCATAATGCCCCGTCTTACGATATTCGGGGCCGAAGTCCACACCTTTATAATCGGCGAGGTAGATGTCGTAGCCTTTTTGCGACAGCTGGTAGAGAATCAACAGTGCCAACTGCGTCTTACCCATGCCGGTGGCAGCAGCCAAAAGCCAATGAGGCAGCTGGCTAAAATCAATGCTAACGGGAATGCCTGCCGCATTGATGCCCAAGACGATTTTTGTGTCGCTATCGTCCATATATGTATCTGCCCACGGGATTAGCCGCCCCATAAGGTTGCACCCGGCAACAACACGAAGGTCAAAGAGCTGGTTGTTGCTGCCCTGAGTGATAGAGAGGACGGTCACATTAAGTGCGGATTCGATTGTTGTCCGATTGTCTTCCCAGTATTCGAGCGGGCAGCCTTTAAGGCTGAAAGTAAGCTGTTGAATATTACCATCCCTGTTGGCCTTAACTAGCAGTGGTGCTTCATGCGCCTGGTTGCAGATACCAGCACGCGAAAAATCGTCGTAATATGACCAACTGTGGGGGATATAACCAAAGAGGTAAATGACGCCAAGGCACTCTGCCAGCCATGCAATTACCCGAATAAAATTAACGAACGGTCTAAATACTACCGAAATCACGTCCTCGCCAGAGCCGCCCGAAACCATAATCAGGGCGGCAACTGCGAGTGCGAGGCACAGCAGCACATATTGCTGTGCGGTCTTTGAATCGGTTTGAATACGTCTAAGCCCATTGTGGAACGTATTCATGATATAATTTTTTTCCGTCTGCCATTGCAGGCGATCAGAATCATTACGCATGATTAAATCTCCTCGTATTATAAAGTAGTAGTTATTAGAGTCCCTCTCCAAGGACAAAATGCTA
>ENA-ORRO01002209-ORRO01002209.1-human-gut-metagenome-genome-assembly--contig:-NODE-2209-length-12446-cov-4.122589_pt1 | contig 12446 bp, 11 predicted proteins | sample MGYA00242176_ERZ509136 | MGnify/ENA primary metagenome ERZ509136 (study PRJEB26280, sample SAMEA2338644) | human gut metagenome | biome: human gut; feature: human-associated habitat; material: faeces... | reverse complement strand
ACGGCGGGCACAACCCGCAGTGCGCGCAGACGGTTGCGGACAATCTCGCGCGCTATTTTCCCGGCCGGCGCATCACGCTGCTCGTGGGTGTGCTGGCGGACAAGGATTACCCCGCCATGCTCGCCGCGCTCAATGGGCAGGCGGCGGCGTACATCGCCGCGACGCCATTATCGCCCCGCGCGCTGCCGGCGGCGGAGCTGGGGGAATATCTGAAACGATTCGGAAAACCGGTTACGGTCTGCGCGGACCCCGCGCAGGCGGCAGAGCTGGCGCTGGCACACGCGGCGCCGGAGGAAGTCATCTGCGCGGTCGGCTCGCTGTACATGGCGGGCGCGATCCGAACCTATCTGCGGAGGAAACACGATGAGAATTCTGGGCATTGATTACGGCGACGCGCGCATCGGGCTGGCGCTCTCGGACGCCTCGGCCACGCTCTGCGGCCGGGCGTGGACGCTCACGGAGTGGAATCTGGAGCGTGCGGTCGCGGCGATCGCGGACGTGGTGCGTGCCGAGGGCGTGGAGCGCATCGTGCTCGGGCTGCCGAAGAATATGGACGGCACGGAAGGTCCGCGCGCGGAAAAGAGCCGCGCCGTCGCGCACCTGCTCACGGAGGCGACGGGGCTGGAGGTCGTGCTCTGGGACGAGCGGCGCAGCTCCATCGAGGCGCACGGCATCCTGCACGCCAACGGCCGCCGGGAGAAAAAGCACCGCCAGACGGTCGACGCCGTGGCGGCGAGCCTGATCCTGGAGGGCTACCTCGGCACGCTGCACTGAGGCGGGAGGCGAGACGATGCGAAAGAGAAACATCGCCGTGCTGCTGCTCGCGGTACTGCTGCTCGCGGGCCTGACCGGCTGCGCGCAGCGGGGCGACACGTCGGGCGTGGAGATCGTCGTCGGCACGTCGGAGCGGTTTTCGGACGAAGATATCTGCGGCGCGATGGACGCGGCCATGCGCGCGTTTCACCGCAGGCACAGCGGCTGCGCCATGGTACGCCTGGCGTACAACGAGGCGTACCAGACGTGCTGGCTGGCCGGCGCGGGCGCGGAGGACGACGGCAGCACGATCGTGCTGCTCGCGAGCGTGTATGCGCGCGACCCGGGGCGGCGCAGCGGCCTGACCGCCGGCGAGACCTATACCGACTGGCCCTTCGTGCTCGAGCGGCGCGGCAGCGGCTGGCACGTGGTCAGCAGTGGATATTGAAGATACAGCAAGGGCGGACGCCAAACGGCGTCCGCCCTTGCTTTCTGTTCGCTTCACATTTCCTCGACGGTCAGAATGTCTGGCAGCGCGGTCAGATCGTTGCGCAGGTCGCCGGGCCGGAGCGGGGCGCGGCTGTGGATGGGGATGAGCGCGCAGTAGTGGTGCGGCGCGTCGGGGGCGTCGCTGTCCGAGATGCGGCTGATCTCGAGATTGTCGATGCGGATGCTGCGCTCACGCAGTAGGGCGAGCACGGACTCCATGCACACGGCGTGCGCGTACTCGATGTAGAGCGTGAGATCGGTGCTCTTGCTCGTGAGCCGGGTCTCCAGCCGCACGAGCACCACCTCGACCAGCAGCACGACGGCCGTGGCGAAGATGGCACACTCGGCATAGCCCGCGCCGCAGACAAGACCGATGATGGCCGCGGCCCAGAGTCCGGCGGCGGTGGTCAGACCCTTGACGCGCTTGTCGCGCGTGACGATGATCGTGCCCGCGCCGACAAAGCCGATGCCGGAGATGACCTGCGCGCCGAGACGCGCGATGTCGTTATACAGGTGCTGGAAGAGCAGGTACTGGCTCGTGAGCGTCGTGATGGCGGAGCCGAGGCAGATGAGAATGTGCGTGCGGAAGCCCGCAGGCCGGCGCTTGATCTCGCGCTCTGCGCCGATCAGCCCGCCGCAGACGACGGCCAGCGTCAGGCGGGCGAGGATCGCCCAGAAGGTCATATCACGGATGGGATCAAAACAATGCAGCATGGTACAGCCTCCTTTCTCAGATCTCTTCGATGAGGATGACGCCCTCGAGCGCCGACAGCTCTGCCAGCAGCTCGGGGTGGTCGCGCCGCTCGGGCAGGATGGCGCTGAACTGGCACAGGAAGCTCGCCAGCGGGCCTGTGCCGTTGCGGTTGACGGCAAAGTCGAAAATGCGGATGTTCTCGTCGTGCAGATGCGCGACGATCGCGCCGAGGTGCTCCATGCGCTCGATCTCGAGGCTGATGTTGATGTGGTGCGCCCGGCGGGTGAGCTGCTGCTCCAGCGGCGGCAGCAGGTACATGCAGGCCGCCATGTACGCGATGCAGATGAACGCGCAGGCATAAAACCCCGCGCCGATGGTAAGGCCGAGACACGCGCTCGCCCAGAGTCCGGCGGCGGTGGTCAGGCCCTTGACCTGCTGGCGGGCGGTGATGATGATCGTGCCCGCGCCGAGAAAGCCGATGCCCTTTGCGGCCTCGGCGCCGAAGCGCGACACGTCCTGCGTCGCGCCGATGCTCTCGGCGACCTCGCGCCACGGACCGTGGAGCATCTGGTCGAGCTGCAGGCTCAGCAGCACGGTGAGCGTTGCGCCGAGCGCCGTGAGCATATAGGTGCGAAAGCCGGCGGGGCGGTTTTTGCGCTCGCGCTCAAGCCCGATCAGCCCGCCGCAGAGCACGGCGAGGAGGATGCGCAGCATCATCGTGACGATATTCAGTTCACGCAGGTAGGAGAGTACGGACGCCATAGATGCGATTCCTTTCTGAGCTGGTTACAGGCCGCCGCTGCGCGGCTTGCCGGTGCTGCCGCGCACGATGAGCCGGCTGCGGTATTCCACGCGGTTGATCGGCTGATCCTCGCGGCTGTTGAGTCCGCCCTCGATGCGCTCGAGCAGCAGGTTGAAGGCGCTCTTGCCGTGGCTGAAGGTGTTGTTGTCCACGGTCGTGAGCTGGATGCGCTGATAGCCCGAGGTCGTGACGTTGTCAAACCCGCAGAGGCTGAAATCCTCCGGCACGCGGTAGCCCTCGCGCTGCAGCGCGTCGAGCACGCCGAAGGCCACCATGTCATTGATGGCGACGATGCCGGTAATCTTGTCGTTGCGCAGGCATTTGTAGGCCAGCTCCATTCCCGAGCGGTACTCGAGGTCGGGCGTGGTGATCTCCGCCTCGAGGGAGTTGACGTGCGAGCAGATGGTCACGCTGCCCTCCGGACACCACATGCGGTAGGCCTCCTGCAGGCCCTGTGCGCGGCGCATGCGGGAGATGTGGTGCTCGTTGAGCGCCGTGGACAGGTAGGCGATGCGCTTGTGGCCGAGGTCGATGAGGTGCTTGGCCACGAGCTGCGCCGCGCCGAAGTTGTCCACGTCCACGGTGTCGATGCCGCAGTCCGTGACGCGGTCGCCGACGGCGACGATGGGCACGCGGCGGCTCAGCTCGCGTACCTTGACCGTTTGGATCGGCGTCATGGCGAAGATGATGCCGGCCACGCGCGAGAAGTCGAGCGTGTCGAGCAGGTGGCTCTCCGTGCGGGGGTTCCAATAGGTGTTGTAGATCGCGGTCTGGTAGCCGGCCGCGCTGGCCGCAGCGTCGATGCCGCTGATCATCATCGTGTGATAGGGGTTCGAGACCGACGGGGAAAGGATCGCGATCTGTCTGCCGGAGCAGCGGGCCGACGGTGTGCGGTAGCCGATGCGCTCCGCCTCGGCGAGCACGCTCGCCACGCGCTGCGAGGAAAAGCGCTCGAGCGACTTGCCATTGAGGATCATGGAGACGCTCGCGGTCGAAACGCCGGTCGCCTCTGCAATGTCGCGCAGGGTGGGTTTGCTGCTCATAGGCACCTCCGGTGACAACACGAGAAGGGAGACCTTTGTGTTGAAAAATTAAGCATTTTTCGGTGAAAAATCGCGCTTTTGCCTTTGCAGTTTCACCAATTTCCAAGAGGAGTATATAGCGAAAACAGAAAAATGGCAAGGAAAATTTCCGTTCATGTTGACGGCATCGCACAAAAATGTTACCATTTTTCACAGAGAGCCGTTAAAATGACGGAGAAAAATTCAACGCTTTTTTAAGCAGAAAGGAACTACCTTGAAGAAAATTGTTGCGATGCTTCTCGCCCTGACCATGGTGCTTGCACTGTGCGCCTGCGGCGGCGGCGGCGATAAGGCCGGCGCGAACGATGATTACCACCTCACGCTCAAGCTCAGCCACGTCTTTGCGACGACCGAGCAGCTCACGATCGAGATGCAGCAGGTCGCCCAGCGCATCAAGGAGCGCACCAACGGTGCCATCGAGATCCAGTGCTACGACTCCAGCCAGCTCGCCGTCTATAAGGACAACATCGAGCAGGTCGTCAACGGCGCCGACTGGATCGCCTGCGAAGACCCCTCCTACCTCGCCGACTACGATATCGACTTCGAAGCCCTCATCGGCCCCATGATGTACAACAGCATCGACGAGTACTCCTACGTCTGCCAGTCCGATCTGGTAAAGAATATGTGCCAGAAGCTCGAAGATAACTACGGCATCCACGTGCTCGCGCTCGACTTCAACGTCGGTATGCGCTGCATGCAGACCAACAAGGTCATCAAGACCCCCGCTGACCTCAAGGGCATGAAGATCCGCGTGCCGAACAGCTCCATGTACATCAACTGCCTCACCGCTATGGGCGCCACGCCCACCGGCATGCCGTTCGCTGAGACGATCTCCGCCGTGCAGCAGGGCGTCATCGACGGTCTGGAAGGCAACATGAACGCTTACTCCACCAACGGCAGCGCCGAGGTGTGCAAGAACATGTCCCTGACCAACCACCTTGTCGGCACCTGCGGCGCCTACATCAGCACCAAGGTCTGGAACAGCATTCCGGAAGAGTACCGCACCATCATCCAGGAAGAGTTCACCAAGGGCGCTAAGGAACTGACCGACTTCACCAACGCCTCCTTTGCCGAGACGAAGGCCAAGCTCGAGAAGGAGCAGGGCTGCTCGTTCAACGAGGTCGATGTCGATGCGTTCCGCGCCGCCGTGCAGCCGGAGTTTGAGCGCATGGTCAAGGAAGACGGCGTGACGCCCACCTTCTACGAGCAGGCGCAGGCCATCCTCGCCGAGTACCGCCAGGCCAATAAGTGAGCGCTGCGCGCTGACGGACGGCCGGAAGCCCCATACCGGCTTTTTATGCCGGGTGTCCCGCACATGCTGCCGGACACCCGGCATTGCTGAGCAAAGCCACAGAAAGCAGAGGGAAGCAAATTTGAAAAAAGTACTGAAAAATCTCGACGCGTATATCGCGGGCGCGATGATGATCGTGACGATCGTGCTTGTCGTCGTCAACGTGATCACGCGAAAACTGTTTAACTATATCATCATCTGGAGCGAGGAAGTTGCCACCTCCTGCTTCGTGTACTCGGTGTTCATCGGCGCGGCCTATGCCTACCGCAAGCACCAGCACGTCGGCGTCGATCTGCTCGTGGAGCGGCTGCCGGCCGGCGCGCGCAGGGTCGTGCATCTGATCACCAACGCCCTGCTCGTGATCATCAACGGCTACATCACGGTGCTCAGTGTGCAGTTTATCCAGTCGTCCTGGATCAAGCGCATGCCGATCACAAAGCTGCCGTCCTCCGCGGTCAGCACGGCGCTGGTCATCGGCTTCGGCCTGATGACGATCTACTCGCTCGTCATTTTCATCAAAGACCTCAAGAGCGGCAACAAACTTGACGGGGAGGTGGACGCATGAGCACGTTTCTTTCGATCCTGCCGATCATCATCGCGCTTGTGCTGTATTTCACGGGCATCCCGATCGCCTACGCGCTCTTTGCCGCGGCACTGACCTATTTCGGCTTTATTGACACGACGACCGTGCCGTACCTGCTGATGCAGAAGTTCATCACGTCCACGCAGTCGTTCCCGTTCCTCGCGATCCCGTTTTTCATCATGTGCGGCTCGATCATGAACTACGGCGGCATCAGCGCGCGGCTGATGGACTTCGCCGATGCGCTCACCGGTCACCTGCCCGGCGGCCTTGCGCAGATCAACGTCCTGCTAAGCATGCTCATGGGCGGCTGCTCCGGCTCGGCCAACGCCGACGCCGCCATGGAGTGCAAGCTGCTCGTGCCCGAGATGGAAAAGCGCGGCTACGGCAAGGGCTTCTCCGCCGCGATCACGGCGGCATCCTCGTGCGTCACGCCCATCATCCCGCCCGGAATCAACCTCATCGTCTACGGCCTGATCGCCGGCGCATCCGTCGGCCAGCTCTTTGCTGCCGGCTACATCCCCGGCCTGCTCATGGCTGTGACGCTGATGATCGCCGTGGCGATCATCTCCAAAAAGCGCGGCTACGCGCCGTCCCGCCCGCGCCGTGCGACGCTCGGCGAGATCGGCCGCCAGGCGCTCAAGTCCTTCTGGGCGCTGTTTTTCCCGCTGGGCATCATCATGGGCATGCGCTTCGGCATCTTCACGCCGACGGAAGCCGGCGGTGTGGGCGTGCTCTACTGCCTGATCGTGGGTAAGTTCGTCTACAAGGGCCTGCGCAAGGAGCACTTCATCCCCATCCTGCGCGAGACCATCTCCGGCACCGCCACCGTCATGCTCATCATCGTGTCGGCGACCGTGTTCGGCTACTACCTCAACTGGGAGAACATCCCCACCATGCTGCTCAACGCCGTGTCGAGCTTTGCCAGCAACAAGTTCCTCGTGCTGCTGGTCATGAACGTTGTGCTGCTCATCGTCGGCATGTTCCTCGAGGGCGGCGCGGCGCTGATCATCCTCGCTCCGCTCATGGTGCCGATCGTGAAGGCCGCCGGGATCGATCTGGTGCACTTCGGCATCGTGTGCAACGTCAACATCATGATCGGCGGTCTGACCCCGCCGTTCGGCTCGATGATGTTCACCTGCGTGTCCATCACGGGCTGCAAGATGCAGGAATTTATCAAAGAGTGCGTGCCGTTTATCATCGCGCTGCTCATTGCGCTGCTGCTGCTGACGTATATCCCCGGTATCACGATGCTGATACCGAATCTCATTTATTAAGGGAGACAATTGCATGAAAGTTATGGCACACCGCGGCTACAGCGGCGTATATCCGGAAAACACGATGCTCTCGTTCCGCGAGGCGGTCAAGGTCGGCTGCGACGCGATCGAGATGGACGTGCATGAAACGCGTGACGGGCGCCTCGTCGTCATCCATGACGAGCGGCTCGACCGCACGACCGACGGCTCCGGCCGCATCTGCGACCACTCGTTCGCCGAGCTGCAGCAGGTCAACGCCGCTGCACGCTTCGCGGGCAAATACGCCCCCGAGCGCATCCCGTCGTTCGACGAATACTGCGAGTGGGCGTCCGGCGAAACCGTCGGGCACAACATCGAGATCAAGACCGACAAGATCTACTATCCCGACATCGAGCGCAAGATCTGGGCCACCATCGAGCGCTACGGTCTGGAGCACAAGGTCATGTTCTCGTCGTTCAACCACTTCTCGCTGCGCCGCATCCTCGAGATCAGCGGCAACGCGGTCGAAGTCGGCGCGCTCGTGCTCGAGGACAGCATCGGCGGCTTCCCCGGCTACTACTGCGAGCAGGCGGGCTTCGCCTGCTACCACCCGCCGATTGAGATCCTCACGGACGAAAACGTGCGCGACTGCAAGGAGCACGGCGTGAAGATGAACGTCTGGACCGTCAATGATATGGCGGGTCTGGAGCAGCTCCACCGCTGGGGCTGCGAGGGCATCATCACGAACTATCCCGGCGTGGCGAGCGGCTGGCTGCGCGCGCAGGGCGAGTGAGCCGGACGCGGCGGAACCTAAAACGGATACAAGAGGCGGCGCCCCCGGAGCATCTGCTCCGGGGGCGCTTTGCAGCGTCATACCATGAAAAAATCCCTCCGGCAACCGCATAGCCGGAGGGATTCTCGTTTACGGGATCAGATCTTCATGCAGACGTCCCAGGCACGCCAGATGACGGTGCGCAGGTTGCCGATGGCAACGCAGTCGCCCACGCGGAAGACCTGCTTGTTGTCCTTACCGCCGACCGGAGTCGGGACAAAGCCGATGCCGTTGACGACGTTGTCGCACTCGACCTCGAAGGTCTTTCCGTCCGGACCCTTGACGGTCACGCTGCCGTCGCGGATGGCGGTGATGGTGGAGTGCAGGTAGGTCGGAACCTTGTGGTACTCCATCGCGTCACGCAGGAAGGAGGTGTTGGCAAGGCAGGTAGCCTGAGCAGCAACCAGGTCGCCGGCGTACTCGACAATGATCGGGTGCTTGCCCTGGAGGATCAGGTCGTAAGCTGCCTCGCAGGAGGACTGGCCGCCGCCGAAGAACAGGACCTTGTCGCCGACTTCCTTCTTGTCCTTGAGCAGCTCCGTGAAGCTCAGGGTCTTCTCGAAGCCCGGGATCATGGGCATGGTTCTCGGCACGGAGCCGGTGGCCACGATGATCTCGTCAAAGCCGCGCATGGTGCCAAGGTCGGTAACCTCGGTGTTGAAGCGGATGTCGATGCCCTGCTTCTCGACTTCTTTCTTGTACCACTCAATGAGTTCCTTATCGTTCTCCTTGAAGCTCATCGCGGAAGCGGTGAGGAACAGACCGCCGAGCTCGTTGGTCTTCTCGAAGATGACGGGGGTGTGGCCGCGCTGCTTGAGCACGAGCGCGCACTCCATGCCGCCGATGCCGCCGCCGATGATGGCGACCTTCTTCGGGTTGCGGGTCGGGACGATCTTGTACTTGTTGTGCTGCATGGTGGTCGGGTTCAGCGCGCAGCGAGCCAGGTGCAGGGAGTCATCCATGCTCTGGAGGTTCGCGGTGCCCTTGAACTTGGCCATGTTGAAGCAGCCGTTGTGGCAGCGGATGCAGGGCTTGATCTCGTCCTGACGGCCCTGACGGATCTTGGTGACCCAGTCGGGATCGACGAGGTTCTGACGCGCGATGGCAACTGCGTCAAGACGGCCGGCAGCAATCTCTTCCGCGGCCTTGACCGGATCCATACGGCCGGCGCAGGCGACGGGCTTGTCGGTGAAGTTCTTGATGTGCTCGACGTACTCGAGGTTGCAGTTGTCGGGCATGTACTGAGGCGGATGTGCCCAGTACCACGCATCGTAGGTGCCGTTGTCGCAGTTGAACATGTCGTAGCCGGCTTCCTCGAGGTACTTGACAGCCTTCTCGGACTCGGCCATGTCGCGGCCGAACTCCTCAAAGTCGGTCTCGTACGGCATCGCGCCCTTGCCCCAGGCCTTGGTCTTGGAGACGACGGAGTAACGCAGGGACACCGGGAAGTCGGCGCCGGCCTGACGCTTGATCTCCTGCACGATCTCGACCGGGAAGCGGAAACGGTTCTCGAACGAGCTGCCGTACTGGTCGGTGCGGTGGTTCCAGTTGGCCATGGTGAACTGGTCAAGCAGGTAGCCCTCGTGGACAGCGTGGATCTCGACACCGTCGACGCCGGCAGCGCGCAGCTTCTTGGCGGTCTTGCCGAAGGCGTGCACCATGTCCTGGATCTCCTTGACGGTCAGCGGGCGGGACATGACGTCTTCCTTCCAGCGGTTCGGGACCTCGGAAGCGGAGGCGCAGATGTACTGCACGTCAACGATGGGGCTGACGATCTTGTTGAGGAAGTTGTTCTTGGCCAGCATCGTCATCCAGCCGTTGATCGCCATGGAGCGGCCCATGCCGGCGGCGAGCTGGATGAACAGCTTGGCACCGGTCTTGTGGAACTCGACCATGTACTCCTTGAGCTGCTTGAACATCTGGTCGTTCTGGTACAGCCACTTACGGCCGGGGATGCCCAGCGGATCGCGGATGCACTGCATGCCGGGCAGGATCAGGCCCACGCCGTCCTGCGCGCGGTTGAGCAGGAAGTAAGCTGCTTCCTTGTCAAAGTGGTTCGGCTCCATCCAGCCGAACAGGGACGTGCCGCCCATGGAGCACTGGACAATGCGGTTTTTCATTTCGACATTGCCGATCTTCCAGGGGGTGAACAATGCGTTGTACTTTTCGTTCATTGAATACGCTCCTTCTATTTTTTAGGTCTCCACAGACCCGGGTTCACGTTCTTCCGGGACATGGATCTCCCGGATGGTAAAGTCCTTACCGGACAGCACCGTTTTGTTGAAGCTGTTGCAGTTCGGACAATAACCGTTGCACTCGATGACATTGAAGATCTCGTCGCAATCCTCGCACTCGGCCATGCCGGGCACGATGTTGACGATGAGCTTCGTGTTTTCCAGCGGCGTGCCCTTCACGACGGGGGGATAGAGCTCCTCCACGTACTCCGGAATGACGAGCGAGAGCTCGCCGCAGTCGGCCACGATCTCGGAGATCTCCGAGATCTGGTTTGCGGCCGCGTAGTCGGTGACGGTTTTGACCATGGCGCGCACCACACCGATCTCATGCATGGCGCTGCTCCTTATCTGCCGCGCGTCTTGCGCACGAGGCGGCCGATGGCGGCGGGGGTGTTGCCGGCCACGGTCAGCAGGGTGCGGAAGTATTCACGGCCGTGCGTGTCGTTGACCTTCTCGAGGCGGATGGCGTCGAACTTGCACTTGGTGGTGCAGATGCCGCAGCCGATGCACTGGTCCTCGTTGAGGACGACCGCGCCGCAGCCGAGGCAGCGCTCGGTCTCCTTCTTCATCTGCTCCTCGGTGAACACACCGCGCAGATCGTGGAAGGTCTTCTTCGCCTCTTCGGCGGAGCCGTCGTGCGCGTGCTGGCGCGGGGTGTTGTCAAAGCTCTCAATCGGCACGGCCACGGTCGCGGGATCGAGCGACTTGTAGTCGCGGTGGTCACGGCCGATGAGCTGGCTCTGGCCGGGGTGCACGAAGCGGTGGATGGACACGGCAGCCTCTTTGCCGGCGGCGATGGCGTCGATGGCAAACTTCGGGCCGGTCACAAGATCGCCGCCCGCAAACACGTCGGGCTCGGCGGTCTGATACGTTGCGGGGTCAACAAGCACGGTGCCGCGCTTGCCGAGCTGGAGCTTCGAGCCGGCGTCGATGCCGCACAGGTCGATCTGCTGGCCAATGGCCGAGATGACGGCGGAGACTGCAAGCGTCTCGAACTCGCCCGTGCCGACGGGCTTGCGGCGGCCCTTCTCGTCGGGCTCGCCCAGCTCCATGATCTCGACCTTGATGGCCTTGACCTTGCCGTTCTCGCCGAGGATCTCGGCCGGAGCGCTCAGGAAGCGGAACTGCACGCCCTCTTCCATGGCTTCCGCGACTTCCTCCGCGTCAGCCGGCATTTCGGCCTGACTGCGGCGGTAGATGACGTAGGTGTCCTGCGCGCCGAGACGGATAGCCGTGCGGCAGACGTCCATGGCAACGTTGCCGCCGCCGATGACGGCGCACTTCTTGCCGATGCGCGGCTTCTTGCCGAGGTTGACCTTGCGCAGGAAGTCCACGCCGCCGTACACGCCGGAGAGCTCTTCACCCGGGATGCCGATGGGCGCGCTCTTCTGCGCACCGATGGCCAGATAGAAGCCCTTGTAGCCCTGCTCACGCAGCTGATCGATGGTGATGTCCTTGCCGATCTCGACGCCGCACTGGAAGTGGACGCCCATCTCCTTGAGCACCTCGATCTCGGCGTTGACAACGTCCTTCTCGAGGCGGAAGCTCGGGATGCCGAGGGTCAGCATGCCGCCGGGAACCTCGTTTTTATCAAACACGGTGACGTTTTCATAGCCCATGTTCGCCAGATAGTAGGCGCACGACAGGCCGGCCGGGCCGGCGCCGATGATGGCGATCTTCTCCGGGTACGGATCGGCGATGCCGCGGTGGGTGATGACCTTCGGGATGTAGCGCTTGTCGGCCTGGAGCTCCTGCTCGGCGACAAACTTCTTGATCTCGTCAATGGCGACGGCGCGGTCAACGTTGCCGCGGGTGCAGGCGTCCTCGCAGCGGCGGTTGCAGATGCTGCCGCAGACGGCCGGGAACGGGTTATCCTGCTTGATGAGCTTGAGCGCGTCCAGATAGCGGCCCTGCGCAGCCAGATTGATGTAGCCCTGAACGGCGATGTGCGCCGGGCAGGCGGTCTTGCAGGGTGCGGTGCCGGACTCGTGGCACTGCTTCTGGTTGTCGTCCTTATAGTTCGGGCTCCACATATGCTCGCCCCAATGGTTGTCGTCCGGCAGCGGCTGCTTCGGATAGACCACGGGTCCGGTCTTGGTGCACAGCTTCTGGCCGAGCTTGGCGGCGCCGGCCGGGCAGACCTCGGCGCACTTGCCGCAGGCGACGCACTTTTCGGCATCGACATGGGCGCGGTAAGCGGAGGCGGACATATTGGGCGTGTTGAACAGCTGGCTCGTTCTCAGCGCGAAGCAGGAGCCGAGCGCGCAGTTGCAGATGGCGAAGATCTTGTTCTCACCGTCGATGTTCGTGATCTGGTGGACATAGCCGTTGTCCTCGGCGCGCTGGAGGATCTCCATCGCCTCTTCATAGGTGATGCTGCGGCCCTTGCCGGTCTCAAGGCAGTAGTCGGCAAACTGGCCGACGGCAATGCACATCTCATCCTGCAGCTCGCCG
>ENA-ORRO01002201-ORRO01002201.1-human-gut-metagenome-genome-assembly--contig:-NODE-2201-length-12462-cov-42.657774_pt1 | contig 12462 bp, 8 predicted proteins | sample MGYA00242176_ERZ509136 | MGnify/ENA primary metagenome ERZ509136 (study PRJEB26280, sample SAMEA2338644) | human gut metagenome | biome: human gut; feature: human-associated habitat; material: faeces... | reverse complement strand
TCGAACATCCGACATTTCACTCCGCTCAGGATGACGAAATGCGCCGCGGAGTATAGATGGTAGCAATACCCGAAGGTGGTATTTAGTCAGCAGTCACTAGTCACTTGAGATTTCTAATCTCTCATCCCTAGCCACTCATCCCTGTTTTCAAACTTTTTGGGGAATATCCCTTTCCCGTATCGTCATCCCGAGCGTAGCTCTCCATCTCTATGGCACCGCGGTTAGTATCACATAGGCACTGGTGGGAAACGACGTCTTGGTGTTACGTATTTCTGCTTTCACTCATTCTTCGTTTAGCGGTCTGCAAGGGAGATTTCTCGCTTCGCTCGAAATGACGATGCGGGAGTCTGAAGTCTTTTAGTCACCAGTCCCCCTGCGCCACTAATCCCTAGGGACTAGTCACCAGTCACTAGTCCCTAGTCCCTAGTCCCTAATGATGCTACTGCACTTTCCGCTGCCAGATGTCCGGTCGAGAAGGCCGCCTGCAGATTGTAGCCGCCGGTGAAGGCGTGGATGTCAAGGACTTCTCCTGCGAAGTAGAGCCCTGCCACTTTCTTTGATTCCATGGTGGACGGATTCACTTCTTTGACGGAGATGCCGCCGCCTGTCACGATGGCTTCCTCGATGGGACGAGTGCCTGTGATGGTGAGCTTCATGGACTTCATCGTCTGCACGAGGGACGCGCGCTGGGCTTTCTTGAGCTCGCTGACAGGAAGATCCCGTGGGATACCTGCCAGTGAGAGCACGACGTCGATCATGCGATGCGGGAGAAGCTCGACAAGAGCGCCGGCCATCTGCTTCAGGTGATGCTTTTCCAGATCTCTCAGGACACGCTTATCGAGAATTTCCTGCGTGAGCGCAGGCTTGAGATCGAGCGTCGCTTCTACGGGATGTCCCTGTGAGAGCCAGAGGGAGGCTTTATCCGAGAGCGAGAGCACAATGGGGCCGGTGATCCCGAAATGGGTGAATAGCATCTCTCCGAATTCCTCTGCCTTTCTGCGCCCGCCGGCGGAAAGAGACAGTGTGACATTCTTGAGCGAGAGCCCCTGCAGGTCTTTCGGCCAGCTTTCCTTCGTGACGAGAGGGATGAGGGCAGGCCGGATGGTCGTGACCTTGTGCCCGATCTCCCCGGCCATCCGATACCCGTCTCCCGTCGAGCCCGTACGCGGGTACGAAGCGCCGCCGGTCGTCAGGATCACGGCATCGGCATCATAGCGTCCCTTCTTCGTGACGACGCCCTTCGCCCTGCCGTCCATGACGACGATATGAGACACTGGCTCCTCTAAGTGAAGCTCGACCTTCTTTTCTTTGAGAAGGCGCATGAAAAGGTGGCGCACCTCCTGTGCATCATCGCTGGCAGGGAAGACACGTCCGCCGCGCTCGACCTTGGTCACAAGACCGTAGCCATGGAGCAGCTCCAGCAGGTCTATATTCGAGAAGGCTTCGTAGGCGCTGTAGAGAAATTTCCCATTGCCCGGTGTCTTCCCGATGAAATCCATGATGGGCGCGCTGTTTGTCAGATTGCAGCGACCTTTGCCGGTGATGCCCATCTTCAGGCCGACCTTCGGCATTTTTTCAAAGAGCATGACCTTGGCTCCCCGATCCGCTGCCGTGACAGCGGCCAGAAGTCCCGCCACACCGGCTCCGATGATGGCGATCTTTTTATTTGTGGAGCTCATACAGTTTCTTGACCTCCTCCAAGGACAGGCGGCGGTATTCCCCGCGGGAGACGCCGGCAAGCGTCAGGAAGCTGTACTGCACGCGCTTCAGTCCGAATACAGGATAGTGGAACGCCGCCATCATTTTACGGATCTCACGGTTCTTCCCTTCGTGGAGCGTCATGCGTACCTTTGTCTTATTCTTCTCCTTGTCATAGCCCAGGACTTCGATCTCGCACGGCGCAGTCACTCCGCTGTCGATGCGCACGCCCTTCGACATTTTATCTGCCAGCTTCAGTGAATATTTCCCACGGACTGTGACTTCATATACCTTTTTGACCTCATGCTTCGGATGCGTCAGGATGTTGTCGAGCTCGCCGTCATTCGTCATGAGGAGCAGTCCTTCGGAGTGATAGTCAAGACGTCCGACGGGGAAAATGCGCTCACGTATATTTCTGAAATAGTCCATGACCGTGCGCCGCCCCTGCGGGTCGGTGACAGACGTGATGACATTATCCGGCTTGTAGAAGAGGAAATAGCGTTTCCGCTCAGGGCGGATGCGTTCTCCGGCGACCTCTATACGATCGGAAACGGGATCAGCTTCGCTCCCCAGCTCGCGGATGACCTTGCCATTCACACGGACCTGTCCCGCTGCGATCAATTCTTCAGCCTTGCGGCGGGAGCAGATGCCCGCATGGCTCAATACCTTCTGTAAACGTTCTTTCAAAATAGTTCTCCTTCTTCCAGTCCTTCTCGCCAGCGCATCCGAAGCTCATTCACATCTGAAAGCCCGGTGCAGGCGAGGAAACGCTTCGTCGTACCATAAAGGATCGGCCGTCCGGGGATATCCAGACGTCCTCTTTCTTCGATGAGGCCCTTCTCCATGAGGAGCCCCAGCACACGGCCTGCCGTCACGCCGCGGATCTTCTCGATCTCGACTCGCGTCACAGGCTCTTTGCAGGCCACCACCGCCAGCGTCTCCAGCGCCGCAGCCGAGAGCGGCGTCTGTTTCCCCAGAAGGGAGGAGAGCCAGGTGTCATATTTCTTTTTCGTCGCCAGCATGTACCCCGCGCCCGTGTGATGGAGCGTCAAACCGGAGTCTGGCTTTTCATATTTTTCAGACAGCAGCGTGAGTGCTTTCTCGATCATCTGAGAGTCTTCGCCCACGGCCTTTGCCATGTCGGTCAGAGAGACAGGGCTCCCCTTCGCAAAAAGAAAGGCTTCGATGAGCGCTGATAGCTGAAGCAATGTATTTGTCATAAATGTCCTTTTTGAGATCGAGGGTCAAGAGGAATGGAAATCGCAGGTTTCTTGCCTTCAGCAGGCGCAAAGGGCGTAGCTTTGTATATCATCCTTTGAAAGCGCCGCAGCATATGGATACCCACTGCCAAGCCCCTTATGCCGTCCTCATTCCTCATTCCTGATCCTCTTTGCGCTTTCGCCGCTTACAATTTCCAGTCCCCCTGCGCCTTCGATCACGCCAGCCTCGCCAAGGCGAATCAGTTCAAGGAGTGCCACGAGTGTGACAGCGAGGCGGAGGCGTGTCTTCAGCCGCCGGAAATACTGCGTGAAGTTCACACGATGAAGGCAAGAGAGCGTCTCTTTCAGCGTCTCCATCTCCTGCTCCATCGACACCTCCTCGGGGGCGAGGATCTCTTCCTTCTCTTCATGGAGAGAGTCATAGAGCGAGAGGAAGGCCGCGCGCAGCTTCAGGAGGGAAATCCGCCCCTGATACAGCCCGCCCTTCACAGCCTCGGGCTCTTTCTTCCAGTACGGCCTTTCGGCATCGATGAGCGCCTCGATGCGTCCCTTGATCTCCTTCATCCGCTTGAATTCTTCGAGTGACCTTGCGAGCTCGGCTCGCGGGTCTTCCGTCTCATCGGCCGCCTCCTGCCTCCGCTTCGGGAGCAGCATCCGCGACTTGATGAAGATGAGTGTCGAAGCCATGGCGAAGAAACTGCTCGCCAGCTCCAGATCGAACGCCTGCGCCCTCCTGAGGTAAGCGAGATACTGCTCGGTGATCTCATGGATCGGTATGTCGTGAATATCGATCCGATTCTTCGTCACAAGGTGCAGCAAAAGATCCAGCGGCCCTTCGAAGACAGGGAGATTCACCTGATATTCTTTTTCGATCGCTCCCGCCTCCTTGCGCGCACCACCCCATCATGAATGTACTCTACTATATTATCATAAATCGAATCATTTGTTGATAGGATAATAGGTTCAGGGGGTAGCCCGTGGGCGTGCTGTTCCTTGATCGGGGATGAACGCTCTGCTCGAATCAGGAATGAGGAATGAAGGTGGCGGCTTCGCCGCGAATATAATATGGGGCGATGCCCGAAGGTCTTGAGGATAACAGGTTTCCCGTTTAGGGTTTACAAACATAATCCGCCTGATCGCGAACGAAAAAGATTTCTCGACTTCGCTCGAAATGACGACGGCGCGAAGCGCTATCAAAATTCTGCGGCGCTTTTGATTTTTATGCGACGCACCACCACGCCTCACTCCTCACTCCAACTAGAGAGCCGAGCTTTCATTCATAATCAGTGGACGGAGCCGTCCCGGGGCTAACCCTGAACCCATCAACCTGAACCCCCAACTTATGTTACAATACCTCTAAAAGGAGCTGATACCTATGAACGATCCCCACCACCTTCCCCCCTTCACGAAAGCGCTTTTGGACTTTGCAAAAGAAGCGCGCGATGATTTCTGCACGCCGGGACACCACAGCGGCGCACTGTTTGAAGAAATCCCTGAAGGATGCGCCTTTGTCTCCGCGCTCGGTGAAGGCGCTTTTACAGCGGACATCTCAGACTCTTCTTCCGTCATCGGGGATCCGTCCTCTCATGAAGGCGTCTCCGGAGAGGCAGAAGCCCTCGCTGCGAGCGTGTATGGGAGCGACCGCTGTTTCTTCGTCTTGGGCGGCACCTCCGCCTCGAACCGCATCGCGATCAGCGCGCTCGTCTCAGAGGGCGACCTCATTCTTTTCGACAGGAATAACCACAAGTCTGCCTCGCAGGCCGCACTCGCCGCCGCAGGCGGACTTCCTGTCTATCTCGCCTCCGAGCGAAATGAAAGCGGCATCATCGGCGGACTGACGGAAGAAACGCTTGACCCCGTCCGCCTCCGCAAGAAAGCGGCCAGGCTCTCGCCCGCCGCGGGGAAAAAGCAGCGTCCCTACCGCCTTGCCTGCCTCCAGCTCTCCACCTATGACGGCCTCTTTCTGAATGCCAGAGAGCTTCTTCGCCGCATCGGCTCACTCTGCGACTACATCCTCTTCGACGGCGCGTGGGCCGGCTACGAAAATTTCCTCCCACTCCTTCAGGATTCTGCCGTCCTCACCTTTCCCCTGACGAAAAACGATCCCGGCATCCTTGTGACGCAGTCCGTCCACAAACAGCTTGCCGGATTCTCCATGACGAGCCAGCTTCACAAGAAGGATAGCCACCTGCGGGGGATGACACGCTATCTTGAGGATGACGTCCTGCAGGCTGCCTTTCTCATGCATATATCGACCTCCCCTTACTATCCGCTCCTTGCCGGGCTGGAAATGAATGCGTACCTGCACCAGAAGAAAGGAAAGGAGCTCTGGCAAAAAGCCGCGATCACGGCGACAGAGCTGAAAAGATCCATCCTCAAGCGTTGCCGCTTCCTTCGACCATTCACCGCTCCCACGGTGCGCGCCACTTCCTGGGACGCCCATCCGGCAGAAGAGATCCTCTCGGACCCCGCCTTCTTTGCGATTTCCCCCAAAGACACCTGGCACGGCTTCTCCCATATCGCAGAAAACCTCTACCTCACCGATCCCTGCAAGGTACTCCTTGTGACAGACCCCCTTCCTGCGCCTCTTCTTTCCCATTTTCTCGAAAGCCGCCATGTAACGGTGGAGAAATCTGATTTCCACACTCTTCTCTTCCTCATCGAGCCGGGTGATACGAAGGAAAAGCAGGAACACCTCCTCTCCCTTCTTCAGGAATGTGAAGCGGCCTATGAGGCCAATACACCGATGTCCGTCTTTGCGCCGCACCTCACCTGCCGGAAAGGAGAAGGACTGAAAGACTTCTCCCTGCGCTATCAGGACTTCCTTTGCCGGGAAGAAGCCGCCCGCCTTACGCAGGCGCTCTTCGATGAAGATCATTTCCCCAAAGCCATGCTTACCGGGAAAAAAGCCCATCAGGCCTTCCTCAAAGGAGCACGCGAGCGCGTCCCACTTCCAAAAGCCAAAGGACGCGTATCTCTGGAAATGATCCTCCCCTATCCCCCCGGTATCACCGTCTTAGAGCCCGGCGAGGTCTGGACGGACGAGGCACTTTCCTATTTCCTCTTCCTGCAGAAATACAAGAGCGCCTTCCCGGACTTTTCCCCCGAAATACTCGGTGTGCATGGAAACGGAAATGATGCGTATGTATGGGTGCTTAAAAACCAGAAAGAGGGGAGCTAAGGAAGCACTGATTAAATACCCCTTTCATGCATCGCCCACATTTATGTTTGCAACGAAGCTGTCCCCTTCCCCGTTGAACCTGCTGCCCCCTTTGAATCGAAAAAGGCTGCGCCTTCCGGCGCAGCCTTTGCTTTAGTCCTTAAACGGATCCTCCTCCGCATTGCGATTATTCAAGATCTCATCAAGCGTCTTCATCGGACACATGGAGCCACACATCGTACAGGTCGCTTCATCCTCCGGGATGCTGCTCTCTCTGTAGCGACGCGCCTTGCCTGGGTCGATGGCGAGCGGGATCATGCGATGGAAGTCCACCTTGCGGCGTGCCCAGCTCATTTCTTCATCCCATTTTTCCGCGCCCTTCACGCCCTTGGCGAGATCCGCTGCATGGCAGGCGATCTTCGAAGCCACGATCCCCTCGTGCACATCATCCAGATCCGGCAGACGCAGATGCTCCGCCGGAGTGACGTAGCAGAGGAAGTCTGCCCCGCATGCTGCCGACAGCGTCCCCCCGATCGCCGCGGTGATGTGATCATAGCCCGGTGCCACATCGGTGACGATCGGTCCCAAGACATAGAGAGGCGCCTGGTGAGTGAGCTTCTTTGCGATCTCCACATTCATGCGGATATCCGAGATCGGCATATGCCCCGGGCCTTCCACCATGACCTGCACCCCCGCCTTGCGCGCACGCACGACCAGCTCGCCCAGATTGATCAGCTCCGAGATCTGCACAGCATCGGTCGAGTCATGCCCACAGCCGCTGCGGCATCCATCGCCCAAAGACAGTGTGACATCATACTTCTTCAAAAGCAGCAGCAGACGGTCAAACTGTTCGTAGAAAGGATTCTCCTTCCCGTGCATGTACATCCACGCAAAGAGCACCGAGCCGCCGCGCGAGACCAGATTTGTGATGCGCTTATTTCTCATGATGTGTTTCGCCGTCTCACGGTTCAGCCCCGCATGGATAGTCATGAAATCCACGCCATCCTTCGCGTGACGCTCCACGACAGAGAAGAGATCATCTGCCGTCATATCCTTCAGCCCCTTGTGAAGGACGCCCTTCACATCATACATCGGCACCGTACCGATGGACGCCGGACTGTTTTTCACCAGCCATTCACGGAACGGCGCCGTCTCCCCATAGCAGGACAGATCCATGATGGCCTCCGCCCCCATCTCCCAGGCGAGCTTCGCCTTCGCCTGCTCCGTGTCATAGTTACATACATCAGAAGAGATCCCCAGATTTACATTCATCTTCGTCCGAAGCCCTTTGCCGATCGCATACGGATGGAACGAGGTATGGTAAATATTCGCCGGAAGGACGATCGTCCCCTCCGCGATGCCGGAACGGATGAATTCTGCGCTCACGCCCTCTTCACGTGCGGCTGTTTCCATTTCCTTCGTGATGATGCCTTCTCTTGCTGCTTCAAGCTGCGTCATAGTCAACCTCCAATAAAAAAATCCGCCTCCGGCGGATACTCTGTCAAAATAGAGCCCGCTTCCTTACGCCGGTATGATCCGATTCAAGTTCAAAGGGTCAGCGCTTCGCGCCTCTCAGCCCCGTAGGGCTCCCCCAGCTGGTTTCTATCTCTATTATACAGGATGTGTCAAAAAAGCGACTAGTGGCTGGGGACTTGTGACTGGGGACTTGTATCACTTAAAAAGCCGAGCTTTCGCCCGGCTTTTCATGGATAAAAAATTACCGATCTACATTACACATATCTTTTGCGACGACCCAACGGTCATATTCTTCTTCGGTCACATAGCCCAAAGCCAGAGCGGCTTCCTTCAGGGAGCTGCCGTCTGCGAAGGCCTTCTTCGAGATCTTTGCTGACTTCTCATAGCCGATGTGCGGCGCGAGTGCGGTAACGAGCATCAGGGATTTCTCCACCAGCTCTTCCATGCGGTCATGGTTGACTTCGATGCCGACGGCGCAGTGGATATTGAAGGAGTGGATGGCTTCACCCAGGAGCTTGACGGATTCGATGAAGGCCTGTGCCAGGACCGGGGCATAGACGTTCAGCTCGAAGCGGCCCTGCGAGGAGGCCATGGAGACGACGGCCTGATTGCCATGAACGCGGCAGGCGACCATGGTCAGAGCTTCGCACTGGGTCGGATTCACTTTGCCCGGCATGATGGAAGAACCCGGTTCGTTCGCCGGGATGGTGAGCTCACCGAGGCCGGCTCTTGGCCCGCCTGCCAGGAGGCGAAGGTCGTCAGCGATCTTCATGCAGTCCATCGCAAGAGCTTCGAGAGCGCCATGAGCGAAAACGAAGTCATCGCGTCCGGTCAGTGCATAGAATTTATTTTCCTCCGATACGAAAGGAAGGCCTGTTTCTTTGGCGATCTCAGCCGATACTCTGGTACCGAAGTCTTTCGGCGCATTGAGGCCGGTACCGACAGCGGTGCCGCCGATGGCAAGCCCAAGAAGATATTTTTCCGATGCTTCGATCATATGCTGGCATTTTTCGAGCATGGTCGTCCATCCGGAGACTTCCTGTCCAAAGGTGAGTGGTACGGCGTCCTGTACATGTGTGCGGCCGATCTTGACGACGTGCATGTATTCTTCGCTCTTCTTGTGGAAGGTCGCGATCAGTTCAGCGAGCGGCTGGTAGAGGCAGCGGTGCAGGACAGAAACGGCCGCAACGTGCATAGCGGTCGGGAAGGTATCGTTCGAAGACTGAGACATGTTGACGTCATCATTCGGGTGGATGCGTGTCTCGCTGCCGACAGCTTCGAGCTTCGCATTCGCAATGTGCGCGACGACTTCATTCATGTTCATATTGCTCTGCGTGCCGGAGCCTGTCTGATACACGACGAGCGGGAATTCGCCGTTCCACTTGCCGGCGAGGATCTCGTCGCAGGCCTCTGCGATGACTTTCGCTTTTTCTTCCGAAAGCTTGCCTTCTGCGAGGTTCGCAAGGGCGGTGCATTTCTTCAGCACGGCAAACGCATGAATGATCTCTTCCGGCATGCGTGCTCCGATCTTGAAGTTTTCAGAAGAGCGCTGGGTCTGCGCGCCCCACATATGATCCGCCGGAACTTTTACTTCGCCTAAGGTGTCATGTTCGATACGATATTCCATGTTTTTTGTCCTTTCTATAAGGAAATAGAGTGTACGAAAAATGCTTCATCATTTCTCGCGTATACCTGTATTATATCATTTGTAACAGATAAAAGAAAGTCTATGCGTTGGAGTATACACTTAATGAGATTGAGGGTTCGGGGTTCAAGGTTCAGGGTTAGTACTGCCCCTTGATTGTAAGTGAAATCTTTGCTCGAATGAGGAATGAGGAATGAGAAATTGTGGTGCGGCGCAAAAAATAATGAAGCGCCGCGGAGGTTTGATGGCGCTTCGCGCCGTCGTCATTTCGAGCGCAAGCGAGAAATCTCTATGGCAGAACGCTCATTGTTGCAGGTGAGACAACACCAAGACATCGTTTCCCTTCGGCGCATACACGCTGATTCCCGCAGGGCGGTAGAGATCCCTCGGCTGCGCTCGGGATGACGATGCCGGAGAATCCTAATCACTAACCACTCCTAATCCCCAATCCCTATCTACCCATCACTGCTTTCAAACTTGTGGTGGAGCCTTCGCCGCAAGTATATATGGGGCGATGCCCGAAAGTGGTATTTAAGGAAACGCTGATTAAATCGCAGAGTCAGATTCTACAAGAATTTTTACACATAGCTTCGTCATAGCCTTCCTTAAATAGCTCACTATTCGCGTCAGGTTATTCCTCGCCATGCATAAAAATTCAAGAGTAAAATCTGGCAACGATTGAATCAGTGTTTCCCTAGGGATAAAAAGAGGTCATCTTTGATGAAGTCAAAGATGACCTCTTTTTTTATGGGAAGTCATGCAGGTCTTGCTTATTTGCTTCCAATACAAATAAAAGAAAGTGAACAATAAAGCACATAAAATACAAATTGTCCATTGAATCAGCTCTCATACAAACATTATAATCAAGAAAGCAGAAAGAAAAGAGGCAGATTTGATGGAACAGCCGAGGGTGATATATCAGCCATTCAAACGGTTAAAAATGGCTTTGAGGTCGAAGAAACGAAAACGCAGCAGCATTACCATGGGGGTCGTGACAACGATACTGGCCTCGCTCTCCTTCACCTTCATGTCAGCCTGTGCCAAGTGGCTACCGGAGATGCCATCAGGAGAGATGACGCTCTTTCGCGGGATCGTAGGACTTTTCTTTATTCCTCTCCTCTGCCTGCAGACGAAGGAGCATTTCTTTTCAGGGAAGCATAAGTGCATGTTATGCCTTCGAGGGCTTTTTGGCAGCATTGCACTCTTTTTTTATTTTTTGTCTATAGAAGGGCTGACGCTGGGGGATTCACAAATCCTCTCACAGCTCGCTGCCTTCTTTATGTGTCTCCTGTCTCCGATTTTTTTGAAAGAAAAACTTCCCCGTCAGGCGATTCCTGGGATGCTTTTCATTGCGATCGGGACCCTTTGCGTGGTGCAGATCTGGAATTTCAATGCATTTAATATGTATACGCTTTTTGGAATCGGCGGCGGCTTTTTTTCTGCAGCTGCTTACGTGGTGATCAGCTGTCTTGCAGAGAAAGGATTTCGCTCAAATACAGAAATTGTTTTTTACTTTCAGATTTTCAGCATTCTTGTCGGGCTGTCGATTTCCGGGAATGAGTCATGGATCTTGCCGCAGGGGAGAGACTGGTTCTTTGTCATTGGGCTGGGGATTTTTGCCTTATCGGCGCAGATGTTTATGACATGGGCGTTTCAGCATGTCAATTCGCTGGTCGTTTCTTTTTTGATGTATAGTGAAATCTTGTTTCATGTCATTTTTGGCTGGGCTTTTTGGGATGAAATCATGGCGCCTGCATCATGGTTGGGCGGTGCACTCATTGTTGCCGGTTCGATCATGCTGATGGTCTTCAAGCCGAAGGGAATCGACCAGGATACACATCATCGCAGCCGGCAGAAGCAGGAGGCGGGGGATGCGGTCTGAGAGCATGTGCGTTTCGCTAGAAAATGGGAGGGCAACTGCCACTATGGCTATACGGATGCCGATGCTTTCCTATCGCAGGCCAGACCATTCTGCAGAAACGGGCTATCTTTGAAATTATCAAAGATAGCCCGTTTCTACAGAAAAAACTCCTGCTCATGCAGGAGTTGGATGGTTGGAGGCGGTGCCCGGAGTTGAACACGGGGATAAGGGGCTTGCAGGCCCCACGCCTTAGCGCTTGGCTACACCGCCATAGATGACGTTTCCTAGTATATCGCATTTTTTCGAAAAAGTAAAGGGGAAGCCATGATGGAGGCGGAGAATGCGGGGGAAGGGGCAGCTCATGCGTGCCGACTGATCCAGAAGTTGTACAGACCGGGGATGTGAAGTTCGTTAAGGTGATTTGCCTTTTTGAAGGCAACAAGGTGGGGGTCCTGGCTCTTGTCCTCTGTGATCAGGATCACATTGTCCCGCTGCAGGAGGTCTTCTTCTGCAATGAACGGCATGACATTCTTTGCATTCCAAGAGAGGGTGCCGGGACGCATGGCATCGATCTTTAAAGCAGGCTCGGCACGGTAGATCGTTTGACCGCTGTAGAAGACCGTGGAGGTACGATAGTCATGCAGGAAGGCGATGGTCTTGCCTGCGGTGTCCATCTGGGCGAGAGCCTGCCCGATTTCCTTCCCGGAGCGATGGAGCATGATCTCGGGGGCGATGAAAAGGGTAAGGAGAGTGTAGATCGCGATGGCTGCGCAGCCGATCTTTTCAAAGCGCCATGTGAGGTCTTGGTAGAGAATGGCTGTCAGTATCGCAAGGGCAAAGAGGCCCGGGAATGTGTAGGTGGTGTACTTGGTGGCAATGAATGTAAAGAAAAGATTGACGACGACGAAATAGATCAGGAGCAGCTGCGTCACATTCGAGGCGCTTCTGAAGTCCAGCTCACGGGATTTCCATTTTTTCGCGAGACTGTAGGGGATCGAGAAGCTCCAGGGGGCAAAGCCGATGAAGTAAATCATGAGGTAGTAATACCATTTGTTTTGGCTTGGATGCTCCGAGACGGTGGCGCGAAGGAAATTGTGAACACCGAGGAAATTGAGTAGAAAATCAGAGCCGTGGAGGTAGCACATAGTGCCGTACCATGCGCCGGTGATCACGGTGAAGAGGGCGAGACCGGAGAAGAGATGGACGTGCTTCATTTCTTCGAGGTCTTTGTTATAGGAAAGGAAGAGCAGGGCGGCAAGACCGGGAAGGAGAAGACCGATGGGTCCCTTGGTGAGGACGGCAAAGGCGGCGGCTATGTAGCAGAGGTAGTAGTACCTTCTGTTTTCGGTAGAAGTATTCCGCCCATTCCTGGTTCGCAGCGGACAGCAGGAAGGGCTCTCCG
>ENA-ORRO01002192-ORRO01002192.1-human-gut-metagenome-genome-assembly--contig:-NODE-2192-length-12496-cov-3.128929_pt1 | contig 12496 bp, 5 predicted proteins | sample MGYA00242176_ERZ509136 | MGnify/ENA primary metagenome ERZ509136 (study PRJEB26280, sample SAMEA2338644) | human gut metagenome | biome: human gut; feature: human-associated habitat; material: faeces... | reverse complement strand
TTCCTTCACATATTCTGCAAGTGATTTTGCAAGCTCTCTGTAATTATAGAATCCATCCTCGTCCTCTCCATGCGGATGTTTCTTCCAGGAACCCGGATGTACTTCATAAATAGAAACCGGAAGGCTGTCATTATCTCTCTGCTTTCTTGCTTCCATCCACGCCGCATCACTCCATTTGAGTTTCGTGATATCTGTGATCCTGGATGCGGTTCCCGGACGCTGCTCTGCATAATTTGCAAATGGATCGGCTTTGTAAAGTCCTCTGCCATCTTTTGTTTTGATGAAGAATTTATAGAGCATACCCACTTTTGCTCCGACTACAAAACCTTCATAGATACCGGACGGCTCAAGGCGTGTCATCGGATTTGCCTCTTCTTTCCAGCCGTTAAATTCACCGATCACGCTGACAGTAGCTGCATTCGGTGCCCAGACTGCAAAATAAACACCTTTTTTGCCATTCATCACTGCTTCATGTGCACCCATTTTTTTATAGATTTCATAATGGGTTCCCTGTCCGAATAAATATTGATCTAATTCGCCGATTCTATAATCAGCGGGTTTATCTGTTGTTACAGTTTTTACAGACTTTTTAGCTGTAGACTTTTTAGCAGCAGTTTTAGCAGCTGCCGGTTTTTTTACAGTAGATTTTTTTACGGCCGTCTTGCGGGTCGTGTTGGTCTGTTGTGCTGTTGTTTTTTTTACTGCCATCCCATTCACCTTCTATCAAAGATATTTAGGAATATTATACTAGAAATAGCGATAAAAAGAAAGAGTTTTGGACAACTTATACATTTCTTATGTAAGATGTCTAAAACTCTTTCTTTATAGTTATCGGTTTTGTCTGCATATATAAAAGAACGCGCCGGAAGCGCGTTCTTTGTAGAAATCTTATGCTTTAAAATCTTCTTCTTTCAGGATGATGTGGTCTGAATTATCAGTGCTTCTTCCAAATACCCGTTTCACAAGATGTTTTACATTTGCTTTCTGGGAATGTGAAATTGCTTCATCCATGATCTCTTTTACTTCTGCAACAGTAACCGCATGATCTTCTCTCTGCATCATATCAATCCGGCTGTATAATGCAAGGATTCCCATTTCATCGATACGGTATCCGTTTTCCTTAGCATAGGTCTGACCGAATGTAACCAGTTCATCATTGATGAATACCGGAAGCTCCAGTCTGGAAGTAAATTTACGTTTGAATTCGCGATGGGATGCAAACATTCTTTCCAGCGGTTTCTTCTGGTCTTCCAGAAGGAAGAGAAGTTCGCCGGTCTGTTCATCCATCATGTCATTCAGTTCACGGATGGTTCTGTCATTCATCTTGGAAGCTTTTTCGATGATCAGTGCGCCACCGTTCAGCTTATCGATGATACTTCCGATGTCCTTTTTGTTCAGAGAATCACCGGTTACGATTGCAACTTTACCCTGTTTGAGTCTGCGCTGTTTCTGGATTGCTTTTACAATATCAACTGCGAGGACTGTTTTTCCGCTTCCCTTGCGGCCAAGGATCAGGATGTTGCCTGTGCGGGAAGTTCCATAACGGTTACGGCAACGTTTGTCGTTATCAAGGATTTCAACAAGCTGTTCACTGACACCACGGATCGGTACAAAGTAAGAGAACAGCTGCTTCTGCTCTTCAGTAAGTCCAAGCTTCAGTCCGATCTCACTTGTTGCACTCAGATCGTAACGACCCTGTACAACGAATCCGGTATCGAATTTACCCATGCGTTCGGTGATTTCATCTTCTGACGGTTCTTCGATTTCAAGAACTTCGTCAATATCAGGAGTTTGCGCTGATTTTGAAGTTTCTTTCTCTGGCTCAGGAGCCGGTTTCTCGTCAAATTCAAGATCAAGATAATCATCACTGCTATCTAATTCTTCTTCATCTTCAAAGGAATCAAGGTCTGCAAAATCACCATCATCTTCGTCAGAATCATGATCATCGATATCGAGAGCAGATTCTTTTTCAAAATCAAAATCCTCTTTATGATCTTCATCTAATTCATCATCGATCTGGTAGTCATCTTCGTCTTCATCCTCGTATTCTTCCTCATCGTCATACTCGGAATCGTCTTCATCCTCGTATTCCTCGTCATCGTCATATTCGGAATCATCTTCATCTTCGTATTCCTCGTCATCGTCATACTCGGAATCGTCTTCATCCTCGTATTCCTCGTCGTCGTCATACTCGGAATCGTCTTCATCCTCGTATTCCTCGTCATCGTCATACTCGGAATCGTCTTCATCTTCGTATTCCTCGTCGTCGTCATACTCGGAATCGTCTTCATCTTCGTATTCCTCGTCGTCATCATACTCGGAATCGTCTTCATCTTCGTATTCGTCGTCGTCGTCATACTCGGAATCATCTTCATCCTCGTATTCGTCGTCGTCATACTCGGAATCGTCTTCATCCTCGTATTCAGCTTCTTCATCGTAAACCGCATCCGATTCATCATCTTCTTCGGAGTCAACGATTTCTTCAAAATCATTTTCTTCCGGATCTTCCTCGTCAGTGTCTGAAGCTTCTTTGGATGAATCTTCCGGGCTTTCAGTCGCTTCATCCTCTTCATCATCAACGAAATCTTCAGCATCTTCATCGGTGATTTCAGGCTCTTCACCATTTTCAAGCTGTTCCATCAGTTTGCGGATATCATCAGAAAGGATTGGTTTTGTAGCTCCAAGAACTTCCTCTTCTTCTTCTTTCTTCTTTTCGCGCAGGGCTTTTTCTTTCTCAGCTTCCTCCTGGCTCTTTTCAAGAATCTTTGCATTTTCACGCTGAGTTGCTTCCCAGTTGGCAAGAATTTCTTCAATCTTCATCTTACCGGTCATCTGTGAATCGTCTGAAGCAGATTCAGGAGCAACTGCACCACTTGCAACGGCAACACCGGCTTTCAGGGCATCTGAAAGGGAAGCACCGGAAATGGTTGTGGAAATATCGGAAGTGCTTCGAATCCGGGTTTTTGGCTGTGACTCAGCTTCTGGTTCGGAAGCATGTGTCCGGGCCATTGGCTCTGGAAGATCCGGAAGATCAATACTGTCTGTGACATGTACATCTTTGCGGACCTTGTCTGCAATTCGTGGATTCGGTGCCGGACGTTCTTTGGATTTTCGGAAGGAAGGTTTTCTCTTGGAAGAATCCTTACGGCCGATACCATCATTTCGATGATCGTATTTTTCCTGCTGAAGTGGAGTCAGCGGTTTGTATTTCATTTTAAGTTCCATTGCCTGGTATACATAAGTACCTTCGCTGAACCAGAGAATCAGATCATCACATTCATCAAGACATTCGGAAGTCATACCGGCTTCAGCGTATAATCTGGCAAGTTCATATGCCCATTTTTCAACGTATTCAGAATGCTTGAAATCTTCAAGAGCTTCAATCTGTTCTTTGACTGGCGCTTTCTGTGCTTTTAAGATCTTATACCGGAGAATGTACTGGTTTGGATCTTTCGGAGCAAGCTTGACAAATTCTTCGTAGCAATCAGCTGCTTCATCGAAATGTCCCAGCTTCAGAGAAATAATTCCCAGGCGGTATACAACCTTTCTGCTGGAAGGTGCTTTATCATACGCAATAAATAAGGTATCACGTGCTTTACCAAGTTCCCCCGCATTTTCATAGATTTCGCTTACGGTAGAGAGCATGGCGGTATTTTTTACTTTACGCCAGTCGATCGTATCTGCAATCGACATCGCTTTCTGGTAAGACTTCTGTTCGGCATACGCAAGCATCTGCTCTGTCTTTGCGCGATATTCATATTTATCCAACGTTTCTCACCTCATATGATTATTATTAATTATTTTACTTTTCCTCAGTAAGTCTGACTTTTGTACCAGAAACGGAAAACAAAAGTCTTATAATTTTACTTACTAAGTGTATCATAGAGCGTTGTCAATGTCAAAAATTACGGCTGATATTTTTCAGAAATGTTAAAAAAATATTACAAAAAATTCACAAATTGGGAGCTGGTAACAGAAAAAAAGGAGACAGCCATCTTTTGAATGGCTGTCTCAGAATATTCAATTGTAATTTTTATTTTTATATCGGAGGAATTAAGTAATTCTTATTCCTGTAAGTTCTTTGAGCATTTCATATGATATTCAGATTTTATAAAATTTATAAAAATGAAATCATATGAATCGATTTTGATCAATTCTGATCGTTCGTTATTTTATATAATCAGGTAATCCAATTTTGGTATTTATCAGCTTTCTCGTCACTGTTAAATTTACTTATCAATGAATGTTTCTTTACACATTTTCTGATCTTGAATTACTGTGGTATTTACTTCAATATGTCAACAAATGCTGAATCTTTTTATATCTTATAATCGCTTCCGGTTTATCTACTACTCCGACCTTTTTTATCATTAACTTTTCTCTTACCGGATTATAATCTATGGTTAAGGCTCATCTCACAGGAATTTACATTTGCCATACCATTAACATATTGAGTTTTAGATGATGAAATATCCAACGGTCAAAGCCTCCTTCCTTTCGTTCTCGTTCCAAAATTTTATCCGGATATTCTTTTTCTCTTATACTTTTTTCTGTTCAGAAGTCAGATATCAATTTTCTCTTATTATTATAAATTATCAATTTTAAAAATTGTTCTCTACACACTCCACTTACAAAACGCTCATAACTAAAATGTATAGTTGCTTTTTAAAAACTTTCTAACCTTCAAATAACAATTATTCTTGTTACCCTTTTCTGATCTGGTTCTTCATCTTATACTCTTGGCGAGTATATATGAAACTATGTAACAGATTAAAAAAATATCTTTTTGAAATTCCCTTTCTCGTCAGGAACTTCTTTTCTTTTGGATTGACTTAATAATAACACTCAAATACTTATTTGTCAATATAATTTTAAAATAATTTTGTTAAAATTAGAAAGAATTGAAATTGTAATATATATATCAGAAAATTCAAACAATTATAAATACGATTAGAAATAGTTATAGCCATTTGCAATATATTCGGGGTTTTGCTATTGTTTCCATCCATAAATGCATGATACACTAAAAAATAGATGAAAAATACAGGCTATGGCATTGGGATAAAGAAAGGAGACCTACAGATATGGGAGGATTTTTTGGCGTTGCATCAAAAGAAGCATGTAATCTGGATCTTTTTTATGGAACAGATTATCATTCGCATCTTGGAACCCGCCGTGGAGGTATGGCTACTTACGGAAGTGATGGCTGGAAGAGAGCGATTCATAATATTGAAAATTCGCCGTTCCGTACAAAATTTGAAAAAGATGTTGATACAATGAAGGGAAATATTGGAATTGGATGTATTTCAGATTATGATCCACAGCCAATTCTGATCCAGTCGCATCTGGGGTGCTTTGGAATTACGACAGTAGGTAAGATCAATAATGCGGATCAGCTGATTCGGAATCTTTATGAAAATGGACATACACATTTTCAGTCTATGACCAATGGACAGATCAATTCTACAGAGCTGGTTGCGGCATTGATCTGTAAAAAGGATTCGTTTGTTGAGGGAATCCGTTATGTGCAGTCAGTAGTTGAAGGCTCGATGACACTTCTGCTTCTGACAGAGAATGGAATTTATGCAGCCAGAGACCTTCTCGGACGTACACCGGTTGTGATCGGAAAGAAAGAGAATGCATACTGCGTTTCCTTTGAAAGCTTTGCATATATCAACCTTGGATACACAGATTACAAAGAGCTGGGACCTGGGGAAATCGTCTACGTGACACCGGAATCTGTGGAGACTGTAAGTCCTGCATGTGAAAAGATGAGAATCTGTTCGTTCCTGTGGGTATACTATGGATATCCTACTTCTTCTTATGAAGGGGTTGGTGTAGAAGAAATGCGTTACAACTGTGGAAAGCTTTTAGCACAGAGAGATGACCATTCGATCGACGTGGATATTGTTGCAGGAGTTCCGGATTCGGGTATCGCTCATGCGATAGGCTATGCAAATGAATCAGGTATTCCGTATGCAAGACCATTTATCAAATATACTCCGACCTGGCCAAGATCCTTCATGCCGACAACACAGAGTCAGCGCAATCTGATCGCCAGAATGAAACTGATCCCGGTACATAGTCTGATCGAAGACAGGAGCCTGCTGCTGATCGATGATTCTATCGTGCGTGGCACACAGCTCCGTGAGACGACAGAGTTCCTGTATCAGAGTGGCGCAAAAGAAGTGCATGTCCGCCCGGCATGTCCACCGCTTTTGTACGGATGCAAATATTTGAACTTCTCTCGTTCCAAATCAGACCTGGATCTGATCACAAGAAGGATCATCCGTGAGTGGGAAGGCGACAATGATGTCAATGTACTGGGTGAATATGCGGATCCGAACAGTGACCGGTATGCAGCAATGCTGGAGGAAATCCGCAAGAGACAGAATTTCACTTCACTTCGTTATCACAGACTGGATGATCTGATCAAATCAATCGGGATTGATGCATGCCAGGTATGTACCTACTGCTTTAACGGTGTAGAATAACAGGTAAATGAAAATATAAAACAGGTGTCCACGTAAGTATATCTTAGTGATATATCCCAGTGGGCACCTGTTTTTGTATATACGATTTTGGTGTATAAGGTGATGTGGAATGGTGTACAAAGTATGCGGAGCGGCAGTTCCTTCTGCAAAGCTGCACTATAGCAGCAGATCATCTATCTTCACATAGTCTCCCATCCGGTATGCTTCAATTGCATTTCCATTGATCACATAGAACTTTTCGTTTGCATACACACCGCGGGTTCCAAGATAAGAATTACCGTTGACTTCCTCCTGCATCTGTACCTGGAAGCCCTGATCTTTATCGTAAGAAAGGATCACATACTGGTTGGCAGATCCGGAAAGCGGAAAGCCGATCAGATTCTTTTCCGGATCAACCAGTGCTGCACGGTAGTCAGAAAAAACATCCGAGTAATAGTACTGATCTAGTGTGTACTTGCTGACTTCCTTCACATCCGAAGGATCACTGATATCAAACATGGAGATCTTGACCCCGTTTGTAATGCCATTTTCATCGGTATCCATACCGATGCCAAGAAGCAGGTTATCACTGTAAAAATGCAGGTATTCCGAAAAGCCGGGAATTTTCAGCTTGCCAAGGATCTTCGGATTCTTCGGATCGGAAAAGTCTACGGAGAATAAAGGATCTGTCTGTTCATAAGTTACAAAGTAACCGGTATCGCCCAAAAATCTTGCGGAATAGACCTGTTCATTTTTGGCAAGATCCTCGATCTTACCGATTGTTTTCAAATCTGCATCCAGCACATAGACTGAATTGGACTGTGAAGAGCTTCCGACATTATGCGTAACCGTTGTCACCAGCCGCAACGTATTGTCATACTCATCAATGCTGAAGGAATCGTTCAGATATCCTTTTACTTTGCCCTGGGCAGAGCCGGAAAGTTTTCCTTTATTGTAAGACAGCTTGCGGAGGATCGTCTGATTCTTTGCCGCAAGATTATCTGCGAGGATACTGCTGTTCGCATACTCGTAAATATAAATGTTGTTCTCACTCACATAGACTTCACCATTCTCAGACATGACTGCTTTCTGGTCTGCTGCCTTATCCGGACTGGAAGCGGAAACGGAGCTGACAACAAGGTACTGGTCTGCTGCATGGTTCGTCGGGAGATAGATATCCGACTGCTTCAGAAGATTGTCACCAACAAGCGGAACATAGGAAGGATAATCTTTTTTGGTGATCGTATCGTGAATATAATAGTCGCTGAATACATACAGATATCCGTCTTTAAAACGTGAAGTGAGGTAGTAACCACTCTGATCCACGGTTCCGATGGATTTCGGATTGTTGATATCTGTCAGATCATAAGTCTGGATACGGGTACAGCTGCCACGGTACAAGGTTTTACTGTCAGAATCAACCTGCGTGTTCTGTATGTTGCCAAGGACAAAAAGCTTCTGGTCACTCAGGTAAAATTCGGATGCTTGAAAATTCTCACTCAGCGAAATACCGGAAACAACCTTCATCTGATCAGACCGGATATCTACAATGGAAATTTCCTGTGAGTTTGCTTTCAGTGTATAAAGATAATTTCCATCCGTTTTTACAATGTCTGCTTCACCGACACCCTCTGTGCGGACGTTGGTATCGGAAAATGAAGTATCCACAGCACGTGCAGAGGCTGTTGCAGAATCCGAAGAGGAGCTGGAACTATCGGTGCGTGCACCACTGTCGGCTGTTTCATTTGAATACATGACAATTCCGCTGTCGGTTGAACCGGTAACAGATGAAGAATCCAACTCATCCTGATAAGATTGCAGGTATGTGTAGACTTCATCATAATCGGTTGCCGTCTCTAAAGTATCGGAAGAGGCAAGCTTACCGGAGGATGTACCGATTGAAAAACTGCCTTTTGTGGAAGAAGTGGCTGAGTCTGAAGAAAGATTCTGCTGGCGGATGTGGGCGCCAATGCCGACAACCAGTACCAGTGCGGCAGCGATAAGTCCTCCGCGCATCCGGTGGCCGCGGGAAAATCCATGCTTTTTCGGGATATGTCCGGAAGCCTGAGTGCTGTTATGCTCTTCCAGCATTTTCATAATCTGATCCGGTGCAAGGCTTTCCGGAACAGGAGTTTTTTCCGTAGATTGTTTTATTTTATCCAGTATTTCTTTTTCGTGATCTGTCATATGAAACACCTCCTATTACTCTTTTATCCTACTCTTTCAGAAGCCAGCTCATCTTTTCGAGGGCACGCTTTCTGCGGGAGCGGACTGTATTCGGGTTCAGCCTTAGCATTTTTCCGATCTCTTTACTGTTGTAACCGCCATAGACGGATAAGCCGATGATCAGCTGATCGTCTTCATCGAGAATAAGAAAAGCACGCTCGACATCTGTGCGGAGTCCGTCACAGTATGTTGCAGAAGCATGATCTTCTTTCAGCTCGGTCTCGGTCCGTTCACGGCTCTTTAACTTCCGGCGGCACACATTTGCCAGAATCTGAAAGATCCAGGAACGGAATGCTTCTTCTTTGCGTAATTTATGTATGTTCTCATAGGCGGAAAGAACGGCTTCACTGACGGCGTCTTCTGCATCCTGCGGATGATGCATCATGCAGAGCGCAAAACGATACAGATCCTGATAAACCGTCTTATATAATTCTTTAAATGCAATTGCATCGATCATAAAGTCCCTCCTCTCATAACAGGTTCTTTGTATATAAGAGTATAAAAAAGTCGGAAGTGTTGCAAAAAGGGACAGAAAAATTTCCGTCCCTTTTAAATCATATTATTGTCTGAGAAAAATTAACCTCTGTAATAATTGATCAGACATCCTTTGAGGATGATCTCACGTTCTGCATCCGTCAGATCACCGAGCTTCAGATCGATCTCCTTCAGATCATCGCCTACGACATAAGCCCTGATCGTGGAAGCTTTATCTTCTACTGCTTTGCGGATATCCGGCACGAAGAGATAGTCACCGTTCCTGAAAGAAAGCTTTGTGTGTTCCTCTTCGGTAATAAACGGAAGCATGCCCCAGTTGATCAGGTTCGAGCGGTAACGTTTGGTTGCGTACTCATTCGCGATATTCGCCCAGCCGCCGAGAACCTTCTGGCAGGAAGCAGCCTGCTCACGGGCAGAACCATCACCAGGTTTGACCGCGAAAATGGTACTTCCGACACCGATATTTCCTTTGCCGACTTCCGGATAAGACTTCTGGATTGCTGCCATCACCGGTTTTAATTCATCCAGTACATCCAGTGGACAAGTACCTGCTTCAATCGCTTTCTGGGCTTTCTGGACCTCTTTCGCGCGTCCTACATAGGCAGGATCCTTTCTGGAAAGTGCAAATTCAGCAAGTCCAAGCGGGTTGGAACGATAAGAAGAAGTCTCGCCGGACGGGATCAGTTCGTCTGTCGTTGTAATCGGATCGTGGATCTCAGATACAACCTTCAGGATCAGATTCTTAGGAAGAGCGCTCATTGCCGGCCAGTCTTTGATGTTCGGTCCGAATTTGATCTCAACCGAAGGATCAGCAACGCCGTGGCTGTCAAATACACGGTTGGCGTAAATTCTGGAATCAAAGTGGTAGGTCGGGTTTTTGTATTCAATATCAAAATCTGTTGCCGGAGTAAGGAAACCTTTGTTCGCAGCAGTTGCGGCAATGGAACGTGCATCCATAAGGGCAACAGATGCGATCTGTCCACTCTGCAGCTTGCTTCCTTCACGGTTCGGGAAGTTACGGGTAGAGTGACGGATGGAAAATGCATTGTTTGCCGGAGTATCCCCAGCACCGAAGCACGGTCCGCAGAAGGCAGTCTTCACGATCGTACCGGCTTCCATCAGGTCAGCAACCGCACCATTTTTCACAAGCTCCATGTAGATCGGTGTACTTGCCGGGTAAACACTGAAGGTAAATTCATCTGATCCGATGTATTTGCCACGGATGATGTCTGCGGCAGCACAGATATTTTCAAAACCGCCACCGGCACAGCCTGCGATGATACCCTGATCGACATAAAGCTTACCATTTACGATCTTGTCCTGAAGAGAGTAATCCACAGCACCGTCCAGGCTTACCAGCGCGCGCTGCTCTACATCGTGGAGAACATCTGCAAGGTTGGCATTGACATCCTCGATGGTGTAGACATTGGACGGATGGAACGGCATGGCGATCATAGGCTTGATCTCGCTCAAATTGACGTATACAAGACCGTCATAGTAAGCGACTGCGCCAGGCTCCAGTTCCCTGAAGTCATCACTTCTTCCGTGGATATCATAGAACTCTTTGATCTTGTCATCGGTTCTCCAGATAGAAGAGAGGCAGGTTGTCTCTGTCGTCATAACATCGATTCCGATACGGAAGTCTGCACTTAATTTGCCAACGCCAGGTCCGACAAATTCCATGACCTTGTTATTGACATAGCCATTGCCGAAGGTTGCGCCGATGATCGCAAGGGCAACGTCCTGCGGTCCGACACCTTTCATCGGCTCTCCGTCTAAGTAGATTCCGATCACGCCCGGCATCTTAATATCATAAGTCTTGTTCAGAAGCTGTTTCACAAGCTCCGGTCCACCTTCACCCATAGCCATCGTTCCGAGTGCTCCGTAACGTGTATGGCTGTCAGATCCAAGGATCATCTTTCCTCCGCCTGCAAGCATCTCACGGGCAAACTGATGGATAACTGCCTGATGCGGTGGTACATACATACCGCCGTACTTCTTCGCACAAGTTAGTCCAAACATATGATCATCTTCGTTGATTGTTCCACCAACTGCACAAAGACTGTTATGACAATTTGTAAGTACATACGGCATCGGGAACTTCTCAAGTCCTGACGCACGTGCTGTCTGGATAATTCCAACAAATGTAATATCATGGGATGTCAGCTTATCAAAACGGATCTGCAAACGCTCCATGTTCTCGGATGTATTGTGTGCCTTTAAAATACCATATGCCATTGTGTTCTGAGCGGCTTCTTCCTTCGTCAGCGGAACCTGCACATTTCCTGTGTCTTCTACTATCTCTGTTCCATTGAGAAGATATACGCCATTCTCGTACAATTTAATCATGTAAAGACCTCCTTCAATCTGATCTATAGTTTTGAAATAACTGCTACCATATTAACATATTTCAGTGTTTCGGTAAATCTAAATTTTCGCAATTCAGCATTGTAACTCAATAAAGTGCAATTTTTACTGATTTTTTAGATAGAAAGCGGAAATCTCATCTCAATAATAAACTCATTTTTCTCTGTCTTTGCGCTGATTTCTCCATTCATACGTTTCACAAGTTCCTTTGCAATAGATAGTCCCAATCCGGTAGATGTTTTGCTCCTTGCCACATCCGCTTTATAAAATCTGTCAAATACATGTTCTATATCGATCTGCTCCGAATGTATCACCTGATTCCTGATTCGCAATACTGCATGCTCCTGCTTGCGCTCTAACACAATACTTATCTTCTTTTCTCCATGATCCAGGCCATTTTTAATTACATTCTGAATAACACGGTGGAGTCCTTGTTTATTTCCGGCTATAGATAGCAGTTCTTCTGTAATCTGAATATCCGGCTGGATTCCCCTTCTTACCCAGTCATCATAATAGGAAAAGACCGTTTCTTTCAGAATCCGGTTGATACAGCAAGGCGTCAGTTCCAGACTATAGGATTCATTTTTTAACTTTGTGAACATGAAAAGTTCTTCCAGCATTTCATTCAGACTGTGTATTCTTTCATGAATAATATTCAGATAACGTCTCTGGTCTTCGACATTTTCGCATTCTTCCATAAGCTGAAAATATCCGTCCAAAGATGTCAGCGGTGTCCGGATATCATGGGAAAGGTTCGTATAAGTATCCGCGATCAAAGCTTCTTTCTCCTGATAACGCTGCTTCTCTTTTCTTTGTAATTCCAGAAGTTCATTCAATCTGTCTGAAAGCGTTCCGATTCCACCCAAATCAAACTCGCGTTGAATCAACATGTTACTGTCATGTTTCATCAAGAACGCCAATTGGCGGCAGATGTC
>ENA-ORRO01002181-ORRO01002181.1-human-gut-metagenome-genome-assembly--contig:-NODE-2181-length-12523-cov-3.187761_pt1 | contig 12523 bp, 7 predicted proteins | sample MGYA00242176_ERZ509136 | MGnify/ENA primary metagenome ERZ509136 (study PRJEB26280, sample SAMEA2338644) | human gut metagenome | biome: human gut; feature: human-associated habitat; material: faeces... | reverse complement strand
GAAAACTGAAACAAATGAAGAAATTACTGCTCATAATATGCACCACACTACTTGCCGCTGTCGCCGACGCCACACCGGCTGACGGACTTTGGCCCGACGGAACACAGATCGACAAATGGTTTTCCCACACGCAGAAAGTGGACAATGCCGCACTCGGCAAGCGCTACGTCGTTACCGACTACGGGGTGGACAAAGACAGCACCACGGTGCAGACCGCAGCCATACAGCGCACAATAGACCTTGCTGCAAAGAGCGGAGGAGGAGCCATCGTAATACCGGAAGGCACATTCCTCAGCGGAGCACTCTTCTTCAGACAAGGCACAAGCCTCGTGGTGGAAGAGGGAGGAAAGCTGAAAGGCAGCGACCGCATACAAGACTTCCCCGTAAGGGAGACACGGATAGAGGGACAGACCTGCAAATACTTCACGGCTCTCGTAAACGCCGACAACCTCGACGGCTTCACCATCGCCGGCAAAGGGACAATAGACGGCAACGGACACCACTACTGGAACGAGTTCTGGATACGTCGCAAATGGAACCCACAGTGTACAAACAAGGATGCGCAGCGACCGAGACTGGTGTACATATCAAACTGCAAAAACGTCACACTCCAGGACGTGCACCTCGTCAACAGTCCCTTCTGGACCACACACCTATACCGCTCACACCACGTGCGCTTTCTCGACTGCCTCATCTACGCCCCCACCAAGGGACTGAAAGCACCAAGCAGCGACGCCATCGACATCGACGTATGTCACGACGTGCTTATCGACGGATGCTACATGAGCGTCAACGACGATGCCGTAGCGCTGAAAGGAGGAAAGGGAACATGGGCAGACAAGGACAAGACGAACGGTCCCAACCGCAACATCATCATACAGAACTGCCGCTACGGAGTGGTGCACGGATGCCTGACGCTGGGAAGCGAAAGCGTATACGACAGGAACATCATTCTGCGAAACATAAAGGTGGACAAGTCCGACCGCGTGCTATGGCTGAAGATGAGACCCGACACACCGCAGCACTACGAATTCATCACCGTGGAGAACATCACCGGCACGACGGGCAGCGCACTCGTAATAAGACCATGGACGCAGTTCTACAAAAAAGACGAACGGAAGGACATGCCGCTCAGCCAATGTAACAACATCACGCTGCGCAACATCAGGATGGAGTGCAAAAACTTCTTCAACGTGGGCGAAAGCGACAACTACCGCCTCACCGACTTCACCTTCGAAAACATCAACGTCTACGACAGAGTGAACGCCTTCGACAAGAACATCATCGAGAACACCAAAATCAGAAACATGATGATAAACGGGAAAAAGATAACCGCCTCACCCCACACAAACAGCACCTGGTAGACAGGAAGCCTGCCGCATATCTTACACAAACACCACAACACGAAAAAACACAGCCAAGACACTACGCAAACACAATAAACCGGACAAATCTTCGTTTTTATTAGCAGGATACTGTAACTTTGCAAACCAAATGACAAGAAAGAAAAGAAACATAATGGCAATCCTGCTGCTCATGGCGGCAATAATTACAGCCAACGCACAGGAAAGCCAAACAGAATACAACTTCCTGAGACTACCCGTGAGCGCACATGCCGCAGCACTGGGCGGAGACAACATCAGTATCATCGAAGACGACCCTACCCTGATGTTCAACAACCCGGCACTACTCTCATCGGTAAGTGACAAAACGCTGAACCTCAACTTCATGACATACATGGAAGGCGCCACGACAGGAAGCGCCAGCTTCAACAGAATAGTAAACGACAAGGCTTCATGGGGAGTGACAGCACAATACATGAACTACGGGAAAATGAAGGAGACCGACGAGAACAACGTGCAGACAGGAGAATTCTCCGCACAGGAAATAGCTCTCGGAGGATCATTCAGCTACACTCTCGCCAAGAACCTCGTGGGAGGAATAAACGCAAAAATGGTGGCATCATACATTGGAGGATACAACTCCATGGGGGTGGGCATAGACCTGGGACTCAACTACTACAACCCGGAGATAGAACTGTCTGTATCTGCCGTGGCGAAAAACCTCGGAGGACAGACGAAAGCCTACGACGAGGAATACGGCAAAATGCCATTCGACCTGCAACTGGGAGCAAGCAAAAGCTTCGAAAACATGCCGTTCCGCATTTCTGCAACTCTCGTCGACCTCAACCACTGGAACTACAGCTTCGTAAACCACCTTGTGGTGGGAGCCGACCTCATGCTCGGCGACCAGTTCTACCTGGCAGGAGGATACAACTTCAGACGAGCCAAAGAAATGAAAATCGCAGAAGGAGGAACAGAGGAGGCTACCGAAAGCAGCCACGGAGCTGGGCTGTCGTTCGGAGCCGGACTGCAGCTCGAACGCTTCAAGCTGCAGGTGGGATACGCAAAATACCACGTGTCGGCAAGCTCCATTCTCGTCAACGTATCATACTGTCTATAACATCTGAATATGAACAACAAGAAAATAACTATCGCTATCGACGGATTCTCGTCATGCGGAAAAAGCACCATGGCTAAAGACCTTGCCAAGGAAATAGGCTACATATATGTAGACACAGGAGCCATGTACCGCTCAGTAACACTCTACGCCATGCACCACGGCATGTTCGGCGCTGACAATAGCATCGACACGGCAGCTCTCGAAAAAGCCATGCCGCAGATAAAAATATCATTCAGGCTGAATGCCGAAACAGGAAGACCGGACACATACCTCAACGGACAGCTCGTGGAGAAAGACATACGCACGATGGAGGTCTCATCGCGAGTAAGTCCGATAGCCGCCCTACCATTCGTGCGCAAAGCACTCGTGGAACAACAGCAGGCAATGGGGAAAGAAAAAGGTATAGTGATGGACGGCAGAGACATTGGCACCGTGGTCTTCCCCGACGCAGAACTAAAGGTATTCGTCACGGCATCTGCCGAAGTGCGCGCACAGCGACGATTCAACGAGCTGAAGGCGAAAGGTATGCCTGCCGACCTACAGAACATACTGAAAAACGTGCAGGAGCGCGACTATATTGACTCACACCGCGAAGTGTCGCCGCTGCGGAAGGCGGACGATGCCGTGGAGCTCGACAACAGCAACATGACCATCGCCGAGCAGAAGCAATGGCTACGCAACATCTTTGAGGAAAGAACAAGATAGAAACCACACCATACCCGAAGGGCAACGGAAGAAAAAAAAAGAAAAAAACGTGGCAGAAGAGAAACCGGAACGACGGACCCTTCTGCCACGCTTCATTTTATGCGGACATAAACTTAATAAGCCTCCGGCAAGTGTCGGCAGGTTAAGCCACAACCCATCAAACAAGCCCTAACGACCGATTAGGGTTAAATTTAAGTAAATAATATTTGTACCAGTACCATTATTATGGGATTTATTTGCTCCTATGAAAAACATGTAGTAACTTTACAGACTGAAATGAACAATCATTAAACCTATGGACATGAAAAAAACTCTTATAGCCCTCTTTGCAGCCCTGATGCTGCCCGTGGCAACATTCGCCGACAAATATACAGGACTCTGGAAAGAGTATGACGAAGCCGTGAAAAAAGACTTACCGAAGTCGCAGATTAACGTGCTGGAAAGAATTGCCGCTTCGGCGGCAAAGGAGAAAAGCTACGGCAACCTGCTGAAGGCTGAGGTGAGACGCATCAACACGCTGGCAAGCATCAGCGCTGACTCCATACCAGGGGCGATAAGAATGTTTGAAGCACAGGCAGCAAATGCCGGGAATAGCGACAAGGCTCTCGCCGCAGTATACAACTGCGTGCTGGCTGACGTATACGAAAAGGTGGAGTGGAAGAGCAACACCTTCCCAAATGCCGGACAGACCGCCAAGGACTATGCACGCAAAGCACTCGCCCATCCGGAGGTGCTCGCAGCAAAGAACACCGGAGGATATGTGCCCTTCGTAAAAGAAGGCACCGACAGCAGAATATTCAACAACGACCTGCTCAGCGTCGTAGGATACACGCTGAAAGAGTACAGACGCCTTAACGACTATTACAACAAGACAGGAAACCGTACCGCCGCACTCGTGACGGCACTCGACATGGTGGAAAGCGAAAACGGAGAAACATACCGATACAGCATAGCCGACAAAGCCAAGGGAAACAGATACATTGCAAGACTCGACTCCATAATAAGCATCTACGCCGACCTGCCCGAATGCGGAGAGGCGGCGCTGAGGAAATACGACTGCCTAAACAGATGCACCGACGTGACACCAGCCCAGAAGGCGGACTTCATAAACGCCGCCACAAAACGATGGGCAGCATGGAGAAACATTCCAAGGCTGAACAGCGAATATGAAAGACTCATACAGCCGAGCTTTGATGCAATAATGAAAGAAACAATGCTGCCCGGAAAGGCTGACACCATGGAGGTGACGGTGCGAAACATAAAAAACATAAAGACTACCATAACACGACTTAACCTCAGCGGGAACACGGATCTCATTGCAAACAAAAAAAAAGACTGGGCGAAAATCAAAAAGCTGATGATTGCGTCGTCTGCCATAACGGTAAATACCCCCGTCGCTCTGGAACACAAATATGACAAGAAGTGCTTCTACGTGGCTATGCCCAAGCTGAAGCCAGGACTATACGTCGTGGAGGTTTCTGCCGACGACAACGCTCTCGCTACGCAAAGAAACATGTTGGCTGTCAGCGACATATATATGGCAAGCATAGAACTTCCGGAAAGCAAGCAGAGAATTGTAGCCGTAAGTGCCACTACAGGACAGCCCATACCAGGAGCCAAGGTGCAGCTGACCTACAGCGACAGGACAAAGGCTACCGTCACCACCGACAGAAACGGAGAGGTTACAGTGGCTCTACGCAACAAAGACCTGCGACTTATGCGTGCCTACACCGCAGAAGACAACTTCATGCAGAACACCGACGCATGGACTTACTTCAACTACTACGGCAACAATCAGAAATACAGCCGCACCACTCTGTTCACCGACCGCGCCATATACCGTCCGGGACAGACCGTACACGTGTCGGCTGTGGCTTACAATATCGACGGCATACATTCCACAAAGGTGGCAAGCGGCAAGGAACTCACCATTACGCTGCGCAACGCCAACAATAAAACGGTAGCAGAAAAAAACGTCACCACCGACGACTACGGCACGGCAAGCGCAAACTTCACGCTGCCCGAAGGAAGCAGCATGAACGGAAGATTCGCCATCATAAGCCGGGGCAACGGCTTAGGATACCAGTCGTTTCTCGTGGAAGAATACAAAAGACCGACATTTGAAGTGACCATCGACAATGTTGACAAAGAATACCACAACGGAGACACGGTGAGAGTGAGCGGAAAGGCTATGACCTACGCCGGAGTGCCCGTACAGGGAGCAAGGGTGGCTTACAGCGTGAAACGCAACAAGGCAAAATGGTTCTGGAGATATTCCGACAACCAAGACACCGACAAGACCATGCTCACAGACACCATAGCTACCGATGCAGAGGGAAAATTCGAACTGCGCATTCCGGTCATCATGCCCGAAGGATATGAAGAGAAGAACGACAACGAAACGAACAGGTTCGTATGGCAGAGATACTACACCTTCACCGCCTCAGCACAGGTTACAGACAATGCCGGCGAAAGCCACGACGCAACAACAAGTCTGACTCTCGGCACCATGCCTACAACCCTGACCTTCGACATGCCAGACAAGGCAATAAAGGACAGCGTGCTCTGCGTCACCTTCAAGAGGCTTAACGCTTCTGCAAAAGAGATTAAGGGCGAAGTGAAATACTGGTTCGACAACAACCACAACAACGTCTACACGGCAAAAGCCAACGAAAAGACAAGCATCAACTGGAGCAAGATACAAGGCTTGGAGTCCGGAAAGCACAGACTGTGGGCTGTCTGCGACAACGACACCGTAAACCGACAGTTCGTACTCTTCAGCATCAGCGACACCAAGCCGGCGGAAAACACACCCGACTGGGCTTACCTTTCGTCAACAGTATTCCCGAAAGACGGTAAGCCGGTTTATGTACAGGTCGGCTCATCGTGCGAAAACACACATATCTTCTACACAGTAATTGCAGCAAAGAAGGTTGTTGAAAGCGGAGCATATGACGTAAGCAACAGCATCGTGACCATACCTTATTCTTATAAAGAGGAATACGCCGAGGGACTGCTGCTCAACTATATGTGGGTGAAAGACGGAGTGACATACTCACACAAGTTCTCCATCGCCCGACCTATGCAGGACAAATCGCTGAACATGAAATGGACCACTTTCCGCGACAAGCTTACACCCGGACAGAAAGAGACATGGACGCTGAACATTTCACGCCCTGAAAATACGGATGTCATAAACAAGAATTATCTTGACAACGAAGAGAAAGGATGCCAGCTGCTGGCTATGATGTACGACAAGTCTCTCGACCAGATAGCTAAAAGCAACTTCTCGTTCAGCCTCTCGCTGTCGCAAAACCTGCCTTCAACGGAATGGACGACCATGACGCAAAGAACCGTGTCGCAAGCAGCAAGCAAAGACATAAAAAGATTCTGGACAAAGCCTCTCGCCTTCAGTCACTTCGACTACAGCCTGGAAGAGCTTGCACGCGCTCGCTGGACTATAGAAACAGTCATCGACGAGTTGCGACCGACATCCATAAGAGGCTACGGAACGGTGTTGAAGGCAAAGGAAGAGGTTGTACGTTCGGAGTCTGCAACAGCCAACGAAGACAGAGACTATACTCCAAAAATAATAAAACACTCTGAAGTAAAGAGAGAGACCGAAGCTGACATGGCTGCCAACGGCAACGAAACGCAAGAAAAGACTGAAAGCGGAAACGCCGCCCTACAGATAAGGGAGAACATGCAAGAAACGGCGTTCTTCCATCCTGCACTATATGCCGACAAGGACGGCAACGTGAAAATATCATTCACCCTGCCGGAAAGCGTAACGACATGGAACTTCCGTGGCTTCGCACACGACAGGAACATGAACTACGGAATGATCGAAGGCGAATGTGTGGCAAGCAAGAAAATAATGGTTATGCCAAACATGCCTCGCTTCGTACGCAACGGCGACAAGGCTACCATAGCAACAAGAGTGGCAAACACCACCGACAAGGAGATTTCCACTACCCTAACCTTGCAGATGGTTGACCCGGCTACGGACAAGGTGCTATTCTCCAAGAAGCAGAAGGTCAGCATTGCAGCCAACTCTACCGCCAGCGCAACATTTGAATATTCGCCTGACGGCAAAAACGAACTGCTCGTCTGCCGCATTTCTGCCGAAGACAAAGACTATAGCGACGGAGAACAGCACTATCTGCCTGTTCTGCCCGATGCGGAAAGGGTGACAAACACCGTGCCTTTCACCTTCCTCGACAAAGCGGAAAAGAACATACTGATGGACAGCATCTTCCCGAAGGATGCCACAAACAAGAAACTGACGGTAGAATATACCGCCAACCCTACATGGCTGATGATACAGGCTCTGCCGCACGTGGCACAACACAGCGACAGAAACGCCATCAGCATGGCTTCGGCATATTATGCCAACGTGCTCGGAAAATATATCATGAACCAGTCGCCGGTCATAAAAAAGGTAGTGGAGCTGTGGAAAAAAGAGAACAAGAACGAAGAAAGCTCGCTGCTCAGCGCACTGGAAAAGAACCAGGAGCTGAAAACGCTTGTGCTGGAGGAGACGCCATGGGTCATGGACGCTGACAGAGAAACGGACCAGAAGAAGATGCTCTGCACCTTCTTCAACGAGTCTGCCATCGACTATAGCATCAGTTCCCTGCTGACGAACATGAAGAAGCTTCAGAACAGCGACGGCTCATGGAGCTGGTGGGAAGGCATGAGAGGTTCGGCAAGCATAACGGCACAGGTGGTGGAGACTCTTGCAAGACTAAAGTCTATGACAAAGGACAACAACGCCGACAAGATGATAGACAAAGCCATGGCGTATCTCGGAAACATCGTGGTAAAGGAATACGAAGACATGATGAAAGCTGAAAAGGCTGGCAGAAAGGTTTGCGTCTACGACAGCCATGCCATACAGTATTTATATATAAACACTCTGCTCGACAGGAAGCTTACCGGAAAGGAGAAACAGGCAAAGGACTATCTACTTGACTATCTGAGGAAGGACAGACAGCGCAACATTTATGCCAAGGCTCTGATGGCGGTCATCCTCAACAAGGACGGCAAGACTTCTGAGGCTAAGGAATATGTGGAAAGCATAAAGCAATATTCTATAACAAAGACGGATATGGGCAGATATTTCGACACAAGACATGCCAACTATTCATGGTTCGACTTCCGCATTCCTACACAGGCAGCTGCTATAGAAGCGATAAAAGCCGTATGTCCGGACGACAAACAGACTATTGACGAGATGCGTCTGTGGCTGCTGCAGTCTAAACGCACACAGGCCTGGGACACTCCGATAAACAGCGTGAACGCCGTATATGCCTTCATCGACGGCAACTACGAAGTGCTCAGCAACGGAAACAACGGAGGAATGACCATCGCCCTTGACGGAAAGAGCAAGACTCTGCCGAAGGTCTCTGCAGGACTGGGCTACTCGAAGGTGATCTATAACATTGACAAACAAAAGAACCTTACGATAAGCAAGACGGACAGCAACACGTCGTGGGGTGCTGCATACGCTCAATTCTCACAGAAGGCGGAGAACATAACGGACAATGGCTCCGGCATAAAGGTGAAGAGAGAAATCATCAGCGACAAGCGACAGAATGCCCTAAGTTGTGGAGACAAGATAAAAGTGCGCATAACCATCTCCGCCGACCGCGACTATGACTTCGTGCAGGTAGTGGACAAGCGTGCCGCATGTATGGAACCGGTAAAACAGATTAGCGGTTACCATTGGGGCTATTACTGCGTGCCGAAAGACAATGCCACAAACTATTATTTCGACAGTCTGGCAAAAGGCGAGCATGTGGTGGAAACGGAATATTATGTTGACCGCTCTGGTAATTATACCACCGGCACTTGTACAGTACAATGTGCATACTCTCCGGAGTTTACAGGAAGAACAGGAGCAAAGACATTGAACATAAAATAATAATACACATGCCGGATGCTACTAATAAAAAAGCAAACGCAATATAGAAACAAAACATAACACGATATGAACAACAAAACAATCATACTGTCATTGCTTGCCATGGCGTCGGCTGACGCTATGGCACAGCGAATACAAGCCAAGAACGAGATTATTGACTGCGGCAACGTGGTGTATGAGTCTCCCGTAACTGTGAAGTTTGAACTTACCAACAAAGGAAATGACCTGAACATCGACCAGGTAAGGGTCAGTTGCGGATGCACAACGGTAGACTATCCACGACAGACCATAAGCCGTGGAGACGCCTTCACGGTAACTGCCACTTATGATGCAAGACAACTCGGACACTTCGAGAAGGAAGTGGCTATATTCAGCAACTCGTCGAAGACACCCTTCTATCTTAAGATGAGGGGCGTAGTGGTTGAAGAGGCTAACGACTTTACCGGCAATTTCAAGCATACCGTAGGAGGACTGCTGGTAGACAAAAACGATGTGGAGTTTGACGACGTGAACCGTGGCGACTATCCTGTGCAGCTTATTCATATAAAGAACAACACAGGAGAGACGGTAAGTCCGGTCATCATGCATCTGCCGTCGTACATCACAGCTACAGTGTCGCCGACACATCTCGCACCGGGCAAGACTGGTGTGGCTTCGCTGAAGCTGGACTCAAGAAAGCTGCGCGACTTCGGACTGACACAGACATCCGTGTTCCTCGGAAAGAAACCGGGAGAGAAAGTAAGCATGGACAAGGAGATTTCCATATCGGCGGTTCTCTTGCCTGACTTCGACAATATGTCGGAGACGCAACTTGCCAATGCTCCGGAGATAAGACTCTCGGAAACGGAACTCGACCTCGGCTCTTTCGGTGACAAACCGACAAAGACAGGCACCATCATCATTGAGAACACCGGTAAATCGACTCTCGACATACGTTCCTTGCAGATGTTTACATCCGGCATGAGCGTTAAACTCAACAAGTCGAAACTAAAGGCTGGAGAACAGGCAAAGATGAAAATCACGGTAAACAAGAAGCAGCTACGCTCCGCAAGAAGCAAACCTCGTGTGCTAATGATTACCAACGACCCTAAGCAGCCAAAGGTGGTAATAAAGGTTAAGACAAAACAAGACAAGTAATAATTCAGTCGTCATTACTATAAGAGGTAAAGCATTTACTACAAAAAAAGAATGTAAGTTTACAAGTGAAACAGAATAAAAATATAACGACATACTAAATCTAAAGATTATGGAACACCCAGAGAACAGCAAAGAATATGCAGGACTGCAGGTCAATGAAGGAGTAGTTCAACCCTCAAATATAAACCCATACCTGAAGAGAAGCCGCTTCCGTCGCCGCGAACTGTCTGTCGGCGAAATGGTGGAAGGCATAGTAAAGGGCGACGTCACTATACTTAGCCAGGCGGTAACTCTCGTGGAAAGCGTCATTCCTGAGCATCAGAAGAAAGCACAGGAAGTGATAGAGAAATGCCTTCCATACAGTGGCAACTCCGTACGTATCGGTATAAGCGGTGTGCCGGGAGCCGGTAAGAGTACATCTATAGACGAATTCGGAATACATGTGTTAGACCGCTTCGGCGGAAAACTTGCCGTGCTTGCCATTGACCCAAGTTCAGAACGCTCTAAAGGAAGTATTCTCGGCGACAAGACTCGCATGGAGAAGTTGTCTGTAAGGAAAGAGTCCTTCATCCGTCCCAGCCCATCAGCAGGGTCTCTTGGCGGCGTAGCTCGCAAGACCCGCGAAACCATTATACTATGCGAGGCTGCAGGATACGACAAGATTTTTGTGGAGACTGTAGGTGTAGGACAGAGTGAAACGGCCTGCCACTCCATGGTTGACTTCTTCCTTCTGATACAGCTTGCAGGAACGGGCGACGAGCTGCAAGGCATAAAACGAGGCATCATGGAGATTGCCGACGGCATTGTCATAAACAAATGTGACGGAAACAATGTGGACAAATGTCATATCGCAGCAACAAACTTCAGAAACGCCCTCCACTTCTTCCCCGCTCCGGAAAGCGGATGGTTGCCAAAGGTTCTTTGCTACAGCGGCTTCTACGGCACTGGCATTAAGGAGGTTTGGGATATGATTTACGAGTATCTCGACTTCGTAAAAGACAATGGGTATTTTGAGTACCGCCGTAATGAGCAGAACAAATACTGGATGTATGAAACAATAAACGAAAGCCTGCGCAACAATTTCTATAACAATGCGCATATACAGGAGAGTCTACAGACTTTCGAAGAGCGTGTTCTGCGTGGCGAAAAGACAAGTTTTGCCGCAGCAAGCGACCTGCTGAAGATGTATTACAACGAGCAACAGTTCTCACAGAACACACAGCTCTAACACCTGGACAATACAGCTCTGTGAGTTTAAACACCCTGTTTATTCTCACAGAACTTCCAGTCCTCCAGGCTCTCTCTGAGCTCCCTGGGCTTCCAGTTCCCATAAACAAAAGAATATGCAACCCAAAATAGAAATTGACAACGGCAGCGGCTTCTGCTTCGGCGTGACAACAGCCATCAGCAAGGCAGAGACCGAACTTGCTAAAGGCAACACCTTGTATTGTCTCGGTGACATTGTACACAATGGTATGGAATGTGAAAGACTCAAAAACATGGGACTTATCACCATCAACCACGAGGAGATGAAGAAGCTGCACAACGTGAAAGTGCTACTGAGAGCCCACGGCGAACCACCGGAGACATATGCACTGGCAAAGGAAAACAATATTGAAATCATTGATGCGACATGCCCTGTCGTGCTGCAGCTGCAGCGCAGAATAAAGCGACAATACGACAACAACCAGAGTGCGCAGATTGTGATTTTCGGCAAGCCCGGCCATGCTGAGGTGCTTGGACTTGTAGGACAGACCAACAGCCAGGCAAAGGTCATAGCACATTTCGACGATGTGGAAACGCTCGACTTTGGCAAAGACATTTATCTTTACTCGCAAACCACCAAGTCGCTCGACGAGTTCCACCGCATCATTGAATATATACAGGACCACATCTCGCCCACAGCCACCTTCAGAAGTTTCGACACGATATGCCGACAAGTGGCTAACAGGATGCCTAACGTAAGCGGTTTTGCCTCACGCCACGACCTTGTACTGTTCGTATGTGGAAGAAAAAGCAGCAACGGAAGGGTACTCTATAATGAATGCAAGCGCATCAACCCCAACAGCTACCAAATTGAAGATCCATCAGAAATCCAAGCCGAATGGCTGAAAGGTGTTGCCTCCATCGGCATCTGCGGAGCCACAAGCACTCCAAAATGGCTTATGGAACAATGCAAAGAAAAGATTGAGGAAATCATGGAACAATGAATCTCCCATCTTCATTCCATATAGCATCCTTACATCATAGCAACTTATACTATATGTCTACCACTTCAGGTAGCCATATTTT
>ENA-ORRO01002178-ORRO01002178.1-human-gut-metagenome-genome-assembly--contig:-NODE-2178-length-12529-cov-3.018599_pt1 | contig 12529 bp, 11 predicted proteins | sample MGYA00242176_ERZ509136 | MGnify/ENA primary metagenome ERZ509136 (study PRJEB26280, sample SAMEA2338644) | human gut metagenome | biome: human gut; feature: human-associated habitat; material: faeces... | reverse complement strand
CGCCGAGATGGGTCTCGAACACCACCTGGGCCTCACGTGCGACCCCGTGTGCGGACTGGTGCAGGTCCCCTGCATCGAGCGCAACGCCATCGCCGCAGCCCGGGCCTTCGACGCCAACGCCTACGCCACGCTCTCCGACGGCTCGCACATGGTGAGCTTCGACAAGGTCGTGGAGGTGATGAACGAAACGGGCCACGCCCTTCCGAGCCTCTACCGCGAAACCTCCGAAGGGGGCCTTGCCAAACGCTTCAAACGATAAGGTTTCGGGCGCGCCGGAAGCATCCTTCCGGGCGTGTGACGATTTTTCCCTGTAAACGGATAAATTTTCCCCGTCGGACAACCTCCGGCGGGTTAATTTTGTTATCAGCAAACGTCAACCTAAAACCACAATACGTATGAGACGATTCTTACTCCTTCTGCTGGTCCTCCCGCTGCTCGCCGGAGCGTGCGGCGACGACGCCACCGAAGACACCCCCGATCCGCCCGCAACGACGCTGCCGGCCGGGACCAGGGACGATCCTTTCGGCGTGGGAAAGTCCGTCACCGTCAGCGGACTGCCCGACAAACTGCTGATCGGCCAGGCGGCCAACAGCGGCGACAGCAAGAAGACCTCGGAAGCCGTCTTCAGCGACGTGAAAATCAACGGTCAGACGGTCGCCTTCGAATAAGCGGCCGATCCGTCCCAATGAAAAAGCCGCACCCTTTCGGGAGCGGGATTAAAAGGGCATAACGACCTGATTTATCGGATCATTACATTTTTGTATAGGGATAATAGGTAACGAAAAGGCAACGGTTTATTTTCAGCGTCTTGCGCTCAAATACCGCATTTCAAATAACCGATTACAAAATACAAAAAAAATGCGGATTTGACAAATTTGCTAAAAGGGCAGCATTCTAACGCATGGATATTCCATTTTCTCAAGCATACAAGGTTCTTGTTGGAAGAAATAGAACAAGAAGTTATCATTAGTGTCAAAACACAAGATGCTTGAACAGTTTTATGTGTCAGTTATGATGAAGGAAATTCAACCGAATAATCATCGCAATAAAAACAATCATTCACTTATTTTCTTCCTCTCAAAGAAGGGTTCGGGCAATATGATTTTATCTCTATTGCAGCATTCTCGCTCTGTCAACAAACAATGAAATTGATCATTGAACGCTTGAATCGTACCCTTGTCGTGGCAACGTACAGTCATCGGGGCCTTTCGTCCGAAGATAAATTGAGGTTGTTCAGCATCAAAAAACCAAACACCTTCCCAGTTTACTACTGTTCTGAAATACAGCCTAAACCCCCTCTTCGCCTGATCTCATACATCATCATCGATTAGGAAAATATCTTCCACCGAATATAACTGGGAAAGAAAACATTGATTTCATCGAGTTGCAACAAGCTGAATCCGCTGACTGCTGCTATTCAGCATAAAATTATCGTAATTATCTTTGTCGAGCGGAGAAAGATAACCGTTTATTTTCGCAACAAGTCCCATCTGGTCGCGCCGGTAATAACAAGTGTCGGTACTATTGTGTTCTCTTAACCCGGAAGGGCATCCAGATCGACGAAAAAGCTATACTATTGATTTACAGCTAGCAGGAATCGGATAAATTAGTTCTTCGCCACTTGCGAGCGTGAAGGTGATTGTAAAGTTCAGAAGATGTCTAAAACTCGAATGCATGGGTCCAGACATCAAAGATAGGGGTATTCCTCAAGTTGAGCCGCTTGAAGATCAGGAGCTGCTGGCATATACTACGAGAAAAGAAGCAGAGTGAGATAATGCAAATACTCGGTCAAAGCACGGGTAACATTACCAGCCAGAGAACATATATACACAGGGAACTCGGGGCTGACAGCCTCCGACAACCTATACCTTTGTCTGCGGGAGTAGATGAAGCCCGAGGCAAAGCCTGAAGAGGCAGAAATGGAGGTGCTGAAATTGAAGTTAAAATCGAAAACGAGAATCGGACTGCAGCAGAGGCGGAACGTAACTGAAAAAGATAAGGAGGAATCTTACGGGGGCCTTATCAAATTAGGCCGATATGCTCTACCGATACAGATAAATTGTAAATACCACCTGTTTTTATCCAGCACCTCATTTGCTTGGCCGACATAATAGTATGGCAAGTTGCACAGAACGATAAACTCGAATTCGGAAATTTATAGCATCTACAGGAATAACCCTATTGCTACATCTTATTTACATAACTCGTAAGAGAAACTATGAACACTCTATATACGGGGCACTGTACCGGAGCCGAGGTCAAAAAAAGCACAGGTTGCAGAATTGCCCGAGGCAAGGGTGTTCCATACCGGATCGGTGATCGAATTCTGAAACCGAAGACGGGAACACTTGCCGATCCAGAAATCGATAAAATGAATAAAGTTTCGGATTCTCATGAAGGGCCTGGTGTCAAATCGTTGGCGGAAGAGGTTATCGCCGTTTTATACGGACGGTTCCGGCAAGGTTCTCTGCGGGCCTAAAGAATCCGGAATTGGAGTTTGGACAACGGAAGTAAGGGCGAAATCTGTTATAGCGCAAGAAAAGGGTAAACCGGTTCCTGCTCGATGGAAGCGCTGCCGACCTCTGTCCGATCTGGGTCTTGTCTTTCAGCGAGTTCCAACGTTACAAGCCTTCGCAAAGTCCACATCTTTTTCTTAGGGAAAACGCTAAAAAGTTTACCGTAAGTGGTTTATTCCCTATTTTTTGCCTATCTTTAACGTCGGTATGAAATTTCTAAATGAAACCATATTATAACCAAAGCCGATAGCGTATCCGGGATCGCCTTACGACACACTATGCAGGCGCAAGCCGAAAGGCAAAGAACAACCATCTTAAATATTTTATAGAATCATGAAAATTGCAATTCCTACAAGAGACTGTCGCATCGACGACCACTTCGGCCATTGCGACCATTACACGATCTATACGATAGAAAACAAAACCATTGCAGCACGCGAAGAGCTGCCCTCGCCGCAGGGGTGCGGTTGCAAGTCGGGCATCGCTGCCGACCTGCAGCGCCTCGGCGTTACGGCGATGTTGGCGGGCAATATGGGCGAAGGGGCCAAAAACAAACTCGAAGCCCACGGCATCACGGTCGTGCGAGGTTGCAGCGGCGACATCGAGACCGTAGTCAAAAGCTACCTCGCAGGATTCATTCTCGATTCGGGCAAGAGGTGCGCCGGACACGACGGAGCGCACCGATGTGACGGGCACGGACACGAACATACGCACGAGTGCGGACATTAAGTTCCGGAAGCATGAAAAACAGGCTGAGAACGAATATCCTGATCGACGCCGGACTGCTGGTCGGCATGGCGGCGGTCAGCATCAGCGGCTTCGTGATGAACGTCATCCTGCCTTCGCGCCACGCCATTCGCCATGCCGGAGCCCGTGCCCATGCATCGCAGCTCCTGGGCATGGGGCGGCACGACTGGGGAACGATACATACCTGGGTGGGCGTGGCATTGCTGCTACTGTTGATCTTGCACGTCGCGTTCCACTGGAAAACGATTGACGCCTTCTTCCACAAGAACCTCCCGAACAGAGGCGTGCGAACCGCGGTCGTCGGACTGTTGACCCTCTTTGCACTCATGGCGATACTGCCATGAATCTATGCATTGTAGGCGGGCGCATGGGAAAGGCGGAGCAGAGCGAAACATGAACGGATAGGCCCCTGAAAGTCGGAGATGATTTTCGGGGGCTTGCTTATATCCAGGGCTTCTGGACAAGGGACACTATACAGAGGTAGCCGGCCGTGCCGTTCGTCCATTAAACCGTTCACGCCGACGTCGTCGGCATTCCAGAATTACCGGATTTTTCGCCGACCACCTTTTCTGCGCCGGAATTTCCGGCTGAAATATGAACGGGATGGCCCTGGCCTTGACTCGTACGGTTTTATTGAGTACCTTTGTGAATTCCAAAATTTTCAGATCATGCACTTAAAAATCGAACCGAAAAAGGTGGTCGATGCTTACAGTACGCCGATCGTCCAGCAGACATCGTTCTGGTCGAAAGTGAAGGAGCTGTTGGGAATGGATTCCCGGGCATTTGATTTTTCGGTCCGCAACAGCGAAATTTACACCAATGTAGGCGGCTATGCACATACGCAGGGCGACTTCATCACATTCTTTCAATACCTGAACACCGAGGATTACATCGCCTATTTCCCTTACGGTCCAGAGATCGAGCCTTCGGAAGAGAACCACGGCCGTTTTCTGGAAGAGTTGTCCGAATCGCTGCGTTCGTACCTTCCGAAGCACTGCGTGGCCCTGCGCTATGATCTGAACTGGGAATCGCACTGGTGCAAGACTGAAAATTTCGATACGAAGGGCAACTGGCTCGGACTGCCAGATAAGGAGTTTCAGGAGTTTAAGCTCAATTACGGCACTGCGGAGTGGAATCTGCGTAAAGCCAATACCAACATTCTGCCGGCCAACACAATCGTCGTGGACCTGACGCCCGATGAAGCGACTATTCTCGACCGCATGAAACCCAAGACGCACTACAACATCCGTCTGGCCCGGCGCAAGGGAGTCAATGTGCGTGCGGTCGGCATCGAAGGACTGGATGTCTGGTACGAACTTTATATGGAAACCGCCTTGCGAAACGGACTTTACATCAACGGCAAGAGCTATTTCCATTCGGTCTTCGCCTCGAAGATGGAGTGTCCGGACAAGGCGGTGCAGGTGAAATTGTTGGTCGCCAGTTTCGACGACACACCGCTGGCGGCGATGTTTCTCATCCTTTCGGCCCACCGGGCGACCTACCTCTACGGAGCCTCTTCCTCACGGATGCGCAACCTGATGCCGACCTATGCCCTGCAATGGCGGGCTATGCAGATCGCCAAGGAGAACTGTTGCAGCGAGTACGATATGTTCGGCATCGCCCCGTGTCCGGATCCGTCACACCCGATGTATGGCCTTTACAAGTTCAAGCAGGGATTCGGCGGCGATGTGTACCATCAGCTCGGATGCTGGGACTATCCGCTCGAAAAGGAGAAGTATGACTATTTCTGCGCCTGCGAGATGAACATGCAAGGCTATTACCGGAACTGAAATACGAAGGTAGGACCTGTTTTCATGGAGCATCCATTCGAAAAGGTTGAACAATGCCGCAGGTTGTCTTTGCCCTTACCCCCCCCCGTCGGTGAACACTAGCTGGCGGGAGATGGCTGACTATTAAAAATACGATAACAGGTGAATATGACTTTGGAAGTAACGCTTCGACTTTTCGTCGCTCTGTTGCTGGGCGGAATCGTCGGAATAGAACGGGAATTCCGTTCCAAAGATGCGGGGTTCCGCACGCATTTTCTCGTCGCGCTGGGCAGTGCCCTCTTCTGCGTCGTTTCGCAGTACGGATTTGGCATAGATCTGAAAGATTCGTCGCGGGTGGCCGCGCAGGTTGTCTCGGGAATCGGATTCCTCGGCGCTGGAACCATCATCTTTCAGAAAAATATGGTACGCGGACTTACGACAGCAGCAGGACTGTGGGTAACGGCGGCTATCGGACTGGCTTGCGGTACGGGAATGTATGCTGCGGCCGCGATCGCTACGGTGATGATACTGCTGGGACTGGAGGTGCTCAACGCCTTGATCCCACAGGTGGGAACGACGACCGTGAGCCTGACTTTCTCGGCTACGTCGAAAGAGAGCGTCAAAAGAGTGGTCGATCAGATCAAGGACGACTGTATCGAGCTGTATTCCTACGAACTGAAGGATCGTCGTACCTCGCAGGGCGAAATCTTCGAAGCTCGGCTGGAGATGAAGGTGAAACGCGGCAACCACAACGAGCGACTCATCGGTTATATGGATGAATTCGACGACGTTATGATTTCGAGTATCGAATAATATTTACGGGTTCAGACGCGACCGGATTATCTTTTCACCCGCACCTCGTACAGATCGCTGCGACGGTCCTTGAGGTTGCGGACGCTGCCGTAGGTGTGCAGCTCGTTCAACAGGTTCAGGTTAATGTCCGAAATAAGGATCATCTCCGTATTGGGCGTCGCCTCCGCACGCCGTCCGTCCGTCGGAAAAGCGAAATCGCAGGGCGTGAAGACTCCGGAGCGCGCATACTGAATGTCCATGTTGTGCACCTTGGGCAGGTTGCCCACACTGCCTGCGATCACCACGAAACATTCGTTCTCGATGGCGCGGGCATGGGCGCAGACTTGCACGCGCGAATAGGCATTCTGCGTATCCGTGAGGAACGGCACGAAGAGAATCTGCATCCCCTCGGAGGCCATAATGCGTGAAAGTTCCGGAAACTCAACGTCGTAGCAGATCAATACGCCGATCTTCGCGCAGTCCGTCTCGAACGTGCGGATCGTCTTGCCGCCGCTCAATCCCCAGCACTTCATCTCGTCGGGCGTAACGTGCAATTTTTCATACATTTCGTAAGTTCCGTCACGGCGGCAGAGGAACCCCACGTTGTAAAGCTGCCCGTCGTCTTTGATCTGGGGCATGCTGCCCGTGATGATATTGATGTTGAACTTAATGGCCAATGCGATAAACCGGTCCCGGATTTCATCCGTATATTGCGCCAGCCCGCGAATGGCCTCCGATTCGCTGACATCGTTGAACCGCGCCATAAGCGGAGCGTTGAAATATTCGGGAAAAAGAACGAAATCGCTCTGATAGCCACTCACGGAATCGACGAAAAACTCCACCTGTTCGAACAGGTCGTCAAGGGTCTTGTAGCTGCGCATTTGCCACTGTACGATGCCTACGCGCACCGTGGTTTTGGGCAGGATGTACTCCTCGGTCGGAGCCTGATAATAGATGTTGTCCCACTGAAGCAGGCAGGCGTAGTGGCGCGACTCCTCGTCGTTGGGCAGATAGTTGCGCATTACTTTACGGACATGGAAATCGTTCGAGAGCTGGAACAACAGCACAGGATCGACAATTTCACGTTGGCGCACTTTGTCTATATATTCCTTGGGGCGCATCTGTTCCGCATACTTATGGTAGTTGGGCAGACGGCCCCCGAACATGATGGCTTTCAGGTTGAGTTTTTCGCACAGTTCCTTGCGGTATTCGTACATGCGCCGCGCCAGACGCAGTCCCCGGTAGTCGGGATGGATGAAGACCTCGATGCCGTAGAGGATGTTACCCTTGCGGGTGTGGGTGTCGAATGTTTCATTCCCCGTAACCTGGGCGTAGGTGTGGTCGTTCTTCACGTCATCGTAATTCACAATGATCGAAAGCGCGCAGCCTACGATCTTGCCGTCCACGACTACGACGATCTGCCCCTCCGGGAAGATGCGAATCAGTTTGTCGATTTGCTTCGGCGTCCAAAAAACGTCGCTTCCATCGGCATAGACGCGGGTAAAGGAACTGGCCAGTTGGTCGTAATCCTCTTTCTGAAGATTGCGAATTTCTACTTTATTGATTTCTAACGTTTCCATAAACACATGGGTTGAAAAAACGTACAAAGATACTCTTTAACTTCCGAAAACGCCAGAGAGAGGAAAATATAAGAAGAGCGGCACTCGAAATTCACACCGCTCTCCTCTCTGCCGGTGCCGCAGACTTTATCACCCCGAATTAAGAATCGTAAGTTGCGGAAACGGGAACGAAATACCCTCCTCGTTGAAGGTGGCGTAAATTGTAAGTTTCTTCATGGTTAGTATATGGAATTCAGCAGGTCCGTTTTCCCGTCGTTGACGAGTTTGAGAATCAGTTCCCCGAAGAGGGTGTTCTGCCAGGCGAACCACGCGCGGGTGAAATCCGCGGCATCGTGGCGCGAGAAGGATTCATGCATGAAGCCCGTCCCGGCATCGGTGGTCATCAGGGCGACGATGCAGTCGCGGATCTCTTCGTCGTCGGTCGCCGTGAAGGCCCACATCATAATGCTCATGGGCCAGATCATCTCCACCCCGATATGGGGGCCGCCGATGCCCTCTCCGGCAGCTCCGCGCCAGAAATAGGGATTTTCCGTGCTCCACACGAACCGGCGCGTGTTCTCGTAAATCGGGTCCGTGCGCTCCACGTCGCCCAGATAGGGCATGGCCAAGAGCGACGGCACATTGGCGTCGTCCATAAGCTGCGTGCTGCCGAAACCATCGACCTCGAAGGCGTAGATTTTTCCGAACTCCGGATGCTCCACGACAGCGTATTGCTGCAATGCCCCGGCCACCTCGTCGGCCAGCGCCGTGCACTCGGCGGCAAGCTCCCGCTCGCCGTTCACCGCCGTCAGGATTTCGGCAGCCTTGCGCAGCGACGTGACGGCCATGAAGTTCGACGGCACGAGGAATCCGAAGGTCGTGGCGTCGTCCGAGGGGCGGAACGCCGAGACGATCAGCCCCACGGGTTTCACGGGGTTGCCGCGCCCCACATGGCAGCGGGTGTCCAGCTGACGGTCCGTCGTGCGCAGGAAGGTGTAATCGCCCGGACCCTCCTTCATCTGCTGTTCGCGCAGCGTCTTCACGATGTTGCGCATCGCCGAGGTCCACTCCCCGTCGAAGACCGACGTGTCGCCCGTGGTCTTCCAGTAGTGGTGCGCAAGGCGCAGAGGATAACAATGGGAGTCGATCTCCCACTTGCGCTCGAAGACCATCGGGTCGGCCTGCGGAAAATCCGTCTTGTTGTGCGCCCCCGTCGGCGCGACGTTGAAAGCGTTGGCATAGGGGTCGATGTTGATGCACTTGAGCTGACGCAGGATAACACCGCGCACCATCTTCTTAAGCTTAGCGTCTTTGTTGCAATACTGCACATAGGGCCAAACCTGAGCGCCGCTGTCGCGGAGCCACATGGCGTGGATGTCGCCAGTGTAGACGAAGGTGTCGTCTTTGCCGTCAAAATGGGCGGTGGTGTCGATGGTGTTGGGGAAGCAGTTCTCAAACATCCATGCCAGATAAGCATTGTCCTTGAGAAGCTTCTTCACCTCTTTTATTTTCTTTTCCACAGCGTCTGACACGAACAGACGGTCTGCCTCGGCAGGACGCTTGGTTACATACTTGGTGTTGTCGGCCACCACAGCACTGGCGGTCGTAAGGTTAACCACAGGCGCAGCAGCATTGGCCTGGCCAGCGGCAAGTGCCAGCATCATGGCAGCACCTGAAAGGATTTTTGCAGATTGGATCATTGCTTGTTTAAATGTTAAATTATTAGTGTTTATTTTTTATATTTTTGCTATTTGGGTTTAGACATCGTTTTCATCTTAAGGTTGCGCAACGCTACTTCTCAAGGTTGAGCAACGCTCTTTCTAAAGGTTGAGCAACGCTCCTTCTCGATAGACATGCGCAACGCTCTATCTTGATGTGCGCGTATGTGGTGCACAATCTTGACGTTGCCGATATGATGTTTTAAACGCAATTAATTGTTTTTTTCGGTTTCGTCTACAAATTTATAAAAAAAAACGGAGACAGGAACAAAAAACATAAAGATGCTTTCTTCTATTATCATTTTTTAGCAAAAAGCCCGTTACATGGTCAACGAACCAGACCTGGTCGATAACATACTTGCCCGACTCCTTCAGCGTGTAGCAGAGGTTATGAAGCGGGGTGGCATCGTTGGTCTCCTGACAAGAGATGACGATCTGGCCTGTGCCTTTGTGGCAGTTGGGCATCTTTGTGATGTCGCGAACCAGATATATAAAGTCGCCCTTCTCTGCCGAGGTAGCGGCACCGCTGCCTTTGACGGTGAGAGGAATGGCGTAGGTGCCGTCCTTCTTGAGATTGTCAGCTGTAGAATAACCGATCTTCACAGCTTTCGACTTCTGCTCACCAGCAGCAATGGTAGCTGTGCCGTCTATCGTAATGAGGTTCTCGGGAGATGATAATCAATTAAAAATGTGTTTATTATGCACTTGCGAAAGTTCAGTTAACCAAGAAGCTGACAAATTAAGCAAAAGAGCTAAACAAAAGCCACATAGAGGCACACATCATTTCAAAATGACAAAAAAAACGAACAATCATGCCATTTTGTGCAAGACTTTAAGTAACTTTGCATAAACTTGTTACATTTCAAAGAAAACGAACCGTTTTAAAGAAGACAAACGAAGCAAATAAGCGCATGGACATAAGCACTCTCATAAACGACAACAACACCTCACGCCACTTCTCATTCGAAGTGTTGCCGCCGCTCAAAGGCAACGGCACAGGTTTTCTGTTCTCAACAATAGACAAGCTTAAGGACTTTAACCCGCTGTATATCAACATAACGACTCACCACAGCGAGTATGTGTACCGCGAGCTTGAGAACGGACAGTTTGAGCGCTTGCGCATTCGCCGCCGCCCAGGAACGATAGCCATAGCCGCTGCCATTCAGAACAAATATAACATTCCGGTCATTCCACACATCATCTGTAGCGGTGCGACAAAAGAAGATATCGAGTATGAGTTGCTCGATTTGCAGTTTCTCGGCATAGAGAACCTGCTGCTGCTCCGTGGCGACAAGGCCAAAGAAGACAGCATGTTCAAGGCAACGCCTGGCGGCCATGAGCACACCACACAGCTCATAGAGCAGGTCAACCAGTTTAACAACGGTCTGTTCATGGACGGCACACCCATCAAGAACCCCGGCAAGCCGTTCCATTTTGGCGTGGCTGCCTACCCCGAGAAACACGAGGAGGCACCCAACCTGGAGATGGACATGGCGTATCTCAAGATGAAGCAAGACCTTGGTGCCGAGTATGCGGTGACACAGCTGTTCTACGACAACAGGAAATATTTCGAGTTTGTGGATAAGGCACGCGCCATGGGAATAACCATTCCCATCATTCCGGGCATCAAACCCTTCGCCAAGCTGTCACAGCTCACCGTTGTGCCGCGCACGTTCCACTGTGACCTGCCGCAGGAGCTTGCAGTAGAGGCGGTGAAATGTAAGACCGACGACGATGCAAAGGCGCTTGGCGTGGAGTGGACAACGGCACAATGTAAGGAGCTTTACGATGCCGGCGTCAAAAACATTCATTTCTACACCGTCTCGGCTGTCGGCTCGGTGTGTGAGGTGGCCAAACGACTGCTGTAGATTCTTGTTGAAAACGAGAGACAAGCAACGTCTATCACCAAAAACAGAGCGAGCAACAAGACAAAAAGCTTAAGAGCAAAGATAAACCCTAACCCATGTCAATAGAAGAAGTAGTAGGACAACGTGAAGCATGGCAACGGCTCATGCTTATGGAGAAAGAAGACCGCATACCGCACGCCATGCTGTTTTGTGGTCCCGCAGGCTGTGGCAAGATGGCTATGGCCATTGCCTTCGCGTCTCATCTGCTCGGCAACAGTCAGTTGCTGAAAAACTGGAACCACCCAGACCTCCACTTCTCCTACCCCACCATAAAGAAGCCAAGCATGGGGTCGGAGCACCAACCCGTGAGCGCCGACTATACGCAAGAATGGCTCAACATGCTCAACAACGGGCCCTACTTCACCATGGAACAATGGATGGACGAGATGGGGGCCGAGAACCAGCAAGCCATCATTACTGGTGCCGAGAGCGATGCCATTTCTCACGACCTCAACCTCAAGGCGAGCCAAGGCGGCTACAAGGTTAGCATAATATGGCTGCCTGAACGCATGAACCTGGCAAGCGCAAACAAGATTCTGAAAATCTTGGAGGAACCACCGCAGAACACCGTGTTCCTGATGGTGAGCGAAGAGCCGGAGAAGCTTCTGGAGACCATACGGAGCCGCACGCAACGGTTCACGATGAAAGGCATCGATACAGCCGACATTGAGCAGACGCTCATAACAAAACGAGGCATCGATGCCGAGACTGCACACAACATTGCGCGTGTGGCAAACGGCAACTGGAACAAAGCCATCGACACGCTCAGCGCAGGCAACGAGAACAACATGTTCTTCGAGCTCTTCACCATGCTCATGCGCATGGCCTACTCGCGCAAGGTGAAGGAGATAAAGAAATGGAGCGACACGGCAGCGTCGTTCGGACGCGAGAAGCAGAAACGCATGCTGCTCTATTTCATGCGTATGGTGAGAGAAAACTTCATGTTCAACTTCCACCAGCCAGAGCTTGTCTACATGACCACCGAAGAGCAAAAGTTTGCCACTCGCTTCTCACCCTTCATCAACGAAGCCAACGTCATCGAAATCAACGACCTCTTCGCAAGGGCATTGCGCGACATAAGCCAGAACGCCAACAGCAAGATCGTGATGTACGACATGGCCCTCAAGCTCATCGTGTCGCTCATACGCAAACCATAGCATACACTACGCGGCTTAAGCTGCCGCGCAACAACATATATATTCACCAGCGGGCCACAACGTCCGCACAACACCACTTTCACAATCATCATGACAGATTTCAAGGACATGAAATTCAAGATAACACGCGACTGCGACAGAGGCTTCTGCCACCGTGGATGCGGACGGCAGGACAAGCAGCTCAACGCCTACGACTGGCTGGCCGACGTGCCAGGCAACGAGGAGAGCACAGATCTCGTGGAGGTACAGTTTAAGAACACCCGCAAGGGCTACTACCACAATGTCAACAACATTGACCTGAAGAAGGGCGACATCGTGGCGGTGGAGGCAAGTCCGGGCCACGACATCGGCGTGGGCACCATGA
>ENA-ORRO01002175-ORRO01002175.1-human-gut-metagenome-genome-assembly--contig:-NODE-2175-length-12555-cov-3.056240_pt1 | contig 12555 bp, 11 predicted proteins | sample MGYA00242176_ERZ509136 | MGnify/ENA primary metagenome ERZ509136 (study PRJEB26280, sample SAMEA2338644) | human gut metagenome | biome: human gut; feature: human-associated habitat; material: faeces... | reverse complement strand
GGACGGATGGTGTAGAGCAGATTCCCGTTGAGGGGCCTGCCGTCTTTGCTCCGCACCATCGTCGGCTCGGTGCGGATGAGGCCTTTCTCCTCCAGGTTGCGCACATACTTGCTCACGGTGTTCTCACTCATACCCAGCGCTTTGCCGATGGTCTTGTAGCTGGGGTAGCACTGGTAGGTTTCTCTGTCCTCGATGCTCAGCAGATAGCAGTAGACAGAGATCTCCGGGTAACTGAGACCGATGTGAAATACTTCATTGGGGACCTTGAAATAGTTTTTGTCAGGATCTCGTTTGGGCCACTGTTGAAACTTCATATAGCACCTCCCGTATACTCCTCCACCCACTGAATGAGTTTTTCTTTCGGCACCACCATACAGTGGCCCACACGCAGCACCGGGAAATCCGGTTCGTTCATGGGTTCATACCCGCTGGACGGTGATATGCCCGGCACCTTTGCCTCGTTGTGGTTTTTGTAGACAGATTCTTTCATTTCAAATTCTCCTTTGCAAAAAAGTGAGGACATCAGCGGCGGTACTGATGTCCTTCTGCTTGTATTGTGTCGGAGATTTTGGTAGACTGAGAAAAAGGTGTGACCATTTATTTTTCAGGTGGGACAATTTTGAGAGGGGACGGAGTTTGTATGTATGGAGAGATCGTATTCTATACCCACGGCAGCACCATAGAGTACGGCGGCGAAATCTTCCCGGCCGGGGAATTGACTGCTGACATATTGAACTTTGCTCCCGAGGACTATCCCCCCATCCAGCGTCTTTTGGACCGCATGAAGGAGTTATCCAAGCAGTATGAGGACACATTGGATCGAGGCGTATGGTGGGAGCTGAACAACCAGTTGATGGAACTGCGCAGTCAGTTGATGCGCTATCGGGTGTTTCAGATCCTGCTGAAAGAGGATGACCGGTTTCTCAACGAAACTCAGCAGTACACGGAGAGTTACTCCTTTTTCACCGACGAGGAAATGGATGAGCAGGAGTGCTCCAAGGATCGGTGGTTGGAGATGTACCGGCAGAAGGAAGAGGAAGGCTGGACACCGCCTTTTCTCCTCATCGTGGATGGCGGCCGAGAGGACAAGTGGCGGTACTACAAACTGCAGATGGTCCGCTACCAGCGATACATCGATGATGTTATCGTGTTCAATCCCACCATCCATAACTTCATCAATTTTCTTCTTTCCAAATTGAAACGGAATTCCCCGGAGGAGTATGCCGCCGCACTGTATCAGTTTTATAACGATGAGCGTCTGGTGGAGAAGCTGATCGTGAACCCAACCAGCCTGGAGCGCCCCTTCTATCAGAAGTACGATCCCTGCGTGGTGAGTTATCTGCCCAGGGAGCTGCCCGACGGGACCTTTGCCATCGCTCAGGAGCACACAACCGACAGTTTGCAGATGCTGCTGAAGGCCGACTTCATGACAGCACTGAACGCCGGACATAATATTCGCCGCTGCATTGTCTGCAAAAAATATTTTCTGGTTCGCAGCGGTGCCCACGCCCTCTACTGTGAGGGGCGCTGCCCATTGGATGAGCGCTTCACCTGCAGGCAGTATGGCAGCTATGACATTCAAAAAGAACTGGCACGGGATGTACCAAAAATCAAGGCCAAGATCACTGCCTTTAACCGTATCCGAAAGGATTATCAGCGAGGAATCATCACAGAGGAGGAAATGCGGCGGCTGAAGGATGCCGTGCGAGACAGGCTGTTTGACGCATTGAGCAGTCCTGATATCTCCAGTGAAGATTTTGAGCGTTCCATCTCCTCTCAGCATCTTTATCCGATTTGCAGAGTGACCCGTCAGGCCAATCCCCGGGGCCGTCCCCGCAAAGCGAAGGACGGTGACGGCGCATGACCAACGAGGAACTGTTGGAGCAGATCTCCAACGGTGATGATGCGGCTCTGGCCAAGCTGTCCCTGATGAACACAGGCCTGGTGAAAGACCGTGCCCGGTTGATTGCCCGCCAGTATCACTGCCTGCGGCAAACCAAATACGGCGGTCTGAGCGATTACGCAAAAGAAACGCTCTCCGAATTGGAGAGCGTGGGAAAACTGGCGCTGGTGGAGTGCGTTCGGGCCGGTGGCTATGATGCAGAGAAAGGCCGCTTCACCACCTATGTCACCCCGTTTCTGGACGGAGCCATGCGGCGGCATCTGGAGTGCAGCATGGGGACGCTTGCGCTGGATCGGGACAGTATGGGGCTGGTGCGAAAGGCACAGCGTCTTTATTATCAGGAAGGAAAAGAACCCAGTGAGATCTGTGCGTCCCTTGGCATTCCTTTCCATGCTGTCGCCAGAGCGATTACCTACCCCACACATTTCTTTTCTGTCTATGATCTGCAAGGCCCAGACGATGACGGCGATATTTTTGAGCGGATAGCTTCAACCAGACTGTCCGGATCTGCAGAAGACGCGGTGATCCGCATGGTGACGATGGAGTGCCTGCGGGAAGAGTTTTTACGGCTTTCCAAGAGAGACCAGGATATCCTGGGTCGCTATTTCGGCGTGTACGGTTTTCCCAAGGCAGACCTGCAGGAGATCGCTGTGCGAAATTTGCTGAAGGAGTCCGGCGTGGAGAAAGCCAAAGATCAGGCGCTGAACCACCTGCGGGATCAGTGCCGGGATAGTTTCGCCTGGAAACTCCGTCGGGCCAGACAGATGGTGGCACAGGCGGAACCGATATCATCCGACTTCGTCCCGCATTCCGCATGGTGGGAAGAAAAATAATCTCCTCCTTGTATTGTTTTCAGCGGCGCAGTTTTTGTAGTCCTGTTTATCGGACTGTTGCTGTAATAGAATATTTTATAATGGAGTTTCGCCTATTTCTGTGCTATCTTGTATGTGGAATATTCTGTAATATATAGCGGATAAAATTGAGGGCCTTGTACTACTGCGGAGGGAGCGGGAATGAAAATTATTAATAATATCACGGAAAAACTATCCGATGATTTGCAGGTGGAGATTGCTCCCCACAGCAAAGTATCCATCGCCGCCGCCTGTTTTTCCATCTATGCCTATGAAGAACTAAAAGACCAGTTGGAGAAGGTGGACGCGCTGCGATTCATCTTTACTTCTCCTTCGTTTCTCTCCGAACCGACCGCGAAAGAGAACCGGGAATTCTATATTCCCCGCCAGACACGGGAAAAAACACTGCATGGCAGCGAGTTTGAGATCCGTCTGCGCAACGAGTTTACGCAGAAAACCATCTCCAAAGAATGTGCCGATTGGGTACGCCGGAAAGCACAGTTCAAGTCTAACTGCACCGATGAGACAATGCCGGGCTTCCTTGCTGTGGACAGTGAGCACCCGGTGGCGTATGCTCCCATCAACGGCTTCACCCGAGCAGATTTGGGGTGTGAGCGTGGCGGCAATATGTTCAGCATGATTCAGCAGCTGGATGCGCCGGAAAGCAAGGCCTATTTGCAACTGTTCGATCAGCTTTGGGCAGATAAGCGGCGGATGCAGGATGTAACGGAGCAGGTGCTGGAGCGGATCACCACCGCCTATCAGGAAAACAGCCCGGAGTTTCTCTACTTCTTTGCGCTCTACAATATCTTCAACGATTTTCTGGAGAATGTCAGCGAGGACGACCTGCCCAACGAAGCAAATGGTTTCAAAGACAGTTTGGTCTGGAACAAACTCTACACCTTCCAAAAGGATGCCGTGCTGGCCATCATCAGCAAACTGGAGCAGTATAACGGCTGCATCCTGGCCGACAGCGTGGGCCTGGGCAAGACCTTTACCGCTCTGGCTGTTATCAAGTACTACGAGAACCGCAACCTGCGTGTTCTGGTGCTCTGCCCCAAAAAGCTCAGTGATAACTGGATGACCTACAAGGCCAACTATGTGAATAACCCCATCGCCGGTGACCGCCTGCGGTATGATGTTCTCTACCACACTGACCTGTCCCGCAGCAAGGGATTTTCCGGCGAACTGGACCTCTCCAAAATCAACTGGAGCGCCTATGACTTGGTAGTCATTGACGAGTCCCATAATTTCCGCAACGGAGGCAGCAGCCACAGCGACGAGGGGAAATATAACCGCTACGATGCCCTGATGGAGAAAGTCATCCGTCCCGGTGCCCGCACCCGTGTGCTGATGCTCTCGGCCACCCCCGTTAACAACCGCTTCTACGACCTCCGTAACCAGTTGGCCCTGGCCTACGAGGGCAACAGTGAAGCATGGCGGGACAAGCTGGACACCACCCGTTCGGTAGAGGAGATCTTCCGCAATGCGCAGAAATCATTCAATACCTGGAGCGAGTGGGATGTGGAGCTGCGCACCACTGACAAACTCATGCGGATGTTGGACTTTGATTTCTTCGAGATCCTGGATGCCGTCACCATCGCCCGCTCCCGGCGGCACATCGAAAAATACTACAATGTGGGCGAGATCGGCAAATTCCCTACCCGTCTGCCGCCCATCTCCAAGCGCCCGCCTTTGACCGATTTAAGCGATGCCATTACATACAGCGAAATCTATGACTTGCTGCTCAGCCTGACCTTGAGCGTCTATACCCCCTCCAACTACATCCTGCCCAGCCGTATGGAGAAGTACGCCGACCTGAACCACGAGGGCAAGAACAGCCTGACCCAGGTGGGTCGTGAACAGGGTATCCGCCGCCTGATGAGCATCAATCTGCTCAAGCGTCTGGAGAGCTCCGTCCACTCTTTCCGCCTGACCTTGAAGCGCATTCAGGACTTGATCTGCTCCACTCTGGACACCATCGCCCACTACGATCCCAGCCTGACTCTGGAACTCAACGACCTGACCAGCACGGTAGACTTCGATGCCGATGACCAGGAGATGGACCTGTTCACCGTGGGCAAGAAGGTAAAAATTGCTCTGGAGGACATGGACTATGTGACCTGGCAGCACGATCTGGAGGAGGACTTCAACACCCTCTATGTGCTGGTCAATATGGTGGCCGACATCACCCCGGAGCATGACAGCAAGCTGCAAATGCTGCTTTCCACTATTGCAGAGAAAATCGACCACCCCATCAACCCCGGAAACCGAAAGGTGATCATCTTCACCGCATTCTCTGACACAGCGGAGTATCTCTACGACCATGTCAGCACTTTTGCCCAGGACAAGTATGGCTTGCACACTGCTCTGGTCACTGGCTCTGTAAGCGGGCGCACTACGGTGCCGAAATTCAAGGCCGATCTCAACAATGTACTGACCTGTTTCTCCCCCATCTCCAAGGACAAGGCGGCCTTGATGCCGGACGGCCCGGATATTGACCTGCTTATTGCCACCGACTGTATCTCCGAGGGCCAGAACCTGCAGGACTGCGATTGCCTTATCAACTACGACATCCACTGGAACCCGGTGCGGCTGGTGCAGCGTTTTGGCCGTGTGGACCGTATCGGCAGCCGGAATGAGCAGATCCAGCTCATCAACTTCTGGCCGGATATGCAGTTGGACGACTACATCAACCTGAAAGCCCGGGTGGAGACCCGCATGAAGGCCCTGGTCATGACCTCCACTGGCGACGACAATTTGCTCTCCCCCGAGGAACAGGGTGACCTGGAGTACCGTAAAGTCCAGCTTCAGCGGCTCCAGACCGAGGTGGTGGATCTGGAGGACATGGGCACCGGCGTGTCCATCACCGACCTGGGCCTCAACGAGTTCCGCATGGAGCTGATGGAGTACGCCAAGAGCCACCCGGAGCTGGAGACCTGCCCCGGCGGCATCAGCGCCGTAGCGGCGGCCACCCCGGACGCTCCGGCAGGGGTGGTATTCATTCTGAAAAATGTCCATAACGAGGTGAACATCGACAACCGTAACCGGCTCCACCCCTATTATCTGGTCTATCTGACCGAGGACGGCGTCACCGTCCACGACCACCTTTCGCCCAAGGACACCCTGGACGCCATGCGGCAGCTGTGCCGTGACAAGGACAAGCCCATTGAGGAGCTGTACCGGGCATTCAATCAGGAGACCGATGATGGGCGGAATATGGCCGTCTATTCCAGCCTGCTGGAAGACGCGGTGCTGTCCATTCTGGACGCCAAGGAGGACAGCGACCTGGACAGCCTGTTCCGAGCAGGCGGCACCTCGGCCCTGCTCAGCCAGGTGTCCGGGCTGGATGATTTTCAACTTGTCTGTTTTCTCGTCGTCCGATAAAATGGAGGTAGTGCCATGTTGGACTTTCCCAAATCAACGGCTTTTGGCCGCCGGTTCCCCAAGCAGAAATTCTATGAAAATTTGGATGTGTCCACCGAGGTCAAGCGGCTTTTTGTGGAGCAGGTAAAGCTGATCACCTGGGCCAACAAGCTCTCCCATGAAACCATGAACATCGCTCCCGGCCAGATGGTGCGGGAGATCGAGGTGTTCCGCCTGACGCTCCAGGGACAGGAACTGGACGGACGGGTGCTGGAGCTGATGGACAAGCAGATTCCCTACCACATTCTGTTTCTACTGGAGCGGCCCGACGGTTGCGCCCGGCTCCATGTGACCTATAAGGAGGCCAGCCAGAGCGGTAGCAACGCCTTTCAACTCCGGCAGAGCTATCAAACGGAGTGGATGCGGCCCGAGGACTTGTCCCTGAATCTCACCGCTCTGGATATGGATGCTCTCTATGAGAGTATCGTCCGCCAGATCGCTGGGGACGCCATCGACGCTCCCCAGGGCAAGAGCTTGAAAGAGGCGGTGGAACAGGCCCAGCAGTGGGAGAAACTGGAAAAGCAGATTGCCCAGCTGAAAGTGAAGATGAAAAAGGAGAAGCAACTGAGGCGGCAGATGGAGTTAAGACGGGAGATACAAAAATTGGAGGAGTCCAAATATGTTTATTAAATATAGCACGGAGCAGCGGTTGAAAGATTTTTCAGAAAAAGGTGAAATGTATTTTAGTCCGGCAGAAAAATTTCGAGAGATCGAAAAGGAGCAGAAACTGAAGGGGCAAGGCGACCAACATGACAGTGGCCTGCACTCGATGGCAAGTACTGTGATTCTTGAACAATCAGATGGGCGTTCTGTAGTAGCTCACGATGTTGATAACGCTATTCTCATGGGACCCGCTAAAGATACACCAGTCTTTTGTTTAAAATGTAACAATACCGAATTTATTACTCGAGAATATTACGAAGAAATTAAAACTCAATTCCCCGAATATACACATGCCCTTATTATAGACAATGAAAATGAATTCCTCGAAAATGTTAGGTTTTCTTTTAGAAATAAAGCCTTTTCACACAAAGTTTTTTATCAAAACGAATACTTTGTTGATTTTGTTGATTTTATGTATTCTGGGATTTCTGATATTCGCTTTTACCCCTTGAAAAAAAGAGGAAACTCCTATTATGCACATATACGAGTCGAAGGTACAGATGGTAAATTGAAAAGAGATTTTTTTATTGATGATAGTAACTATTTCAGAACGATGTTCCGAAAAGATTTATTTTTCCAAGGCCAAACTGAATATAGAATCGTGCTTCCATATGAGCGGATTAAAGAAGGTAAGATCTTCCTGATTAAGCCATTCCGCGCTCGGATATGTCCTATTGAAAGTCTGATTAAGGAGAATAGTTGAAATGGACAAACTGAAATTTGAAACCCCGGATATGGTGGCCGGGAATATTGAGAAAATCGGTGTGCTGTTCCCCTATGCCATTACGGAGATGCGGCCCAAGTACTTGTCCATGAATCTGACCGCCCTGAATAGGGAGAGCATCGTCCGATAGATCGCCGGAGATGACATCGATGCGTCTTTGGGCGAGAACCTGAAACAGGCGATAGAACAGACCCAGCAGCGGGAAAAACTGGAAAAGCAGATTGCCCAGCTGAAAGCAAAGATGAAGAAGGAAAAGCAGCTGGGGCGGCAGATGGAACTAAGACGGGAGATTATGAAGCCGGAAAATATACTCACTAATCAGGGGATTTTATGATTGATTATATTGTAACGAGAGATGTAGAAAACCATTGTTTTATAGTAAAGGGGAATTTTATCCCGGGAAGTATTCCCATTAACATTCCAAATACGGATAGAAAACGGAACACATTTATTTCTTTATTTCTAAACAAAAAAGATATTGAATCAGGTATAGATTACTTGCATTGCATTTCGTTAGACAAACATTTCAAAGTAAATGAGGGACTTTTTTTAGCAGCATTGTCCAACTTATTAAAGTGTTTTCAAAACGCTGAATCTCGTTATATGTTGAGCGAAGAGAAATTCAAAAAATTTGCTCCCCAATTAGCAAATGAATATGAGCGATTCAAACTTTGGAGAAATAAGCATTTCCTGCATGATGTAAACTCGATGACAGAAACTTCGGCATTTTTATTGCTTGCACCCGAAAATAGTGGTCAAAAATGGGGTGGAGAACCTTCCGTGATTTGGAATGATTATCCCATAAATTATTTAACAGAAAGTAAAAAACTTGAAGAAGTTATGCAGGGGGCTTGGCAATTTATAGTCCAGGAAATTGACAATGTTGGGAAAATGATCATTGATGAGTACAACAAGAAAACAAGGGAAGAACTTTTGACATATGGTGTTGCAAATATTAAATTGGCTTCAATAGAGGCACTGAGCGAACCGCGCATTGCGAAGAAGGAGAAATCGTGATGGAACATTTGAAATTTGAAACCCCGGATATGGTGGCCGGGAATATTGAGAAAATCGGGGCGCTGTTTCCTGCTGCCATTACGGAGATGCGGGGCGAGGACGGGCAGATCAAGAAGGGCATCAATTTTGAGGTGCTCAAGCAGCTGCTCAGCCGGGATGTGGTGGACGGCGATGAGTGTTATGAGTTCACCTGGGTAGGCAAGAAGGCGGCCATGGCCGAGACCGCCCGGCCCATCACCAAGACCCTGCGCCCGGTGAAGGAGGACAGCCGGGACTGGGACACCACCCAGAACCTCTATATCGAGGGGGACAACCTGGAGGTGCTGAAAATCCTCCAGGAGAGTTATCTGGGCAAGGTGAAGATGATCTATATCGACCCGCCCTACAATACCGGCCACGACTTCATCTATCGGGACAAGTTCCAGCATTCCCAGCAGGAGGAGAACGAGCAGATGGGAATGTATGATGAAGATGAAAACCAGATGTTCGAGAATACTGAGAGTAACGGACGGTTTCATTCTGATTGGTGTTCTATGCTTTATTCCCGTTTAATAATTGCGAAAGATTTTTTGTCAGATGATGGAGCTATCTTTGTTAGCATCGACGAAAATGAATTATCTAATCTTATCAATATGATGAACGAGGTATTCGGAAGAGAAAACTTCATTGATGCAATTGTTTGGGACAAAAAAGCCTCTGCAAAGGGTGTTCCACCTCGTAACATGATGGTTAATGTTCACGAGTATATTGTCGCTTACCAGCGGAATGGAAATTTCAAATTTATGGGAGAAAAGCGCTCGGCAGAAGCCGATGGTTTCAAAAACCCGGACAACGATCCAAGAGGCCCGTGGCGAGAATCTAATATTAAAAGTACCACTAAAGCACCAGAAGAAGCATTTACCATTGTTGACCCTAATACAGGAAAAGCATATACAAACACATGGGCTTTTTCAAAAGAGTCATTGGAAAGAATGATTCGAGAAGGCCGAATCTTGTGGAAGGATTCTCTGCCTAAGCAAAAGGAATATATGCTTGAAATGTCTAACGAAAATAAGGCTATTAAATCTGATTGGGGTGTTTTTGACGCGCAAAGTACAACCGTTTTCTTAAAAAATTTGATTCCAGAGGTTCATTTCGATAACCCGAAACCGATCAACCTCATGAAATATTTAATTAGTGTTACATCAAGCCAAGATTGCATTATTCTTGATTTCTTTTCAGGTTCTGCTACTACTGCACATGCAGTGATGCAACTTAATGCAGAGGATGGCGGGAACCGCAAATTTATTTTAGTACAACTACCAGAATCTTGCGATGAAAAGTCAGATGCATATAAAGCAGGGTTTAAAACTATCTGCGAAATCGGAAAAGAACGCATTCGTCGAGTTGGAAACAAGATTAAAGAAGATTCCTCGGGAACACGGTTGGATGTCGGTTTTCGTGTCTTTCGTATCGACGAAAGCAATATGAAGGATGTATATTACCATCCCACAGAACTGGAGCAGCAGTCTCTGCTTGATATGGTGTCCAATATCAAGGATGACCGCACTGATATGGATCTGCTCTACGCCTGTCTGCTGGACTGGGGCGTGGAGATCCACCTGCCCCACACCAGCACCGACCTGGACGGCTGCACCGTCCACAATGTGGACAACGGCGCTCTCATGGCCTGCTTCAGTCCCAATGTGCCCCGCTCCGTGGTGGAGTATATGGCAGAGCAGCAGCCCCTCCGCGCCGTCTTCCGTGACAACGCCTTCGCCTCCGATGACGCCAAAATCAATGTGACGGAGATCTTCAAAAACCTCTCCCCGGATACCAAGGTGAAGGTGATTTGATGGCTGAAATTCAATTCCCGGAATTCTCAGCCCTGACCGAGAATGATTGGCAGTACTTTCTTTCTTTTGGAGCCCCACAAAATTACCTAAGCAAGGTTGCCAATGAATTACAATATGAAAATCGTTTTTTTACAGATTTTCGTTTTCAACGGCTCTTATACTGGTATGCGATGCGACCAGAGAATCCCAAAGTTCCAAAGTGTACTCTGAATGCAGGAACCATTCTGTTTCGGGCCCGCATTTACGACGCAAAAAATGATGCAGAAGAAAAGACACCCGAATTTCAAGGATATGGGCAACAAGGTAGCTTTGTTCCATTAGACAATGATATCGTGCCAGAGGGACGGATAAATCCAGCTCGTATCAGGTACCTTTATACGGCCCATAGCGTCATGACTGCTGTTGCAGAAGTAAATCCTCGCATTAAAGAAAAAGTTAGCGTTGCGGAAATCAAAACGCTGAAAGCGTTAGAAATCTTGAGTTTTTGCCCGTGGTGGACATCAACACCTTTAGTCAATGGAAAAACAAATCCATTGTATGAATGGCAGGACAGTCTTCGCCTTGCATTTACAAGGGTGTTTAACCGCAATTATCAGAATGCAGGCGATTATCTTCTGTGCCAATATGTTAGTGAATTTATAAAAAATTTGGGATATGACGGGATAGCATTTCGTTCATCCAGAGTTAAGATGGATCCAGAAAATGATCGACAAGATATAAATTACACAATTTTTAACTATGAAAAATGTCGGGCTATCTCATCAAGACTATTTTCTGTTAAAAACCTTACTTATGTATTAAAAAATGAATAGGTTTTGAACTATTAGAGGGTCAAACATGAAATTACAATTTAAACACCAGCCCTTTCAGGCGGAGGCGGCTGCGGCGGTCTGCGATGTGTTCAATGGCCAGCCCATGCGTACCACCACCTACCGCCTGGATCTGGGCGATATGACCAATGTCCAGACTGACCTGGACATGACGGATACCGGCTTCCGGAACCATCCATTGGTGCCGGAGCTGACCAATCAGAATATCTTGAAAAATCTGCAGGCGGTTCAGCGCAGGAACGGTCTGAAACCTTCGGAGTCGCTGGCAGGGCCGGGTATCAATCTGTCCATTGAGATGGAGACTGGCACCGGCAAGACCTATACTTATGTCAAAACCATGTACGAGCTCAACGCCCGATACGGCTGGAGCAAGTTCATCATCGTGGTACCGTCGGTGGCTATCCGGGAGGGCGTCTACAAGTCCCTCCAGACCACCCAGGAGCACTTTGCCGGGGAGTACGGCAAGAAGATCCGGTTTTTCATCTATTCCTCCGACCGGCTTACCGAAGTGGATCGCTTTGCTTCGGACAGCGCCATCAATGTAATGGTCATCAACATGCAGGCGTTCAACTCCAGCAAGAACCAGCGGATCATTGACAAGAAACTGGACACCTTCCGCAGTCGCAAGCCCATTGACATCATTGCAAAGACCAATCCCATTCTCATTATCGACGAACCCCAGAGCGTGGAGGGCAAGCAGACCAAGGAAAGCCTCAAAAAGTTCCAGCCGCTCTTTACGCTGCGCTATTCCGCCACGCATAAGGAAAAATACGATATGGTCTATCGGCTTGACGCGCTGGACGCCTATAACCAGCATCTGGTCAAGAAAATTGCCGCCCTCGGCGTGACGCTGGAGGGCAGCACGGCGACGAATGGCTATGTCTACTGCGAGGGTATCGACCTCTATAAGGACAAAGCACCGACAGCGCGTCTCGGCTTTGAGGTCAAGGGGAAAGCCGGAACGCGGACGGTCGTGAAAAAGGTCTATGGCGGAGATGATCTGTATGACCTCTCCAATGGTCTGGCCGAATATGCAGACCGCTATCGGATTCTGCCAAACGGTATTGACGGCCGCGACAATTCAGTCACGTTCCTGAACGGTTTGAAAATTTATGCCGGGCAGATCTGCGGCAACGAGCAGCTGGTATCGCTCCAGCGGCGCGTTCAGATTCGTGAGACGATCCGTACCCATATCCAGCGGGAGCGGGAACTGTATCCGCGCGGGATCAAGGTTCTGAGCCTGTTTTTCATTGACGAGGTTTCCAAATACCGCAGCTATGACGGCGATGACGACGCAGGGCGCAAC
>ENA-ORRO01002169-ORRO01002169.1-human-gut-metagenome-genome-assembly--contig:-NODE-2169-length-12584-cov-15.083327_pt1 | contig 12584 bp, 9 predicted proteins | sample MGYA00242176_ERZ509136 | MGnify/ENA primary metagenome ERZ509136 (study PRJEB26280, sample SAMEA2338644) | human gut metagenome | biome: human gut; feature: human-associated habitat; material: faeces... | reverse complement strand
AAGAGTTTGAGAAGATATTGATATATCTGGAAGGTGGTACTCGCTTTGAAAAGGCTAAGAAACTTCGTGACCTATATCCTCTTGACACGATGAACGGGCAGCGTATTTGGGTGGAATTCCTTAATCGTACACAATGGTGTCAGAACGAGTTTCAGGTGTCGAATCAGATTACGGTGGAGGGACGAAAGAAGTGTCGCTATGATGTGACGATTCTTATCAATGGCCTCCCTCTGGTTCAGATTGAATTGAAGCGTCGGGGTGTAGAACTCAAGCAGGCATACAATCAGATACAACGCTATCATAAGACATCCTTTCATGGGCTGTTCGACTATATTCAGCTATTTGTTATCTCCAATGGCGTAAATACTCGTTATTTCGCCAATAATCCCAATGGTGGATATAAATTCACGTTCAACTGGACGGATGCGGCAAATCTGCCATTCAATGAACTGGATAAGTTTGCTGTATTTTTCTTGGAAAAGTGTACGCTCGGTAAGATTATCGGAAAATATATCGTATTGCATGAAGGGGATAAATGCTTGATGGTACTTCGCCCATACCAGTTCTATGCTGTAGAAAAGATATTGGATCGGGTACAGAACTCCAACGATAACGGTTATATCTGGCATACTACAGGCGCAGGAAAAACCTTGACTTCATTCAAGACAGCACAGCTTGTTTCGGAGTTGGATGATGTAGATAAGGTCATGTTCGTTGTTGACCGTCATGACCTTGACACACAAACGCAGTCGGAATATGAAGCCTTTGAACCGGGAGCTGTTGACGGTACGGACAATACGGATGAACTGGTAAAACGGCTGCATAGTAACTCCAAGATTATCATTACCACTATTCAGAAACTCAATGCTGCCGTAAGTAAGACATGGTACAGCAGCAAGATAGATTCGATACGCCACTCCCGTATCGTGATGATATTTGATGAGTGCCACCGCAGTCACTTCGGGGAGAGTCATAAGAAGATTATGCTATTTTTCGATAATGCCCAGATATTCGGATTTACTGGAACTCCTATTTTTACAGAGAATGCAGTTGATGGGCATACGACCAAAGAGGTGTTCGGCAACTGTCTACATCGTTATCTGATTAAAGATGCCATTGCCGATGAAAATGTTCTCGGTTTCCTCGTAGAATATTATCATGGCAGTGAGGAAGTGCAGAACGGCAGTACCAATCGCATGACGGAAATCGCCAAATTCATCCTTAATAATTTCAATAAGTCAACATTTGACGGAGAGTTCGATGCATTGTTTGCTGTACAGTCCGTACCGATGCTTATCCGTTATTACAAGATATTCAAGGAACTGAATCCCAAGATTCGTATAGGTGCAGTTTTTACTTATGCAGCCAATGGAAGTCAAGATGATGATCTGACAGGAATGGGTACAGGTTCTTATCTGAATGACAGTGCCGGTGAGGTTGATGAACTGCAAGCCATCATGGATGACTACAATGAAATGTTCGGGACATCGTTTACGACAGAGAACTTCCGTGCATATTATGATGACATTAACCTGCGTATGAAAAAGAAGCGAGCTGATATGAAGCCGCTTGATCTTTGTCTGGTCGTCGGAATGTTCCTTACCGGTTTTGACAGCAAGAAACTCAATACGCTTTATGTAGACAAGAATATGGAATACCACGGCTTGTTGCAGGCATTCAGCCGGACAAACCGTGTGCTGAATGAAAAGAAACGCTTCGGAAAGATTGTGTGTTTCCGTGATTTGAAAAGCAATGTTGATACCGCTATCAAATTGTTCAGCAACAGTAACAATCCGGAAGAAATAGTGCGACCTCCGTTTGAAGAAGTCAAACAGGAATACAAGGAGCTTGCTACCAATTTTTTGAAGAAATATCCGGACACAAATTGTATAGACCTTTTGCAGAGTGAAAAAGCTAAGAAAGAGTTTGTTTTGGCGTTCCGTGATATTATCCGTAAACATGCTGAAATACAGATATACGAGGATTATAATGAAGAGTCTGATGATCTCGGCATGACGGAACAGCAATTTATGGATTTCAGAAGTAAGTATCTTGATATCCATGATACTTTTGCACTCGTTGATCCAGCACCGTCACCCAAACCGGATGATGATACAGATGTTCCGGATGACGGAGACCTCGGTGATGTGGATTTCTGCCTTGAACTCCTACATAGCGACATTATCAATGTGGCATATATCCTTGAACTCATTGCAGAACTTGACCCATATAGTGCCGATTACGCAGAACGCCGTCAGAATATCATTGATACGATGATTAAAGACGCAGAAATGCGCAGTAAAGCCAAACTTATCGATGGTTTCATTCAAAAGAATGTGGATGAAGATAAGGAAAACTTCATGATTCAGCGAGGCAAAGCTGACGGTACAAGCGATTTGGAAGAACGGTTGAACCACTATATTGCCGTTGAGCGAGAAAATGCCGTCAACTCATTGGCTGAGGAAGAGGAAATATCGTCATCGGTATTGAATCACTTCCTCAAAGAATATGACTACCTGCAAAAAGAGCAGCCGGAAATCATACAAAAAGCATTGAAAGAGAAGCATCTCGGATTGATAAAGACGAGAAAGGCGTTGACGAGGATTTTAGACAGATTGCGTAATATCATACGCACTTTCAGTTGGGATTAAAAGAAATACTGATATGGTAAAGACAAATGAACCCGGATATGTGTATATCTTGACTAATCCAAGTTTTCGTGAGGATTGGGTCAAGATCGGTAAAAGTGTGCGGCCTGTAGATATACGTTCCAAGGAACTTGACAACACGGCTGTTCCGTTGCCTTTTGAGATTTATGCAACCATTCAGACGGTCAAATATAACGATGTTGAAAAGCATGTACACAAGACTATTGATCGGTTGACGGATTTGCGTATTCGTCAGAATCGGGAGTTTTTCAATGTGCCGCCACAAATAGCTTTGGATATATTCAATGACATAGCCAAGATGATTGATGATGCGGTTGTTACGGTCTATGTAGATAATAAACCGGTTTGCCATAACGAAAAAGATTCATTGCCTGTCGTGCAGAAGCGAACCGTAAAGCGAGGTCGTTTCAAATTCAGCATGGTCGGTATTAAAATAGGGGAATTCGTTACCTTTATTCCTACGGATACGGAAGTCAAGGTAGCAAGCGATGATTCCGTTGAATACGAAGGTCGTATTTATAAATTGTCCCCTTTTGTCGGTACGTTTATGCCGGAAGATAAACGGAATACATCGGGTGCATATCAAGGGGCAAAATATTTCTCATATAAAGGGAAAGTGCTAGATGACCTGAGAAGTATAATAGAGAGCAATATACCATTGCCGGAAAGTGATGTAAACAAGATAATATAGAGCAATAAAGATATGAGCGAAGAACTGCAACAGAAACTCCGTGACCAGCTTTGGGAGGTCGCAAACCGTTTGCGTGGCAATATGTCGGCAAGCGATTTTATGTATTTTACCTTGGGATTCATTTTCTACAAATACCTGTCGGAGAAGATAGAAACATACGCTAACAGTGCGTTGGATGATGATGAAGTTACATTCAAGGAATTATGGGAAATGACCGATTCGGATGCACCGGAATTGCAGGAAGAGGTTAAGAACCAGTGCTTGGAAAATATAGGTTACTTCATTGAACCGAAGTTCTTGTTTTCGTCCGTAATTGAGGCTATCAAGCGGAAAGAAAATGTTCTTCCTATGTTGGAACGCTCGTTGAAGCGTATAGAAGACAGCACTTTGGGACAGGATAGTGAAGAGGATTTTGGCGGATTGTTCTCGGACATTGATTTGGCTTCGCCTAAATTGGGAAAAACAGCAGATGATAAAAACACGCTCGTCAGCAATGTGCTTCTTGCATTGGACGATATTGACTTTGGTGTAGAGGCCTCGCAAGAAATTGATATTTTGGGCGATGCTTACGAATATATGATTAGCCAGTTTGCAGCCGGCGCAGGCAAGAAAGCCGGAGAGTTCTATACTCCGCAAGAGGTCAGCCGTATATTGGCGGAGATTGTTACTCTTGGGCATAACCGTTTGCGTAATGTTTATGATCCTACTTGTGGTAGTGGTTCGCTATTGCTCCGTGCGGCAAGTATCGGTAAGGCAGCATATATCTACGGACAGGAGAAAAATCCGACTACCTACAATCTTGCTCGAATGAATATGTTGTTGCATGGCATCCGGTTCAGCAGTTTCAAAATTGAGAATGGCGATACGCTTGAATGGGACGCATTCGATGATATGCAGTTCGATGCAGTGGTTGCAAATCCTCCGTTCTCTGCTGAATGGAGTGCAGCCGATAAATTCAACAACGACGACCGTTTTAGTAAAGCAGGTCGACTTGCGCCTAAGAAAACGGCCGATTATGCTTTTATCTTGCATATGGTCTATCATCTCAATGAAGGTGGTACGATGGCTTGCGTTGCTCCGCATGGAGTATTGTTTCGAGGGAATGCAGAGGGCGTTATACGCCGTTTCCTGATAGAGAAGAAAAACTATATTGATGCCATTATCGGGCTGCCTGCCAATATTTTCTATGGTACAAGCATTCCGACCTGTATTCTCGTATTGAAGAAATGCCGTAAGGAAGACGATAATATCCTGTTCATTGATGCCAGCAAAGAGTTTGAAAAGGTCAAGACCCAAAACAAACTCCGCCCTCAGCATATCCAGAAGATTGTAGAAACCTACCGAGACCGCAAGGAGATTGAAAAGTACAGTCACCTCGCTACTTTACAGGAGGTTGCCGAAAATGACTATAATCTGAATATTCCTCGTTATGTCGATACTTTTGAGGAAGAAGAGCCTATCGACATCAAAGCAGTCATGGCTGAAATAGCGGAATTGGAAGCCAAGCGAGCCGAACTGGATAAGGAGATAGAGATCTATTTGAAAGAATTGGGGCTGGTTGAATAATTACACTATGGCAGAGATAGACAACATCCCCGAAATGCGTCCATCATTCGACAATATACGCCGTCAGGATGAGGGCGGAAACGAATATTGGAGTTCACGCGACCTGTGCACTGCTATGGGCTATTCGGCTTATTGGAAATTCCAAAGAGTCATAGACAAAGCTATCAAGGTGGCAGGTGAAAAAGGAATGAATGTAGACGACCATTTCAACCAAACGGTTGATATGGTAAGGATTGGAAGCGGCTCATTCCGTAAGGTCAATATCTTCCGTCTGTCTCGTATGGCATGTATGATTATTGCCGAAAATGCTGATGTCAAAAAAGTGTTGGTACAACAAGCTCGCGATTATTTTACTCGAACAATTTCGACAAACGAATTGATGCAAAATTCGTTGAGTTCTAATATTTTGCTGTATAAAACAGCGCAAGGCGAAGCGCGAATAGAAGTGATATTCAACAGTGAAACATTTTGGATGTCACAAAAGCGTATGGCCGATTTGTTCGGGGTGGATGTACGGACTGTCAACTATCATCTTGGTCAGATTTACGAAACAGGTGAGCTTACTAAAGAGGCAACTATCCGAAAAATTGGGATAATTCAATCAGAGGGAAAACGGGATGTGGAGCGTACACCGCTGTTCTATAATTTAGATGCCATTATTGCGGTAGGTTATCGTGTCAATAGCTATCAGGCCACTCAGTTCCGTATCTGGGCTACGTCTGTATTGAAAGAGTTTATCATTAAAGGATATGCGCTTGATGATGAACGCTTGAAGCAGGGAAAACACTTTGGCAAGGATTATTTTGATGATTTGCTGGAGCGTATTCGTGAGATACGCACATCAGAGCGCAGATATTACCAAAAGATAACAGACATCTATGCCGAATGTAGTGCTGATTACGACCCGAAATCGGATTGTACCAAATTGTTTTTCAAGATGGTGCAAAACATAATGCACTTGGCTGTAACTCATCGTACCGCTGCCGAAATAGTATATGAACGTGCTGATTCTGAAATGCCACACATGGGATTGACAACTTGGAAGAAAGCTCCCGATGGCAGAGTACAGAAGTCTGATACTATTGTGGCAAAGAACTACTTGTCTGACAAGGAGGTTTCCGAACTTAACGGCATAACTAACGCATTTCTTGAATTTGCGGAGCAGCGTGCCCAACGCCATATTATTACAACGATGGCAGACTGGAAGCAGCGTCTTGAACAGTTTCTTGCTACAATGGACTATCAAGCACAAGACACAGTCGGTAAAGTCTCACAAGAAGCTGCACGAGAGAAGGCGTATGGTGAGTATGAAAAATATAAAGTGATTCAAGACCGTTCGTTTATCTCTGATTTCGACCGGTTTAATGATGGCGACAAATTGTTGCCCTTTGACATCAATCCCGATAAAGAATAACGATTATGACAGATAATAACGAAAATAAAGTCCTTAATGTTCCCCATTTGAGATTCCCCGAGTTCAGTGGGGAGTGGGAAAAGTGTAAGGTTTCAGACCTATTGGATTTCTATTCCACTAATTCACTTAGTTGGGAGCAGCTTGAATATGATACTAATGCCATGATGAATTTACATTATGGACTTATCCACGTGGGACTTCCGACTATGGTAGATTTGGCAAAAGACAAGTTGCCTAATATAAAAGAGAACAATATGCCCAAGAACTTTGAATTGTGCAAAGAGGGTGATGTGGCTTTTGCGGATGCCTCGGAAGATACAAATGAAGTAGCCAAGACTGTTGAGTTCTTTAACCTTGCAGGGAAAAACGTAGTCTGTGGATTGCATACAATTCATGGACGAGACAATAAGCACAAAACTGTTGTCGGATTCAAAGGATATGCTTTTTCATCTGCTGCATTTCATAATCAAATAAGACGAATAGCGCAAGGAACAAAGATTTACTCAATTAGCACCAAGAATTTTTTTGAGTGCTACATTGGATTACCATCAAAACCGGAACAGTCTAAAATCGCGACTTTGCTTCGCCTTATTGATGAACGTATCGCTACCCAAAACAAAATCATTGAGAAATACGAGTCCTTAATCAAGGGGCTAAACAATATACTGCTATATGCTACTGGAGGAAAATCTGTTTGTCTCGGAGATATTTTGTTGGAACGGTCAGAACGGTCACGAACGAATAATCAACATGAGGTACTGAGTTCCACAGTTAAGGGCATATTCTCTCAGCGAGAGTATTTTTCAAAGGATATCGCAAGTGAAAACAATGTGGGCTATAAAATCATTCGGCTTCATGATGTTGTTTTAAGTCCTCAAAATTTATGGATGGGGAATATCAATTACAATGATAGATTTGAAATTGGGATAGTTTCTCCTTCTTACAAAGTATTTTCAATAGCAGATGGTTACGACAATCAGTTTGTGGCTGCAATGTTAAAGACTCATCGTGCCTTATACAGCTATATGATGGTATCAGAGCAAGGTGCAAGTATCGTTAGACGCAATTTAAATATGGAGGCCTTCTCGCAACTTGTATTCAAAATACCTTCTCTTGATAAACAAAGAGAAATAGGCTGTGCAATATCATTATTGAAGTCTCAATTAAAAACAGCGAATAAAATTATTAGAGCTTATACATCACAAAAGCAGTATCTGCTCTGTCAAATGTTTATATAAACATCTGGCGGAGTAAGTATTGCTTCTGCTTTTGGTACGAATGTAATAAATCCTGTTCTAATATTATCTTGTTCTGGATTGATGTCAATACCCAAGCAAGGTGTTTAGTTTCGTCTTCTTTCTTTGGAAGAGGTATGGTATTTTCCAAGAAACGCCCGTTCGTTATGTTTATGGTGTTCTTTGCGCCTTTCTGAATAAGTGGATGTAGATAGTTTAGAGCGTTGTTCGGCTGCATGAAATAGAAGTGTAGAATAATTCCGACAAAGTTATTCACAGGCTTATATACACCATACAAGGGCGAAATTGCTACATCATATTTTACGTTGCTTCGTTTCACTATACCATAAGGGAAATCTCCTGTTGGGCTTTTTGTGTAAACTATGTCGCCATACTTAACAACATTGTAATGCAACGTGTCTTTGGATGCAAAAGAACGTCCAAGATATTCAATCTGATTAACAATACCTTGAGTCACAGAAACAGAACAAACATCATATCCATTTGCGTTTTTTTCGTTTCGTTCTTGCAAAACCTTTTTCAATTCTGTTTTCTGCCAAGTATTATGTGCTAAACCTGTGGACTTCGTTTGATAAATAATCCCCTTGATTAAGGACTCGTATTTCTCAATGATTTTGTTTTGGGTAGCAATGCGTTTATCTATCAACGATAATAACTCAGCAATCTTTTGTTGCTCAACATCAGATGGAACAGATACTTGAATTTTACGAACTTCATTTGCGGAAATTTCTAAAAAGGTTGAGCCGCAGGACTTCCTTATTAAATCTTTCTTTTTTGTTTGTATTAGGTAGTAGAGAAAATCTACATTGCAATTTTTAGATACAAGAGATTGAAAACCTTGGTTTGTAGCACATTCTCTGAGAGATAATGAACATTCTCCAATTGTGGCACGAGAACTTAAAAGTATCGTATTGGGAGGCAAAAGCTTTGCACTGGAATTGTTTAGTCCGTCTTCTGTTATGGTACGCAGACTTGCATCAACGAATTTATTTTTACCTATCTCAGAAGGCGTAAACCATTGTATTCCTCCATCCCAATATGATTTTACTGTTGTATCGGGTGTACCACCGCCTATTACATCTGCTAAATCGTTTATTGATTTTGTCTCCCACTCCCCACTGAACTCAGGAAATCTCAAATGGGGAACATTACCTATTATATTTCTCTAATTATTAGAACCAATTAAATTCAAGATTATGAATCAGAAGACAATTAGAGAAATTTCGGACGCATGGCGAGAGAACAAGCGACCGTATGTGAAACAATCGACATTGGCAGCCTACATGTTGATTCTTGAAAATCACATTTTGCCAAAGTTTGGTGAGAGTAACGAACTTCATGAAAATGATGTACAAGGCTTTGTGCTTGAAAAGTTGGAAGGCGGATTGAGCATGAAATCTGTTAAGGACATTCTTATTGTCCTAAAGATGGTTATGAAATTCGGGGTGAAAAACGAATGGATGAACTATTACGAATGGGATATTAAGTACCCAACAGACGTTGCTGGTAAAAAGTTGGAGGTCTTGTCCGTGGCAAATCATAAAAAGATTCTGAACTATATTCAGAGCCACTTTTCCTTTCCGGGACTTGGTATCTATATCAGCCTTAGTACCGGTCTGCGTATAGGGGAGATCTGTGCTTTGAAATGGAGCGACATCAATGTATATGACGGGATTCTAACCGTTAACCGGACGATAGAACGCATCTATATCATAGAAGGAGAGAGAAAACATACAGAGCTGGTCATCAACACGCCAAAGACAAAAAACTCTTGCCGTGAAATCCCGATAAATAAAGAATTGCTTACTATGTTAAAGCCTTTGAAAAAAGTAGTTAATGATGACTATTACATTCTTACCAATGACGAGTGTCCGACAGAACCACGTACGTACCGTAACTACTATAAAAGACTTATGGAGAAACTTGATATTCCCAAGCTGAAGTATCATGGACTTCGTCACAGTTTCGCGACTCGCTGTATAGAAGTCGGTTGTGATTATAAAACTGTTAGTGTATTACTGGGACATTCCAACATTTCGACTACGTTGGACTTGTATGTTCATCCCAATATGGAGCAGAAAAAGCGTTGCATTGCTAAGGTGTTCAAGTCACTGGGTAAATAAAGTTATGTATAGAGCGAGGGAATTAATGCTGTAATTTCTTCGCTCTCAATTGTTCTGTGATTCAGAATTATGTTGTATATTTGAATGTTATTAAAAATATTACTTATGAGAAAGGGTTTGATATTCTTCTTGGGAATTGTTACTGGGTGTGTATTAACAATTGCAGTACTTTTTGTTATAGGTATTACCAATTCAAATGCTAACGAATCGGATATTACGATTGCCGAGCAACAGACGGTATTTACTACCGCAACAAAATTTGAAGTTTTTCAGGTTCTTGGGGATGGCGCTTTGGCCAATTGCGAGGAGAAAGGGTATTCAACTTCATTTTTTACTGGGCCGGTCGTCTATATTGTGACAGATGGTCAGAATCTGTTTTATGATGATCAGGTAATTGAAGTACCTAAAGGTAAAAAGGCTATGCAAATAGGAACATTTCGTTATGAGACCAAACTTGGTGAAAAAGTAGTTCCTGTAATAAAGTTTCAATAACATAGGCATATTATAAAAGTCTCAACTGGTAGCAATCTCTATCCGATTGAGACTTTTCGTTTATTTACCTCTATCCAAAAACTTCTGTACTATTAACGCTATACCAATTCCTAAAACGGCAATGAGAATACAGCAGATAACTGCTTTCCAAATCAATCCGGAATGCAAAATCTCTGCATTAGCCACTATCATGCACACGAAAAAAGAAGACAGAGCGACTACAATGATAATCAAAATGTAGAATGCCGTATTTGGGATAAGGATGGTATTGTCGGCTTTCTTCATTCTCCGCTCGGCTTCCTTGCATTTGCTCTCAATCTGACCAAGAAAATTGCAGAGAAGTGTTGCTCCAAATTCAACTGCCAACTTATGCATTTCTTCGGAAATGATAGGTTTACATTCTCGTATAGAGCCGGACAGATTTTCAACTTCTGTTCTCAGCTTATACACATTGTCATTCAGGCTGGCAAGTTCCTTGGCATTTACATCGAGTAGCCGTTTTTCTTCTTCCTGATATTCATTCTTGGGAGTGGTTTTTATGGATTCCACTTCACTCATTTCTGTGGAAAAATCAAATTTCTTTTTCATGTTTGGCTTCATAGGCTTATCGTTTTAGTCCTGTTTTCGGTTTCTTCCCTAACGAACGACCGGCAGCACGAGCGTATCTGCGTGCCCATTGTAAGTCGTCTTCGTCCTTGTCTCTCCACGGAAGATCGCTTTGTGAACCTCCGCCACCTCCACCGATTGTTGCATTGGGAGTATCTATCAGTCCGACAAATATAGCTACAGCCATATCGGTAAGTTCCTGACAGTTGGCAATAAACCTATAATCAAATTCGTTATTGAAACAGTCAAGTACTTTTTCCGGGATATAAAATTTGTAATCCTTACCTTCATGGCTGAGGGTATAGGAAATCATATCCTGACTATATGTGAGATATTGGGTATAGTCAATAGGATTAACCTTATGTATCGCTGCCTGTTGAACGGTTTGGGGAGTATTATTTCTAATGACGGTAGCTGGCTGATGGTGTAGTTTCTTCCATGTCGCAGGAAGTTTCGAGACCATCAGGTTTCTGCCGATTCCCAATTCTGAAGCCTTGTATTTGGTGTTTCCATTCATGAGGGCATATCCACGAAGAATACCTTTCTTGTCCTCTCTTTCATGGACGGTATAACCTTTCCGTATAAGAGCATTCTTGTACTCATCCCATGACCACGATGGCATTGCTTTCAATACATTCATGCAGTCTCGGTTCACTTGTGGAATGTTTCGATTTCTGATTTGTGCCGCAGTCGTCCAGCCTCGTTTCTTTGCCACTCGCTCTGCAGCACGTTGCGCCCGAAGATGAATGTTGTGGTCGTTGTTGATATTGCCGTCTTCATCCAAACGGCAAACCGCAGTATGAAGGTGGGGAACTTCGCCTTTAGATTCCGTATGAAGCCAAACCGAGTATTTGCTACCCGCCAAATTGGTCGGACAGGAACGGACTTTTCCATCCTTGCCGGTAATCACTTGTTTGTCGAACTCCTCGGCGAATTCCTGCCAGAGCTTTTGCCAATCTTCGATGTCATAGAATTGGGTATGTTCGGGCGATGGGCTCAACTCGATTCTGATAACGGAGTTCTTTATCGGTCGATGTTGGGATAGGGTCAACTGCATGGAGTTCCATATCCCCATAGCGTCCGGTTCTGAGGGCAACAGATTGTCCAATACCCGATAAATTTTCTCCGGATGCTTCTTATGCTGTGATTCGCCGGTAATGTAACGGAGGTCGTTTATGCCGTGCGATATGGCTTTGGCTTTCGCAATCATTCTTCTTCGGATTTAGGGTTGGACGGAATTTTATTCTTCTCTTTTACTGCATTCAGGAACTGGCAGATATTTTCGGCCACATTGCCAAGTTCCTTAAGCCAGCCGACCATGAACGGAATCTGATTGAACATTACCATGCGTTGCTTTGTGGACATTCCGTGTAGGGCGGAGGTGTATTTTACGAGGTCTGACCGACAATCGTCCAGATTCTGTAACAATACCGCTTCTTCTTTCGTGAGCCTCGCTTTGGGCTTGAAGTTATACGCACGTGATAATATGTAGTCACTTACGGTCATGCCGCATTGTCCGGCCAGTGATTTTATATGCTCCTTCTGAGTAGGAGTGACTTTAGCTCCGATAAAGACACTTCTGGTTTCTTTCGAGGAGTCCGATGTATTGTCAATATCTTCTTTCATTTGAATCGTTTTATAATGGTTGAATAGGTGCGAGCTTGCGAGTACCGCATCGGCGAGGGAACTGAGCAGGCGAGAGCGCCAATGTACAACCGTAACGCAGTGAGGTTATACCTTGGCATATCTCGCAACAGTTACCTGTTG
>ENA-ORRO01002168-ORRO01002168.1-human-gut-metagenome-genome-assembly--contig:-NODE-2168-length-12592-cov-4.024408_pt1 | contig 12592 bp, 10 predicted proteins | sample MGYA00242176_ERZ509136 | MGnify/ENA primary metagenome ERZ509136 (study PRJEB26280, sample SAMEA2338644) | human gut metagenome | biome: human gut; feature: human-associated habitat; material: faeces... | reverse complement strand
CCCGCGCTGACGCGCTCTACTGCCTGCTGACGCAGGCGGTTCGTTCGTTGGTGGCACCGAAAAACAAATGTCTGCTGCGCATCCGCTTGTTTTTCTTTCGTGCCTACCACATTATACCATGCCAGCTGTGATGAAAGTATGACATTTTTCTGAAGAAATATGGTATACTTGTTATATTCTTGTTAAAAATCTTTCAAGGGGCTTGAGAGTTTGAAATGTAAACAGTTGTGAAAATTATGTCTAACAGGTGAAAGCAAGGAAACATGTTTTCTTAGAGAGGTCATTCAATTGAGGGGGAAATAAGATGTATCAGAAGTACAGTATTGGAACCATGGCAAAACTGATGGGTATCTCGGCGGAGGCAATCCGGTATTATGAGAGCAGGAACATTATCAGTCCGGTCCGTGATCCGGAAACAGGCTACAGATACTACAATACCTGGGATTTTCATATGCTTTTAAGGGCCAGACACTACCAGAACTATGGTTTTTCACTGGAAGAGATAGCAGAACTGTTCAGAAGCCATGAATTAGGGGAAATACGGGGGAAAATGGTGGATCAGGAAGAGATGATCCAGCAGGAGATCATCCGCCAGATGAACCTTTTAAAGCGGATCAGACAGAGCCAACAGGTGCTTCAGGATGCAAAAGACAGCGTTGGAAAGTTCCGTATTGAGGAAAGACCGGGCATTTACCGCATGAATACCCAGAAAAACTATACTTTATTTAAGAAGAAAGAGCAGCTGGATCTGATCTCAGAATGGACAGAAAAAGAACCTTTTGTCTTTTCATGCGCAGTATTTTATCAGAAAAATATTGAAAATGGAGAGTCGGAGTTTGATTTCGGAATGGGACTTCGGGAAGAGTATGCACAATTCTTGCATGTAAAAGAGTCAGAACTGGTGCAGTATTATCCGCCTTGTCCCTGCGTTCATACCTGTGTTCCCTCACGTTCCGGAAAATATCTGTCACTGGAGAGTTTACAGGAAGGTTTCCGGTATTTGAAGCAGAATGGATTAAGCCTTGCAGGGGATATTGTCACCCAGGTAGCCTGCATGACCAAGCCGGAAGAGGAGTATTTTAACTGGCATATTGTGTGGTTTCCTATTGAAAAATGATTGTGCAGAGTGCAATAAACCACTCTGCATTTTTTGTGCAAAAAATCAACTTGACCTTAAAACCACTTTAGTTGTTATAGTAGTGGCAGATGAGCAAGTTAAAAAAATAACAAACACATTTAAACCACTTAAAAAAGTGAAAGGGGAAAAAGGTCATGAGTGAACAGAAGAAAACAGTATTGATCACCGGAGGAGCTATGGGACAGGGACGTGCCCATGCAGTTAAGTATGCACAGAACGGATTTAACGTAGTTCTGGCAGATATGCTGGATCCGGAAGATGAAAGATTCCAGGAAACCATTAAGGAATTAAATGAATTAGGCGCTGAAGTTTTAGCTGTTAAGGCAAACATCTGCAGCACACCTGATATGGAAAACTTATTTGCAAAGGCATGGGAGAAGTTCGGACGCTTAGATGTAGTTATCGCAAACGCAGGCGTTATCAACTTCGGAAATACCTGGGAGCTGACAGATGAGCAGGTAGAGAAGGTTATCAACATCGACCTGATCGGTACCTGGAGAACTGACAAGTACGCAACACAGTACATGTTAAAGCAGGGCTTTGGAAGAATTATCAATATCGCTTCTACCAGTGGTCTTTACGGAACACCAAAGTTAGCTACCTACTGCATGGCTAAATGGGGCGTTTTAGGTCTGACCAAGACTCTGGCAAAAGAAGTTGGAAGCAAGGGTATCATTGTTAATGCTCTTTGCCCAACCAAGGTTAAGACTCCAATGTGCGAAACCCAGAGCTATGTAGAGTTCATCAATGAACTGACCGGAAAGAACTTTAAGGATTACAAGGAAATGTATGCAGGAGTTCCTTTCCTGGATGTTGAGGATATTTCTGATATGGTTTACTGGCTTGGAACCAGCCGTGCAGCTGGCAAGTTCAACGGCAGAGACGTTGCCCTGGATCTGGGAACTCTTCAGTGCTAATCACTGAATAAAAATGGACATGCTGCCAGACAGTGGCATGTCCATGAATAAAAGCAAACAGAAGTTGGGGACAAAAGAAAAATGGGTAATTTTGGTTTTAAAAATGTATCAAAGAGAAACAAGATTGATCTGATGGAGTACCTTTGCTATGGACTGGGAGATTTCTCCTTTTGCTTCATTTACGGAGCCATTGGTTCTTACATTGTTTTCTTTTATACAGATGTGGCCTGCATCAGTGCAGCTACAGTAGGAACGGTACTTTTAGTCAGCAAGATCTTCGATGGTATTTCTGATATGATGATGGGATATATCATTGAAAATGTCCATTCACCGCTTGGAAAAGCAAGACCGTGGCTGTTATGGATGGTAATTCCGTACTGCATCGGCTGTGTGCTGTTGTTTACAGTACCGAATTTCAGTGAAACAGGAAAGGTTATATATGCATTTATTTCCTATAACCTGATGGCAACCTGTATTTTCACTTCCATGAACGTGCCATACGGTGTTTTAAGCAGCGTTATGACAAATAAGCAGAACGAAAGAGCACTTCTTTCTATCAGCCGTGCAAGTTTAGGAGCTTTAGGCGTATTCGTGATCAGCTCCTATGCACCTGATCTGGTAGAAAAATTTGGCGGCGGACCTGCCGGCTGGCAGAAGACATTCCTGTTAGTAGGTGTCGTTTCTATCGTACTGTTTTTAATTACATTTTATGGATGTAAAGAGCGTGTTGGTTCCGGTGTTATGGAACAGAAAACAGGAAAGAAATCTTCCTTATCTTTATTACAGGGAGTGAAGATCCTGTTTGCAAACAAATACTGGTTCATCATGCTGATGGTCAACATTTTCTATACTGCAATGACCAGTCTTTACGGCATGAACATGTATTTTGCAAAATATGTTATGCAGGACGCAGGCTACAATAAGACCATGATGATGTGTTCCACATTCGCATCCATCCTGGTTCCTCTGCTTCTGATCCCGGTTGTACAGAAAATCGGAAAACGTAATGTGGCTCTCTATGGAGGCGCAGGAATGGGTATTGCAGGACAGATCGTCCTCATTCTGTTTGCAGAGCAGTCCATGGGACTTATGTATCTGGGACTGATCCTTCGTGGAATGGGTGTTGCATGTATTTCAGCTACCAAGTTTGGTATGATCGCAGACAGTATTGAGTATGGAGAGTATAAAACAGGTACCCGTGCAGAAGGTTTTGTATATTCTGCTGCATCTTTAGGGGTCCGCGTTGGTTCTGCTCTTGCGTCTGCAGTTATTGGCTGGGTGCTGGGAGCTTATGGATATGACGGCAAGCTGGCAGTGCAGAGTGAAACTGCAATGAAAGGCATCCGTATCATGTTCTATTATGCGCCGTTAGCTGTATTTATTGCTATTCTGGCACTGCTGCTGTTTTATAAACTGGACCGTGAGTATGACGGCATCATGAAAGTCTTAGATGAGCGCCACAAACTTGCAGAACAGGCAAATGCATAAAGTTTTACAAGTCACATTTTTAAGGAGAGTTTAGAGTATGAATATCACAAAAGCAACTCGCTGGAGAGTATTTGCCGGTGTATGGCTGCAGAGCTTATTTACCTCTGCTACTGCTTACTTCAGTCTGTTTTGTATCCCGTTAACAACCAAGTTTGGATGGAGTGATTCCGCATTCGCACTGGCATATACTATTTATATGTTTACATACTGTGCAGTTGGCTTCATCGGCGGTTCCTTAGCTGAGAAGATCAGTCCAAGAAAAACCATTTACATTGGTCTTTGCCTTTTCGCAGGCGGCTGGTTCTTAACCGGTTTTGCATCCAGCATCCCACAGCTGTATGTATTTTACGGATTAATGGCTGGTGCCGGCGGCGGTATGATCTACCCGGCATGCCTTCCTACTGCATTAAAGTGGTTCCCTGACCGTTCCGGTTCTATTTCCGGTCTGGTTCAGGCCGGCGCTTCCTGCGGTCCTTTCATTATGAGTCCTATTGCCCAGACTCTCATTGACCGTGTAGGCGCACAGATGACCTGCCGCATCCTGGCGATCGTATTCCTGATCGGTGTTGGTATTGCAGCAGCAATGATCGTTCCTTGTCCGGAAGGCTGGACTCCAGAAGGCTGGAAGCCATCAGCTGAGCAGGCTAAGGTATTAAAAACAAAAGATTACAGCATGGGCGAAATGGTTAAGACCCCTGTATTCTGGGTACTGTTATTAATGTTCATCTTCGCAAATGCAGCAGGAACCATGATGGTTTCCTTCACAAGCCCGATCGCACAGCGTCAGGTTGGTCAGACTGCAATGACCGCAGCATTCTGCGTATCCATTATGACACTGGCTAACATGTGCGGACGTATTGGTTTTGGTTTCATCTACGACATTTTAAAGGGCTGGAAGAGCCTGATCCTGTTAATGGTCATCAATGGAGCTTCCATGTTAATGCTGACACAGGCAACTACACTTCCATACTTTATCGTATGCATCGTTTTAGTAGGCTTCTCCTTCGGCGGACTGTTAGTAGTATTTGCGCCAATGGTACGTATGATCTTCGGTTCCAAGTTCTACAACCGTAACTACGGACTGATCTTCATCGGCTATGGTATCGGTGCTTTCGTAGGACCTAAGATCAGTGCTTACTTCTACGACACCACCGGCCAGTACACCATGGGCTTCATCGGATCTGCAGTATTAGCAGTTGCAGCCATCGTACTGATCGTGATCGCACAGAAGATGGCAGAAAAGATGGAAAATGCGCAGTAAGAAATGAAGTTACAGTTCAGTAACAATTAAATAGTAAAATGTTTATAAAAACCCTGGAAACTGGTGCAGTTGTGTGCCTGGTTTCCAGGGTTTTTAAAATAAAATGCTTGAAGCATATGCCCTTCTGCCTTATAATAACAGGGAAAGACCCGGAAGGTTACATGATTTCTGGGCTATTTTTTTGAAATGAAGAAATGAGGATAAGACAGAATGGAAATAAAAGCACAGATCACCAAAAAACTGCAGAAATACAAAGCGGATGAGATCAAAACTCTGTATCAGCTGATGCTCAGAGTATTATCCGGCAATGATGATTTTCGCATGGTACAAAATGCAGATACAGATGATCTGCGTCCTGTAATCGAAGGGGAGACAGGAGAAAAGATCGACTTTGCAATGGAGTCCATTATTTCAGGAGAGTCACTGAAGCTGTGGCAGGACATCCAGGCAGAGGAAGCAGAAAAAGTAAAATTAAAGAAGGCAGACAGAATTGAAAGAATTGCTTCTGTTATGAGCGATGCTGCTTTATTTGAAGGTTTCTGCCTGGCTTTTTATGGAAAAGATGAGATGCTGGCAGTTCTCTGCGATGAGTATGGCTGTCTGGAAGCTTATGAAGCCTTAGTACAGGATACTGTATACAGAAAAAGAAGAGCTTATATGCGTATGCTTTCTGACTATGTGCTGGCAGCCTCCCACCTGTATGGTGTAGTATCTCTTCATGATTTTGAACTGCTGCTGCGCCATTACGAAAAGAACCTGGATGATTTCGATGGCTATGCAAGAGAAGAAGGAAGCTATAAAAACACCATCCTTTTCCAGCCAAGATACTTAGGGCTTTGTACCTTACAGCAGCTGATCGGAAATACAGTACCAGAAGTACTGACTACCATGGACGGCCTGTTTTTACATCCTTCTTTTACAGAAGATTTCCGGAAAGAACAGAAGGAAATGGTAAAGGCATTTGCGAAAAATGGTGGACAGAATGTGGGAGAAAAGGATTTCGACCAGTTCTTTGCAGCTGCAGGGGAAAAAACTTCCTACAGAAAGCTGCTGCGTGACACCATGGACAAGCCAATGTATCTTCCAACCAAAGAAGAATTTTTAAAGTACGTAAACGAAGATTACCATGTGATCTCGACTGCAGAAAAGAATTTAAGAAACTATCTGAAGGGAAAATATGGAAAAGAGTTAGAAACAGCAGCACAGGCAGCAGGAACTACCCCGGAGGTATACTTAGAAGCCTTTATTGCAAAGCTGCGTGATTTAGGCACAGATGTAGGAAAAGGCGGAGCAGAGCCGGATCCTCAGGCACAGATCCAGTTTGTTTTAACCACATTAAGACAGATCGGCGCTGCTTTTGAGAATATTGCAGACGCAAAAGAACCACTGCGCTATGCAATGGAGCTGTCCAATGCAGAACATTTATGGTGTAACAGGGGATTTAGCGCAGATGGACTGGCAGTGCGCATGGCTGCAGAGAAGAAAAATACGGACATTGCAGCAGGTCTTTTAAATCAGGGCAAGGCAAATGGGCAGGTAGTCAGAAAGACTGCAAAGATCTATCCAAATGATCCATGCCCATGCGGAAGCGGCAAAAAGTATAAGAAGTGCTGCGGAAAGAATTAGGCATAAAATATGAATCAATACGAGATCTTGAAGCATTATTTTGGATATGATACCTTCAGGGATGGACAGGAGAAACTGATCCATGCTATCTTAGAAGGAAGAGATGTCCTTGGCATTATGCCAACAGGGGCAGGAAAGTCCCTTTGCTATCAGATACCGGCACTTATGATGGGCGGGATCACACTTGTGATTTCGCCTCTTATATCCTTAATGAAAGATCAGGTAAGTAACTTAAACCAGGCAGGTATCCTGGCAGCTTACTTAAACAGTTCCCTTACACCTGGTCAGTACCGTAAGGTACTGGAACTGGCCAGAATGGGAAGATATCCTATTATATATGTAGCACCGGAGCGGCTGATAACGGAGGATTTTCTTCGGTTTGCCTTAGACCCACAGGTAAATATTTCCATGGTGGCTGTAGATGAGGCACACTGTGTTTCCCAGTGGGGACAGGATTTCAGACCCAGTTATTTAAAGATCGTAGACTTTATCAAACGTCTACCCAAACGCCCGGTAGTCAGTGCTTTTACAGCTACAGCTACTGCAGAGGTAAGAGACGATATCATAGACATTCTTATGCTTCAGGAACCAGAAGTTTTAACCACCGGTTTTGACCGGACCAATCTGTATTTTGGAGTACAGACACCTAAAGACAGATATCAGGCATTAGTAGAGCTGTTAGAGCAGCATAAGGCAGAAAGCGGCATTGTCTATTGTCTTACCCGCAAGATCGTGGAAGAAGTATGTGAAAAGCTGATCAAAGAGGGATTTTCCGTTACCCGTTACCATGCAGGCTTAAGTGATGCAGAGCGAAAGCACAACCAGGAAGAGTTTATCTATGATAATGTGCGGATCATGGTGGCTACCAATGCCTTTGGAATGGGAATTGACAAGTCCAATGTGCGTTTTGTCATCCATTATAATATGCCGAAAAATATGGAATCCTATTACCAGGAGGCAGGAAGAGCAGGACGTGACGGGGAACCGGCGGAGTGCATCCTTCTTTATGGGGGACAGGACGTAATCACCAACCAGTTTTTTATTGATCATAACCAGGATAATGAGGCTTTGGATCCTATGACAAGGCAGCTGGTCATGGAGCGGGACAGAGAACGTCTCAGAAAAATGACCTTTTACTGCTTTACCCATGAGTGCCTGCGGGATTATATCCTCCGCTATTTTGGGGAATACGGCAGTAATTACTGCGGAAATTGTTCTAATTGTCTCACACAGTTTGAAAATACCGATATAACGGAAATGGCAAAAGCACTGCTTTCCTGTATTGAAACCAGCAGACAGAGATATGGAGCGACTGTGATCATTGATACAGTCCATGGGGCCAATACAGCCAAGATCCGGGGCTATGGGATGAATGAAAATCCGGAGTATGGCTCTTTGGCGAAAGTTCCGGTGTATCGTTTGCGTCAGGTCTTAAACCAGCTGCAGTTGGAGGGCTATCTTACTGCTACCAATGATGAGTATGCTATTTTGCGTCTGACACCAAAAGCTGCATCTGTATTAAATAATGAAGAAACAGTATGGATGAAACTGGCAAAAGAGCAGACAAAGAGTGAGCAGGAAACGCAGAAGAAGAGCAGGAAGAAAAAGAGTGCTCTGGCTGGATCCGGCGAATTTACAGAGGCAGAGGAAAACTTATTTGAAACACTGCGAAAACTTCGGGCCCAGATCGCAAAAGAAGAAAAAGTTCCCCCGTATATTGTATTTTCTGATAAGACACTGGCTCACATGTGCATTATAAAGCCTGTAAATAAGGAAGAAATGCTGTCTGTATCCGGTGTGGGAGAGTTTAAATATGAGAAATATGGGGAACGTTTCCTGGCAGCGGTAAGAGAGCAGACAGAATAATATTGTGATTTTAAGATGTTTCTGAAGAAGCAGGTTTAAAAAGCTTTCGAGAGAACATTAAGATCAAAAGGAGAAAAATAAGATGGAAGAAAACAGGATAAACAGTGTCGGTGAAACCGCAGACACAATAGGCGGGGGAGAAAATCTGGAAACACCACATAAGCGCCGCGTCCGTTACAAAGGTACTCATCCAAGGTCCTATAAAGAGAAATACAAAGAACTGCAGCCGGAAAAATACGGGGATACCATTGCGAAGGTCATCAGCAAGGGAAGTACACCGGCAGGTATGCATATTTCCATTATGGTAAAGGAAATCCTGGATTTCTTAAACATTCAGCCGGGACAGACAGGACTGGATGCTACTTTGGGATATGGTGGTCATACCAGTCATATGTTAGCCTGTTTAAAAGGCGAAGGCCATATGTATGCCCTGGATGTGGACACCATTGAAATGGAAAAGACCAGAAAACGTCTGGCTGATAAAGGCTTTGGACCGGATATTTTAACCATTAAGCATTTAAACTTTGCCAATATTGACCAGGTGGCAGAGGAAGCAGGCGGTTTTGACTTTGTTCTGGCTGACCTGGGAGTTTCTTCCATGCAGATCGACAATCCGGACAGAGGTTTTTCCTTTAAAAATGAAGGTCCGCTGGATCTGAGACTGGACCCGTCTAAGGGGGAAACAGCAGCGGAACGTTTAAAAAAGCTTAATTTTGAAGAATTAAAGGGAATGCTGATCGAAAACTCAGACGAGCCATATGCAGAACAGATTGCAAGAAAAGTGATGAACGAGAAAAAGCATGGTCGCCCTATTGAAACAACCACCCGGTTAAAAGAAGTGATCGAAGAGGCACTTTCTTTCCTGCCGGAAGCAGAGAAAAAAGAGGCAGTAAAGAAGTCCTGCCAGCGTACCTTCCAGGCACTGCGTATTGATATCAACAGTGAATTTGAAGTATTGTACGCATTTTTAGATAAACTTCCAGGTGCATTAAAACCAGGTGGAAGAGCTGCGATCCTTACTTTCCATTCCGGTGAGGACCGTCTGGTAAAGAAAACCTTTAAAGAAGGCTTGAAAGCCGGGATCTACAGTGAGATCAATCAGAATGTGATCCGTCCGTCAGCAGAAGAATGTGCGAAAAACGGAAGGGCTAAGTCCACAAAGCTTCGCTGGGCTGTAAAAGCACAGGAGTAAAGGTAAAATTAAAAATGGATCATATGTAAAAACCGGCAGCTTTTTATCATTCCCAGAAGATATCCTGATGTGATGGAGTGTAATGCAACAAGGAACTCATTTGAATGGATATTGGATCTAAAACAGGGAATGAAATAAGTTACCGGTTCATCCGTTCATATAGATAATGCAGAAGAAGGCAGTTTTATTGCAAAAATAAGCTGCCTTTTATTGCCAGTGCATTTAAACTGTGCTAAGATATGAGTTGTTTTGGTTATTGTAGTGGGTAGGCACTTTTGGACCCGAAAGTGCCGTACGATAACGTAGTGGCTGCGAGAATTTGCCGTATTTAAATGCGAAGCCACGGCAAATTCCGTTGCTGGAAGAGCAACTTGTTTTGGGTGCTGGAACAGCAACGTGTTTTATACGAAAGAGAGGAAATGATCATGACAGCATATCTGATCGTCTGCCCGTTGGTATTTCTGGCAGGTCTTGTAGATTCCATTGCCGGAGGCGGGGGACTTATTTCTCTCCCCGGATATCTGATCGCAGGGGTTCCGGCCCATCTGGCTCTTGGAACCAATAAAATGAGTTCTACCATAGGAACTTCTATTTCTGCGGTGAGACTTTTAAAACATGGTTATTTAAAAGGGAAAATGAAAATGGCCATAGCATCGGCAGTCTGTGCTATGACAGGTTCTGTTCTGGGAGCAAAGGTGTCGCTGCTGGTTTCAGATTCTGTGATCCGGCATATGATGATCGTGGTCCTTCCGATCGTAGCTTATCATGTATTAAAAAACAAAAACATGGGAGAAGATGAAAATACAGGAACCGTTCCTTACAAAAAGATGTTTCTGATCTCTGTGACTGCAGCTTTCTTCATCGGCTGTTATGATGGTTTTTACGGACCGGGTACAGGAACATTTCTGCTCCTTGTATTTACAGGTGCAGCCAAAATGGATACCCGCAGCGCGTCTGCACAGACTAAGGTCATCAATCTTTCGTCCAATATAGCAGCACTGGTAACATTTATTATAGCAGGAAATGTTTATTATCCTCTGGGGCTGGCAGCAGCAGCCTGTTCTGTAGCAGGCAATTACCTGGGTTCAGGGCTGGTAGTTCATGACGGCCAGAAGATCGTCCGTCCGGTTGTTCTGGTGGTACTGGGGATCTTATTTATAAAAATTCTGACGGGGAATTAAAAGGAGAAATGCATTATGAAGTGGAAAAAATTCACTCTTACAACAACCACAGAAGCAGTTGACCTTGTAAGCAGCATGCTGGATGATGTGGGTATTGAGGGCATTGAAGTAGAAGATAATGTTCCTCTTACTGAAAAAGAAACGAAGGGAATGTTTATTGATATCCTTCCGGAGCTTCCGCCGGATGAAGGCGTTGCAAAGGTAAGCTTTTATCTGGATGATGATGATCAGGTAGAGGAAATGTTGCGCCGTGTCAATGAAGGACTGGATGAGCTTGCTGCTTATACAGAACTGGGACAGCGCACTATTGAGGCATCTGAGACAGAGGATAAGGACTGGATCAACAACTGGAAGCAGTATTTTAAGCCTTTTACAGTAGATCATATCCTGATCAAGCCAACCTGGGAGACTGTCCCGGAAGAACACAAGGATAAACTGTTAGTACAGATCGACCCGGGAACTGCTTTTGGTACCGGTATGCATGAGACAACCCAGCTTTGCATCCGTCAGCTGGAAAAATATGTACACAGTGAAAGCGAGATCCTGGATGTGGGAACAGGAAGCGGTATTTTAGGTATCACTGCTTTAAAGCTGGGAGCAAAAGAAGTCTGGGGAACGGATCTGGATGAAAATGCCATTACAGCAGTTGGTGAGAACCTGGCTTCCAATGATATCAGCAGTGACCGTTTCCATGTACTTCAGGGAAATATCATTGATGACAAGTCTGTTCAGGACTGGGCCGGATATGAGAAATATGATATCGTAGTTGCTAATATTTTAGCAGATGTTATCATCATGCTGGTAAAAGAGATCCCGGTACACTTGAAAAAGGGTGGATATTTCATTACTTCCGGTATTATCAACCTGAAGGAAGAAGCAGTCCGGGCTGCATTTGCTGCCAGTGAAGAACTGGAAGTTGTAGAGATCACTTATCAGGGAGAATGGCTCTCTGTTACTGCAAGAAAGAAATAGGAGTTCGGGATGCATCATTTTTTTGTAGATCCTTCCAGTATTGAGGAAGGGATTGTAAGGATCGTTGGAACGGACTTAAACCATATGAAAAATGTGCTCCGCATGAAACCGGGAGAAGAAGTGCTGATCAGCGATGGCACAGGAAAAGATTATAACTGCCAGGTAAAAGAGTATGGAGCAGAAGAAGGAATTTTAGTGATCCTTTCGGAAAATGCAGACAGCAGGGAACTTCCTTCCAGAATCTGGCTCTTTCAAGGATTGCCAAAATCAGATAAAATGGAAGTGATCCTGCAGAAAGCAGTAGAACTGGGAGCTGCAGGTGTGATACCGGTTGCAACCAGAAATGCAGTAGTGAAGCTGGATGCAAAGAAGGCAGAGGCGAAGATCCGCCGCTGGCAGGCAATCGCAGAAAGTGCAGCCAAACAGTCCAGGAGAAATATCATTCCGCATATCCACGAGGTTGTGAAATTTGGTCAGGCTGTGGATTATGCAAAAAATCTGGATATCACGCTGATCCCTTATGAGCTGGCGGAAGACATGGAAAAGACAAAACAGATATTTGAGACAATACAGCCGGGGCAGTCTATCGGTATTTTCATTGGCCCGGAGGGCGGATTTGATGAAAGTGAGATTGCACTGGCACAGGAAAATGGCATCAGCCCGATTACACTGGGAAAACGGATCTTGCGGACGGAAACTGCCGGTATGGCGGTGCTTTCGGTTCTGATGTTTCAGTTGGAGGGCAGAGAATAATGCAGGCATATTTGGATAATTCAGCAACGACAAGATGTTCCGAAGGTGTGCGTGACATCGTCGTAAAAGTGATGATGGAGGATTTCGGAAATCCGTCATCCAGACACGACAAGGGAATGGAGGCAGAAAAATATCTTCGCGAAGCCAGAATGGAGATTGCGGCTACTTTAAAAGCAGATGAAAAAGAGATTTATTTTA
>ENA-ORRO01002167-ORRO01002167.1-human-gut-metagenome-genome-assembly--contig:-NODE-2167-length-12604-cov-2.747629_pt1 | contig 12604 bp, 8 predicted proteins | sample MGYA00242176_ERZ509136 | MGnify/ENA primary metagenome ERZ509136 (study PRJEB26280, sample SAMEA2338644) | human gut metagenome | biome: human gut; feature: human-associated habitat; material: faeces... | reverse complement strand
CAGTCCGTGAGCCGATGGACGAGGGAGTGCGCGCAGAAATTATTCTGCTTTCCGTGCTTGCTGTTTCGATTCTGCTGATGCTCAGTAATTTCGGTATGGGCGGCGTGATCGGACAGGCTGTCTGCGACTTCTTTTTCGGCCTTTTCGGCGTGACAGAGTGGGCAGCACCGGTTCTGATCTTCTTTGGAACAGCATTTTACATAGCAAACAGACAGAACTTTTTAATTGTGCGGAAAACCGGGGGAGCGATCAGCTGCTTCGTCTTTTTCTGCGCTTTTATGCAGCTTCTGGCGTCCGGCTATACGAGAGATACGACATTTCTGGATTACTATTTTGACAGCGCCTACGATCATCTCGGCGGAGGAATCTTAGGAGGGTCTGTCGTGAAAATTCTCGGCATGGGATTCGGCCAGATCGGTGCGTGGGTGATTATTGTGATCGCCATCGTGATTTCCGTGATCGTGATGACGCAGAAGCCGATTCTCGCGCCGATCCATGAAAAGACGAATGACCACCGCCGGATGGCGGAGGAGCGCCGCCAGGAGCGTCTGGCGCGCCAAGCTGCGATGGAGGAAGAGGAAGGAAAAGAGGAAAGAAAAGAGAAAGAGAAGGAGACAAATGGAAACAAGATGTCAAAAATAATAAGCGGCACCCCACAAGAGCTTGTTTCCAATGGTAGCATCTCACGGTTTGCAAAAGGGGCATAAAAATGTTTGTAAAAGGAGCATAAAAAGAGATGTCAATCAAGCCGAAGTCGGCGCGTTTCGGTCGGCGTGTATGCTGATCTCGGTCGGGATATGTGTGTACCTCGGTCGGGGTACATGTGTACCTCGGTCGGGATACATGTGTACCTCGGTCGGGATACGTGTGTACCTCGGTCGGGATACGTGTGTACCTCGGTCGGAGCGCGATGACCATCAAGCCTCTTTAACGTTATCCTTGCGTGTTTTTAAAGACAATAGAGACAATAGGGACAATTTTTCCAGAAGATGGATGTCGGAACGTTATCTGTTCGGCATGTAGGCATAGGCGTTGAGCGATGTTGGCAGACGGTTCGATGGCGTTGCCATAGAGAGGATCACCCAAGATGGGGCAGTTGAGGCCGAGGTGGTGGGCACAGTGCATGCGCAACTGGTGCGTGCGTCCCGTGACGGGCGTGAGGGCTATGAGCTGATGCCCGTCGATAACCTTAAGCAGGTGGAAGCGGGTGACAGCGGGCTTGCCATGCACAAAGTCGACGAGCTGTCGCGGACGGTCATCGAGGTCTGGGCGCAACGGCAGCGTTATCGTGCCTGTGTGAGACGAATGCCACACCACATGCTCGCCTGTCAACCCTTCATGAGGCACCCCTTCGAGCAAAGCGATATAGCTCTTGCTGACGGTGTGGTCAAGAAACTGCTGCTGCAAGGCCTTATGCGCCTCGCGGGTGCGGGCGATGAGGAGCAGTCCGCTGGTGTCCATATCGAGACGGTGAACGATGACAGGCACATCGGCAGCTATGCCGTAATGCTCGCGCACAATGCTTTCTACCGACAGACGGCAGCTCTTGCCTGGCACGCTGAGCATGCCCGACGGCTTCGACACCACCGCCATCTGCTCATCCTCATATATAATATGTAGGGACGCGCCACATTTCTTATATATATGACCCTGCGCGTCCAAGAAACCATTATCGTCAAAAGAGGCTTTATCTGCGTGAGCTTCATTTGTACCAATAGAGGCTTTATCATCAAGAGAGCCTTTTTCATCATTCGTTGTTCCCCCACCCTCTTCTTCTCTCAACGGATAGATCTCCTCGGCACCAGGCAACGGGGCATCGAGCCCCTGGAGCATAAACTGAAGGATGGGATAACACTTGCTGCGACAGGGAGGGTAAAACTGTAGATGGCGGCGCACCTCGGTGGGAGGAGGGGCGCCAAGCCAAAACTCGGCAAGGGAGACGGGGCGCAGGTTGTGGGCATAAGCAAACTGTAGGAGCTTCGGAGCGCCACCGTCCCCAGCCCCTGCCGGTGGCAGCGTGCCGTTGAAACGGGCGAAGATGTCGATGAGCGTGCGGCGCATGCCCTTGGCGTTGAGCATGACATACTGGTCGAAGAGCCACCGCTGCAAGGCATCGCTACCCTCGCGGCGCTCACGCTTAAGAGCCTCGATCTCACGCTCCAAGACATCGAGAGCCTCTTGATGTTCAGCCACGGAGGCCTCACAGCGTTTCATGAGACGGCGGAGCTGCGCCTTGTCGTGCTGACTCTCGCGTATGAGCATGGCCTTCGTGGCATCGTCCATCTGCGGCTGCTCACGACGCATGGTGTCGCGCCGCGCCTTGCGTGCCTTCACCTCCTCGCGCTCCCGGGCTATCACCCTGCCGGTCTGTTGGCGCACTTGCTCAAGACGCTGCCGCGCCTCGAAGAGCTGCGGGCGTTGCATGAGCTCTGCTATGCGGCGGTTCATGCCGCTGATCTCGCGCTCCTTGGTCTTGAAATGGCCATCGGGCTGCTGCGCATCGAAGACGGGCGGCACGAAGAACGGCCAGTCGTTACGCCCACCGAGCAGACCCGAGTGGGCAGCAAGAAACGCAAGGCACCCGCCAGGGGCCTCAACAACGAGCACGCCATACATCTTGCCGCACACCTCGCCCGCCGTCAGCTCCGGGTGCTGCTCCACATAAGCAGCCACGCGGCGGGCGGCAACGAAGGCGAGAGCGCGGGGCGACTGGCCGGTCTGCCCCCCACCCTCTGCTCCTGACATGTCGTGCAGCCAGTTGTTGAAACAGCCTTTTTCGGTTGCCTCTCTGTTTTTACCGTTACTCATCGTTCTTATTGCCTTTTGTTTTGTTATTAAACACCTGAAACCATCAAAAACAAAAACAGGCGCCCCCAGCGAGGACGCCCGTAAGTGTATGTTGAAGACCTACTTCTTTGTCGACTCCAGCACAGGCAGGATGGCTGTGCCTATGCAAGCGTTAGGCATCTGGATGTTGAGCAGGGCGCACACCGTGGCTGCCATGTCCACAATCTTGGTGGGCTGGTAGGTGTTGCCGTGGCCGATCTTCCATCCCATGAACAGCAAGGGGATATGTGCGTCGTAGGGGTTCCATGCGCTGTGGGTCGTGCCGATATAATCGTCGCCGAAGCGCCATGTAAACACCTGAGGATGCGTGATGAACATTATCTCGCCTGTGCGGCCGGGGCAGTAGGCGTTCAAGGCACGCTCGCGCAAGAACTCGGGCATGTTGCTTGTTGCTATGTTCTCCATGTCGACAACATACTGTGCCTCGGGATCTTTCTTCAGCTCCTTGATGGCAGCAGTCTTCACGTCGTCCCAAGAGAGCTTGTTGGCCTCAATGAGCTCACGGTCAAGATAAAAGAAGTTGTTAAGCATGTCCTTGATGAGGTTGCCCTGCACGCCAAACTGCTTTGCCATCTCCTCGTTGGCTTTCTTCATGGCACCCTTGCCGTCCCATCCGCCAGCGGGGATTTTGTGTTTCTTCAGAAGGTTGGGGTTATGGGCACCACCATGGTCGGCGGTCATCACCACCAGATAGTTGCCCTTGCCCACCTGCTCGTCGAGAGCTGTGAGGAAGGCGGCAAGCTCCTTGTCTGAGCGCATGTAGACGTCCTGGTTCTCCTTGCCGCGTGTGCCATACTGGTGGCCTACGGCGTCGGTGCTTGAGATGCTCACGCACAGCATGTCGGTGACATCGTGCTTGCCCATCTGCTCGTTCTTCAGAATGGCCTTGGCGAGGTTGAACGTGGCGGTCACGCCGTCGCTGCTGACCTTAAGTTCCTTACCCGGCACAGCGTTCTCCTTATTGAATTTCTGCATCCAGTCGGGCAACTTTTCCATATAATAGGTGCTGGTGACGAAGCATCCCGAAGGTTTGTCGTACCAGTAGGCAGCGTCGGCAGCATGTCCTGCGGGCAGAATGGCGGCACGGTCTTTCAGCGCCACGCCCACAACCTTAGCTTTCTGGTCGGTAGCCATCTTCAGCTGGTCGCCGATGGTTGTCGAGAGGAGATGAACGGGGGAAGCCTCACCGGTTTTACCCTTTGCTCCAACCGTCTTCACGCTGTGGTCCTCGCAGCTTGACACCTGCTTGCCGTTGACATAAAAGTTGTTGCCGGCGATGCCGTGGAAGGCGGGCACCGAGCCTGTATAATTGCTCGTGTGGCCAATGGCTGTGACGGTGGGCAGATAGTTGATCATCTGGTTGTCGCAACTGAAGCCCTCGTTCATGAGACGCTTGAAGCCGCCCTCGCCAAACTGGTCGTAATAATAGGTGAGATAGTCCCAACGCATCTGGTCAAAGATTATGCCCACCACAAGTTTCGGTCTCTGGATCTGTGCGTTGGCTATCATGGCCATGCAGCAGAGAATTAGTGTAATAAAATGCTTTTTCATATTGTCTGTTAAGATTGTTCCTTTTGCAAAGCTAATGCAAATCGAGAGCTAAAGGTCAAGCTTGCTTGAACCTTTAGCCGAGATGCAGCTTAGATTATGCAAAGCTAATGCAAATCGAGAGCTAAAGGTCAAGCTTGCTTGAACCTTTGGCCGAGATGCAGCTTAGGTTATGCAAAGGTAACAATAAAAATCGTAACATCCGTTTCGCGTGGCCCGATTTTTTGGTTTAAAACCCGCCGCCGTCCATTTTTCCCGATGTTTGCCCACACAGCAGGCAAATGGCGTGGCGAAGATTAAAAAGTTGGCGCTTTTGTTTGTTGTGTCACTAAAAAACCGTAACTTTGGGCAAAACAAATGTGGGGTGCTGGCAATCTCCCGCGCCTATATAAACATAATATATAGACATTGACGCTATGGAAAAGGAAAACAAAATTACACAGGAAAATTTCGAATCCACATATCAGGACGAAATAGAGGTGGCACGCATAGACAAGTTTGTGTGCGACGAGATGGCACGCCAGATTCACCGTTACATCAAGGCGATGAAAGGCAGCAAGCAGATCATGCTCAAGTTTGAGGAGAGCATGGCCGGGATGACGGTTGAACAGAAAGAGGAGGTGATAGCCAAATATATTGACCTTAACCGCAAGGCCATCAGCGGTCTCGACTTCAAGATCGTGCTCGCACGCTCCATGGCCAACTATTGCGACACGTTCGCCTATCTTGTGCATCTGGTCAACGACAAGCGCAAGATGGTGTTCTATCTGAACAGGATAAAAGACAAGTATCTACAGTTTCACGAGGTCTTTGAGCAAGACGGCCATTTCGGCATGAAAGACTATAAGGGCAACATCTTGCTCCACCCCGTCTACGATTTCCTGCGCACCTGCTATGTGTATGTTGATGACCTCAAGTCGCTCCCCGTCATAGCACAGAAGGACGGCAAGATGGGTCTGGTCATGCCCGACGGCAACGACACCGTGGTCGCTCCCTTCGAGTATGACGACATTTCGCTGCGCGACGAATATCCCTATTTCGAGGCTGTGAAAGAAGGCGTGGAAGGCGTCATCAACAGCGACGGAAGGTTTCAGGGAACTGTTTAAAGGTAAAAAGGTAAAAAGGTAAAAAGGTAAAAAAGGCTGACGCCGTTGAGAAAGGTTTATATTCTTTATCTTATAGCTTCTTATGGCTTTATGGCTTCTTATGTTTTTTATAAAACCTATAAGATACATAAGACCTATAAGCCACATAAGACCTATAGCTCAAGAAATAACATTATATCCTATCTCAACGGCGTAGCCTTTTTTTACCTTTTTACCTTTTTACCTTTTTACCTTTAACAGATTTCCCCCAGATCCCGCTCAATAGGTATCCCGCAGTTTTTGTCCTCGTTGTCGCGGTTCTTGTCGATGAGGTTATACACCGAGTCCATGGCTTTCTGGGTCGACTGCGCAAGCGTCAGGCCCTCAAGCATGTGACCAATGAGCACGGCAGAGAAGATATCGCCTGTGCCCGGGAAATGGACAGGTATCTCGCTGAACGGCAGCTCAAAATAGGTGCTGTTCATGTGGCTATAGCCCACCACCGAGGGACGGCCCTCAACAAGGATGCTTGTTATCACCACCGACTTGGCTCCTATCTCTCTCACACCATCGATCAGCGCCTTTGCCTCGTCGCGCCACACGCCCTCGGCATGATAAGGCTGGTCGGTGAGCAGACACGCCTCGGTGTGGTTGGGATAGGTCACATCGGCCACGCTCACCATCTCGCGCATGGCCTTTACAGCTGCCTTGCCCACGCCGTTGTAGAGCTTACCCTCGTCGCCCATCACAGGATCCACAAACACTAGAGCACCCTTCTTGGCTTGCTCGCGACAGAACTGTGACACCACCTCGGCCTGACGCTCCGACGGCATATAGCCTGTTGCCACGGCATCAAACTTGAAGCCGAGCTTCTTCCAGGTCTTCAGGGTGCCAACGATGTAGTCGGTGGTCTCCAACTGCTCAAAACGACCATACTCGAACGTATTGGAAATGAGCATGGTGGGAATGTTATAGGTAGGATGTCCCATATAAGAGAGAATGGGCATCATGACCGCTGTGGCCACCTTGCCATAACCCGGCATGTCGCACACGAGCAGAACGTTTTTCTTGTTTTCTGTCATCACAATCTTTTTGCTTTTTATTTGCAAACTTACTCAAAAAATGTCGTATTTTTTCTTTTTATTGTGAAAAAATGACAATTGGGGGTTCAAATTTGTGCTTTGTCAATAAAAATAATTACCTTTGCACGTCTGACACGCATGATGCGCGCGACATAGAAACTCACTCATTCACACTAAAATATAAGCGACACAATTCAACACGATGAAAGATATTTGCTGCATTGGACACATCACCAAAGACAAGATTGTCACACCACGTCAGACCGTCTACATGGCGGGCGGCACCTCATTCTATTTTGCTTACGCCTTCAGTCACCTCCCCAACAAGGTGTCTTTTGAGTTGGCCACCAAGCTCGGAGCCGATGAGATGCATGTGGTTGAAAAGATGCGCAATGCAGGCATTGACGTGCGCACATGGCTCAGCCGCAAGTCGGTGTTCTTCGAGAACATCTATAGCGAGGACCAGAACGACCGCACGCAGAAGGTCAGAGCAAAGGCCGACCCGTTCACCGTGGAAGAGGTGCAACAGCTCGACGCAAAGATCTATCATCTTGGCTCGCTCCTTGCCGACGATTTCTCACCCGAGGTGGTGAAATGTCTCGCACAGAAGGGACGCATATCTATCGACGCACAGGGCTACCTACGCGAGGTGCGCGGAGAGGATGTCTTCCCCATCGACTGGGCAGACAAACGCGACATCCTGGCTTACACCGACATCCTGAAGGTCAACGAGCACGAGATGGAGGTCATCACAGGCTGTCCGGAGCCTCACGACGCTGCCCGCCAGCTCGCCATCTGGGGCGTGAAAGAGGCTGTGGTGACGCTGGGAAGCTATGGCTCGCTCATTCTTGTCGACGGCCATTTCTACGAGATTCCGGCCTACGCACCACACGAGATTGTAGATGCTACAGGCTGCGGCGACACCTATTCGGCCGGCTACCTCTACTGCCGCTCACAGGGCGAGAGCATAATAGAGGCGGGCAAGTTTGCTGCCGCCATGTGTACGCTGAAGCTCGAACATAGCGGACCGTTCGACAGAAACATTGAAGAGGTGGAGAAGGTTATGAGGTGATTTTTGATTTTTGATTTTTGAATTTTGAATTGTTGCGGCTTTGCCGCAATTTTGAATTTTTGAATTTTGAATTTTTACAAGGCACAGGGCTTTTTGAGCATTTTTTTGGGGGCTTTGAGCATTGAGCAAATCGAGCATTGAGCAAATCGAGCAAGTGTCTTCATACACTAACGCTGCTTGTTGCCTTCGTGGCCACAGCACTACAGGCACAGGCAAAGCATCAACTCAACACAGACGCAACAGGCATCAACCAACCCATCGCCGACATGTCGGGCGCTGCCTACGACCTCTTCACCGTTGATGGCGTCAAGGTAGGCTCAGGCTTCTTCTCTGCCGAAGGCAACATCAGCACCGCCAACCTCAAGAGCGGCGTTTATGTTGTTAAGGCCACCAAGAACGGCAAGAGCCAGAGCATGAAGATCAGCGTGAACAAGTAATGTAAAAAAAGTAGAAAACTTTATAATAAGGAAAACCTTTATAATAAGGAAAGCCCCCTACGACAGATTGCCGTAGGGGGCTTTTTTAGTACGCACACCAAATGCTTGCAGTCTTTTGGTTTTATAGAAAAGACACAATAATTTGCTTGCATAAAAATTTTTCGTTAACTTTACACCCAATTACAAATACAAAAAAGATATAAGCAATGGCAACAAAATATGATTCAAGCGTCAATGTATTGGGAAGTATTCCTGACTATTCATCGATGATTGATTTCATCTGCGAATACAGCGGTTGTGCGTTTGAAGGACAGGGGAGCTTCTCCTTCCGTACCCATAAAACATTTTCCCGCTTTTTAGCTGCCATAAAAACTGCCATCTTGCAGTTTGCAAACGAAACCCATCGACAATTGTTTTTAGAAGCATTATCATCACGAGAATTCTCCTTTCAAGAGAAGTTGATGGTACTCTACTGGCAGATTGTATACGCCAATTCTCTTTTCCATCGCATCTCCGAAGAGGTGTTAATGAAGGCTATATATCAAGGGCGAACCACACTTTCTGCCATCGACGTATTGGCACTTCTCCATCACATCAAGGAGACGGAGCCGGGCGAGTTCTCTTGGTCGGAGGCGACCTTGAAGATTTGCGCTTCCAAGTATCTTACTATTCTCAAGAAATTAAATCTTGCTGATGGAACCATCAAAAAGCAAATCTTGTTTCCGCCAATTACGGCTTCTCTATTTGCTTACTTTATCAAGATGGCGATGACGGTTTATCCTGACCAAAAGACGTTGGACAATCCGATGATGGCTTTTAGCTTTTATGACAAAGCTTCTTTGATCAGCAAATTGAAGCGAGTGGAATATGTACCGCTTTGGAATATGAGCCAAGTGGGGGAAGAGGTTGTAATAGAAGTGAAGAGTGAAGAAAGAAGAAAGAAGAATTCAATTGTTTAATGCTGATATGACTATGACTCAAACATTTGATATAGAGCACAATCGCCTATTTAGTGAGCTTGCTGCTATTCTGAAAGAAGACATTGTGAAGATAGCAGGCAAGTGTAATGGAGGCAAGAGCATCCTCTTTGTCTATCCACCTAAGGATGAGGATGCTTATATAGCCAAGGCTCAGGATGTCTTGACGGAGGAACAGTATGCTTTCATTGACCTTCGCAATGTGTTCTGTCAATTTATCACTGATATGGGAATGGAAAACTTCGAGGAATGCTACCAGCAGTTTGGCGAGGAGGTATTCTTTAGTCAAAACTATGATGAGGGCACTTTCTTCCATACGGTGATAGAACAGATTCAGGCTGTTTTCTCGCAAGGCAAGATTCCTGTCTTGTTGCATACAGGGGTGCTTTACGGCATGAATTTCTCCAATATCAACATCATGGAGCATCAAGTGGTCATGGCTTCACATATTCCTCTGGTTGTCTTTTACCCTGCCACCATCGAGGGCGAGCAAATCATGTTCTTGGGTAAGAAGCCTGCCTCTAAGTATCGTTGTATCGTCATCAGATGATATGGGCAACTTATATTGAAAACAACTAATAGCACTGAAAATGATGAAAATCAAAGATATATTGTCAATCCAGTTGGACAATGACATCAAAAACGTTATCGACCTCAACTCGCAGAGCGAGGATGAAATAAAGGAGGAGCTGGATGGCTTCATCCTCACAGAGAGTCTGGCTGGTCACCTGTCAGACTTTTTGGATAAATTCTGCTCCGATATGAAGGAGTCGGGCGTTTGGCTCAGTGGCTTTTATGGCTCAGGAAAGTCATACTTTGCCAAGATGCTGGGCTTTCTGATTGAGAACCATGTGATACAGGGCACTCCTTTCCGTGAACGATTCATGCACAAGCTTGTGGGGCTCAACAATGAGGCGTTCATCAAGAACCAGATTTCGTCCCTTGACAAGTCAAAGTACCAAGTGGTGCTTTTCGACTCTGCCAAGGTCGATAACAAGCATGGCATTGCCTATATGGCGATGAGTCAGTTCTTGCTCTCTTTAGGGCTGATGAACAACTGGATAGGCTTGATGGAGTATCATCTTTTGCTCAATGACCAGTATGAGGACTTCTTACAGAAAGTGGAGGAACAGAATAATGGCAAGAAGTGGACTGACTTGCGCCGCAATATGATGAACACAATGCGGGTGTTCCGTAAGGCGATGATAGCCATCATGGATGAGGAAGATTTTAAGGATACTGAGAAGATTGCGCAGGAACGTATCGACACATACGATTCCATCAAGCTGAAGGAAGACCTCTCGCTCTATCTCGAAAAGCATCCACAATATAAAATAGTCTTCTTCATCGATGAGGTAAGTGAGGCGATTACACAGAAGAAAATTGATATTTTGGAATTGGAGGGTCTCTCTGAGTCGCTCTCTGGTTTGGGTAATCGTGTATGGACCATTGGCATTGCCCAGCAAGCCTTCAATGATGTGCTCAATGCCTCTGGACTGAATAAGAGTAAGCTCGAAAAGGTGGAGGCACGCTTCAAGACTCGCATCCCGATATCGGCAGAAGAGATAGACAAGATTATCCGTAAGCGTCTGCTCGACAAGACGGATGCAGGTAAGCAGGAGTTGAAGGCTTATTATGCCAAGAACAGTGGCATGATACAGGCGGTAACCAATATTTCTGGTCTTGCCCTCAGTGCCACCAAGGATGGTGAGGTCTATTCTGACTATTATCCATTCTTCGTGCATCAGTTTAAGATGCTCCAGTATTTCCTCTTTGGTTCTCGTGATACGGTAACCACCCAGATAGGCACACGAGGCATGCTGATGTCGGTATTCGATGTGTTGAAGAAGGAGGCGATGACGGAGGAAGAGGTGCATACCCATGTATCTTCCGTGGAACTCTGCAACCAGGCGATGGGGAATATTCCTGAGGCGCTCCGCATGCGTTATCAGCAAGCGGAAGAGCATCTTGCCGCAGATGGTAGTTTCAATCTGATCAGTGGCAAGAAACTCTTGCAGGTCATCTACTTCCTCGCTAAGTCGGATGCTCGTACCACGGTGGTTAATATTGCCTGCTCGTACGCTCGTCACCCCGAGCAATACTATGATATATTGGAGGAGGTGAAGCGTGCCGTGGCTCTCTTGGTGGAGAACAATGTACTTCTTCAGACTGCCGACCAGTATCGCATCACCAGCCAGATAGAGCAGCAGATTATCGACGACATGGTGAAGTATGAGATTCCGCTGTTCCGTCAGGAGGCTGAGATTACCAAGCGTCTCAAACAACTGCGCTTGGTGAAGGAGGCACAGTCGCTCATGCTCGATGGCGCCAAACTGAGCTATTGCGTGGAGACTTCCAAGGGCGAGAACTTTGCCAACCAAGGGGAGCGATATATGAAGGTGGTACTCTATGACATCTTCTATGAAAATAGAGAGCAAACTATCTCTCAGGTAAAACATGATACACAGGAAGAGAAGGGTGTGCTCTCCATCATCCCTGCCAATACATACGCTAAGCAGATGCTTGACCTCGCTGTCGATCTCTTGCGCATCGACTATATCGACACCAAGTCTTACTCCACTGATGAAGAGAAGAAAGTGCAGCGCACCATCGTAGACACACGAGGCGACAAGCAGGATAAGCTCGAAGATTTGGTGCGCCGTGCTTATCAAGAGGGCACCATCGTCTATCAGTATAATACTTACCAACTTACTGAGGAAAATTGCATCAAGGAACTGGAGAGTGTGCAGCGCAGAATGGCAGGCAATGTATATACTCGCCGCCTCTCTGCCACCTTAGAGGATAGCCTTGCCAAACCTGCCCTCACGATACCAGTGAGCAAGCTTTCCAAACATTTCGGACCTTCCGAGGAATTCAAGTTCTTTGATACCTCTGGCAAGTTTATTGGCGACAACTTAGCGGTGGTCACAGAGATATTGGCTCGATGCAAGTCTTACAAGACGGGTGCCGACTTGGAACGTGAATTGTTGGCTCCCCCTACGGGCTATTCATTTGGTGTCATCATTACTACCCTTGCCGCCTTGCTCAGAGGCAACAAGGTCATCGTGAAGTATGGTGGCGAGGATTTTCATTCTGCCACTGATGATGGCGTGGGAAAAGTGTTCGACAACACTCGTGCCTTTGAGAAGGCGAGCTTCAAAGCTGTGATGCAGTCGCTCTCTTACAAAGACCGTCAGAAAATCGTGGATATATTGAAGGAGGATTGCCATTATAAGAAGATTACAGGCGAGGACAACCTTAACTATAATAGCAATGACTTTGAGGTGGTGGATTGCATCCGCTCCCTTTCGAAGGAGATGTCTCATCGTATCTATGTCAAGATAGAGAGTGATGAGGATTTAACAGCCCTCTTCCCTAGGTCTGTCAAGGCTCGTACCATCTTCAATCAGTTTGGCAAGGCGGTGACCGATGCCAATTATCTCAATATGGCGCACGACTTCCTCGACATGGAGGATGACTATATCTCTGCCGTTGAGCATGTGCTGAAAGATTTGCGCTTCATTGACACTCAGTTTGAGGAGATAGAGAAGGAGAA
>ENA-ORRO01002164-ORRO01002164.1-human-gut-metagenome-genome-assembly--contig:-NODE-2164-length-12610-cov-2.410434_pt1 | contig 12610 bp, 7 predicted proteins | sample MGYA00242176_ERZ509136 | MGnify/ENA primary metagenome ERZ509136 (study PRJEB26280, sample SAMEA2338644) | human gut metagenome | biome: human gut; feature: human-associated habitat; material: faeces... | reverse complement strand
TCAGTCCCACGGCCTCGCCGATCTCCCGCACCGAGGGGGGATACCCCTGGTCCTGAATGGCCTGGGCGATGTAGTCGTAGATCTTCTGCTGCATTTTGGTCAGCTGGGCCATGACGTCCGCTCCTTTACCGAATATTTTCTATATTATATCATACTCAAATCCGGTTTGCAACAGATGTTCGATGATTTTTTCATCTCATTTCCGCCACCCCTGTAAAAAATCACGGTTTTCCTCTTGAAATTCCGGCCCGGGTGTGGTAATATAATGCGTACTATGAGAAAAGTGCCCCCAGAGGGCTGAATTATTTGGAGGGAGTTCCGTTATGAACGCTGTTCTTATCATCATCACCGTGGTGCAGCTGCTGGTGGCGCTGGCCCTGATGCTCATCGTCCTGGCCATCATCACCTACTGCCCGTCCGTGCCGCTGATGCTGGTGCATTAACGGTACCCGCGAGATATACCGCCCGCGGCAGCCTTCTGCCGCGGGCCCCATCCAAGGAGTTCTCTCATGAAAGTCATCGACTTCCGCTTCCGGCCCAACACGCCGGAGATCATCAACGGCATCAAGAACAGCACCATGTTCAAGGCTGCCTGTGAAGTCATCGGCTTCGACCAGCGCAAGCCCCAGCCCCTGGACGAGATCGTGGCCGACCTCGACGCCATGGGCGTGGAACTGGGCGTGATCACCGGCCGCGACGCCGAGACCACCTACGGCTTCCCGGCCAACAACAACAGCGTGCTCGAATTCTGCCGCGCCTACCCCAACAAGTTCGTGGGCCTCTGGGGCATCGACCCCCACAAGAAGATGGCCGCCGTGCGCGAGATCGAGAAGGTCGTCAAGGAATACGGCATGAAGGGTATCGCCATCGACCCCTATCTGGCCCACATGCCCGCCAGTGACGCCCGCTTCTACCCCCTGTACACCAAGTGCTGCGAACTGGATGTGCCCGTCTTCATCACCATGGCTCCTCCGCCGTGCGTGCCCGGCGCCATCCTGGAATACGCCGACCCCCGCGACGTGGACAAGGTCGCCCGCGACTTCCCCGAACTGACCCTGATCATGAGCCACGGCGGCTATCCCTTCGTGGATGCGGCCATCTACACCTGCCAGCGCAACGCCAATGTCTACATGGACATCTCCGAATACGAGCGCTCTCCCCAGGTCGAGACCTATGTGAAGGCCATGTGCACCACCATCAGCGACAAGGTCCTCTTTGCCAGCGCCCACCCCTTCATCGAGCTGCGTGACGCTCTGGACGCCTATGCCGCCTTCCCCTTCACCGACGAAGTGCGCAACAAGATCATGTACGAAAACGCCCGCAAGGTCCTGAAACTGGCCTAGCAGCACCCCCAAGGAGCAACGAGAATGAGCGATACTCCCAACAACGGACACTGCCAGCAGAACCTGCGCCGCGTGGTCATTTCCTCCCTCATCGGCGCGGTCATCGAATGGTATGACTTTTTCCTGTACGGTGTCGTGGCCGGCATCGTCTTCAACAAGATCTACTTCCCTGACTTCGACCCGACGGTGGGTACGGTCCTGGCCTTTGCCACCTTTGCCGTGGGTTTCGTGGCCCGTCCGCTTGGGGGTATCGTCTTCGGCCACTTCGGTGACAAGCTGGGCCGCAAGAAGATGCTGGTCCTGACCCTGGAGATCATGGGCGTGGCCACGGTGGGCATCGGTCTGGTGCCTTCCTATGAAAGCATCGGCATCCTGGCTCCCATCCTGCTGGTCCTCTGCCGTCTGGCCCAGGGCATCGGCATCGGCGGCGAATGGGGCGGCGCCGTGCTCATGGCCTTCGAATCCGCGCCGCCTCACAAGCGCGCCTTCTACGGCAGCCTGCCCCAGGTGGGCCTAGCCCTCGGCCTGATGCTGGCCTCCGGCGTCATCGGTCTGCTGTCCTTCTTCCTCAGCGACGAAGCCTTCCTGGCCTGGGGCTGGCGTGTGGCCTTCATCCTCAGCGCCATCCTGGTGGGCGTGGGTGCCTACATCCGTATCTCCGTGCAGGAGACCCAGGACTTCTCCTCCGCCAAGAAGAAGACCGAACAGGTCAAGTACCCCATCCTGGCCGCCTTCAAGCACTATCCCCGCACCCTGACGGCCTGCGTGGGCGCCCGCTTCGTGGAAGGCATCGCCTTCAACGTGTTCGGCGTGTTCTCCCTGACCTATCTGACCAACTCCTGCGGCCTGGACAAGACCGTGAGCCTGTTCGTCATCGTGGGCGCCGCCGCGGTCATGGCCGTGGCCATCCCCTTCTGGGGCATGCGTGCCGACACCTGGGGCCGCGCCCGCATCTTCGGCATCGCCGCCATCCTGCTGGGCATCACGGCCTACCCCACCTTCTGGGTGCTGCACAACTTCAGCCATAACGTGCCGCTGGTCTTCCTGGCCATCTCCCTGCCCTTCGGCATCATCTACGGTGCGGCGTACGCCACCATGTCCAGCCTGTTCTCGGGCAGCTTCGAACCCACGGTGCGTTACTCCGCCGTGTCCTTCATCTACCAGTTCTCCGGGATCTTCGCTTCGGGCCTGACCCCCATGATCGCCACCATGCTGGTCAGCAGCAATGACGGCCAGCCCTGGTACCTTTGCGGTTACCTGCTGGTCGCGGCGGTCATCAGTAGCCTGAGCACCATCTGGATCACCCGACTCCAGGGCAAGGAAGAATTGCCGCACGAGCCGGAAACCTCCGCCCGGTAGTCCGTCTGCCTTCCTGCCTCCCTCGCTTCTTCATCAGGGGGCAGACGGAGACAGCGCCCGGACCACACCCCGGGCATCGGACATCTAAAGGGGGGACAGCCTGACAGGCTGTCCCCCCTTTTCTTTTGCAGCACGTGCCGCATCCGACCGAAAACGTCCCCTCCGCACCCGCGCACCCTGCCCGGACACAGGCGTGCCGGCAGCGGGACATCCCGCCCGGACGGCATCAAAAATCAAGACTGAACTGCATACCGAGCCCCACGGAAGGATCGTTCTCCTCGGGCCGGGACTTCTTGCCCCATTCGTTGTGCTCGTCCTTGAGCATCAGCTCCGGACCGATGGTCAGCGAGGCATCATCGCTGTCCATGAAGTCGGCATAGGCCCGGACCACATGCCGCCGCTCCAGAGGCCGCAGCTCGTCAGGGCGGGCCTCGCTCGACGGCAGCTCGGCACGCCAGACGGAGTCATCGCGCCGGATGTTCATGCCGAGACGGCTTTTTTCCTCCGCCTCCCGTTCCGCCTCCTTGGCTTTGCGGGACTCGGCCTTGGCCTGGCGGTCGGCCTCGCGCAGAGCATGTTCGATGCTGGAGGAATTGCCCCTGTCCCGGCCCAGGGCCCGCTTGCGCAGGGAGTCCGTCTCCACGCCGTCATGCCACAGGGCATTGTTCCTGTCGCGGGAGGTGCCGAAACTCCAGGCCTGCCCGCCCTTGCTGTTGCCCGCAGCGGCCTTGCCCGCCGGGGCCTGCACCGCCTTGCCCTTCTCCACCGCCAACACCGGCAGGGGAGCAAGGGAGACCGTCAGGGCAGACAGGGCCAGACCAGCCAAAAACAAATGTACTCTATGCAGCATGGCCGCAGGATAGCCGTCATCCCGCCGGATTGTAAAGACATCCCCGTCGCAGGACATCCTCTGTGCCCGCATGCTGCCCCGTAATGCGGCCTCTCGGCCTTTTTGGGGATGGCCTGCAACATGGGACACAAAAAAAGGAAGGACGCCCAAAAGCGTCCTTCCTGTGTCTTTTCAGGGGTGGGATCGTGCCTACTGCTTGGCGGCAGGCTGTGCCTTCGCAGGAGCGGCCGCAGGCTGGGAGGCCTTCTGGCCGGCAGCGTCATGGGCCTTGACCAGCTCTTCCGCGTCAGCCACCGGGAAGGAAGGCTTGACGTTGGGATCCTGCCAGCCGCCACCCAGGGCCATGCACACGCTGACCACGGCATTGAGGCGGTCACGCAGGGCGTTGGCCAGGCTCAGCTCGGCGCTGAACAGCTGGCGTTCGGCATCCAGCACGGTCAGGTAGTCGGTGTAACCGTTGTCGTACTGCAGGCGGGCGATCTCCGCGGCGCGGCGCAGGCTGTCCACCTGGGCCTGGCTGGCCGCCACGATGGCGTCGGCCTCGCGCTGGGAGGTCAGGGAGGTGCGCACGTCCTTGAAGGCGTTCTGCACCGTCTTGCGGTACACGGCGATGGCCGCTTCCTTCTGGGCCTCGGCGTCCTTGACGTTATACCAGGTGCGGCCGAAGTCCAGCAGCGGCATGGAGCCGGTCACGCCGTAGCTCCAGGCGCCCGCAGGCCCGCTGAACAGGTTCACCACGCTGGCGCTGAGGGTGCCCAGCATGCCCGTCAGGGAAATGGACGGGAAGAACTCGGCACGGGCAACGCCGATATTGGCGTTGTAGGCCATGATCATGTACTCGGCGGCGCGCACGTCGGGACGGCGCTCCAGCAGCTCGGACGGCAGGCCGGCAGGCAGCACGGGCGGGGCCGGCAGCTTGCTGATGTCACCGCCGCGCGGCATGACGGCGCTCATGATGTCACGGGGCGAGCGGCCCAGCAGCACGGCCAGGCTGGCTTCGGCGCTGTCCACGGCCACCGTGGAGCTGTGCACCTGGGCACGGGCCGTTTCCACTTCGGCGCGGGCACGCTGCCAGTCCAGCTCCGTGATGTCGCCCTGACGGTAGCGGCTGGTATAGATGCCGAACGCATCCTCACGCGTACGCAGGGTACGCTTGGCCGTGGCCAGCTGCATGTCCAGGGCCAGCAGGGCAAAGTAGCTCTGGGCCGTCTGGCTGGCCACCGAAAGGCGCAGGGCCTCGTGGCTGACCACGGTGTTCAGCAGCACGTCCGACAGCATGGTGTAGTTGTTGCGGTACTTGCCCCAGAAGTCCAGTTCCCAGCTGGCCGAGAGCTGGCCCTGGTAGTTCACGTAGGAACGGTCCGCGATGCTGTTGTAGTTGGCGATCTTGGTGGAGTTGCTCTGCGAGGTGGCCGCACCGGCGCCGCTCACCGAGGGGGCGAGCTGGCTGGTGCCCACGCCCAGCTTGGCCGCGGCGGAATCGATCTTGGCCAGGCTTTCCGCCAGATCCTGGTTGTTCTTCAGGGCTTCTTCCACCAGGGCATTGAGCACGGGATCATTGAAGCGGGTCCACCAGTCGGTGTTCAGCGGACTGGGTCCCAGATCCACGGAACGCCACTCCTTGGGGATGTCCTGCTCGGGACGCTTATAGTCGGGAGCCAGGGAGCAGCCCGTGACGGCCAGGCAGAGCACCAGCGTCAGGCCCGCTTTCAGCAGGGGGGTCATATATCCTCCTCCTCATCGAAGCTTTTCTTGCCTTCGTTGGGGTCCTTCTTGCCCTGCAGCTTCAGGGAGATCCGCATGATGGTGCGGAAGAAGTAGGGAACGAAGAGCGTGGCGATGCAGGTTGCGGCCAGCATGCCGCCCACCACGGCGGTGCCGATGGCGTGACGGCTGTTGGCACCGGCGCCGGAGCTGATGGCCAGCGGCACGCAGCCCAGGATGAAGGCCAGCGAGGTCATGACGATGGGACGGAAGCGCAGGCGCGCCGCATGCATGGCGGCCACGTCCAGACTGCGCCCGCCGCGCCAGGCCTCGACGGCGAATTCCACGATCAGGATGGCGTTTTTGGCGGCCAGGCCCACCAGGGTGACCAGAGCCACCTGGAAGTACACGTCATTGGACAGGTCGCGCAGCCAGGTGGCCACCAGGGCGCCGAACACGCCGAAGGGCACGGCCGTGAGCACGGCCAGCGGCAGCGACCAGCTTTCGTACTGGGCGGCCAGGATCAGGAAGACCATGACGAGCGCCAGCACGAAGATGACGGTGGTGTCGGCGCTGGCCAGCTTTTCCTGCAGGGCCGAACCGACCCAGCCCAGGCCGTAATCGCTGGACAGCATCTTTTCCGCCACCTTTTCCATGGCTTCCAGGGCCTGACCGGAAGAATAGCCGGGGGCCGGTTCGCCCATGAGGTGGGCGGCGGGGAACACGTTGTAACGTTCCATGGTCTGGGGCGCCGTGCGGCGTTCCAGGGTCATGATGGCATCCAGGGGCACCATGCCGCCCTTGTTGGTCCGCACGAAGATGTCGTGCAGGGACTCGGGCAGCAGGCGGTAATCGGCCTCGGCCTGCATGCGCACCTGGAAGGTACGGCCCAGGTAGTTGAAGTCGTTGACGTAGAGCGCACCGAAGGTGGCGTTCATGGCCGTGAAGACATCGCTGATGCTGATGCCCATGTCCTTGCAGCGCTCACGGTCCAGGTTGGCGTAGAGCTGCGGGGCACCGGTGGAGAACAGGCTGCGCAGGGTACCGATGGCCGGATACTTGGGCTGGCCGTTCTCGTCACGGGACGTGGCTTCCGCCACGAAGGCATTGGCCGTGGCTTCCAGATCCTGGCTGGTGCCGGCGCCGCGCATCTGGATGAAGCCTTCAAAACCGCCCGTGGTGGACATGCCGCTGATGGGCGGCGGCGTGAAGCCGATGGTCACGGCTTCGGGCTGCATCATGGTCACGCCCAGCACCTTGGTACTGATGGCCGAGGCGCTGCTCTCCGGCGTGGTACGTTCGCTCCAGGGCTTGAGCACGGCAAAGAAGGTACCGTAGTTGCTCTTGGACGACATGGAGGTGATGTCCAGGCCGTTCAGGGTCATGACCGTGTCCACGGCCGGGTTCTTGCGCAGCACGTCCATGACCACGCGGGTCACGTCACGGGTGCGGTTCTGCACGGCACCGTCGTCCAGGATGGTCATGCCCAGGATGTAGCCCTGGTCTTCGTTGGGCACCAGGCCGCCGGGGACCACCCGGAACAGGAAGACCAGGCTGACGATCATGCAGCCGAAGAGGGCCATGGAGATCAGGCCGTGGTCCTTGATGAAACGCACCGTACGCACATAGCGGTGCGTGGTCTTGCCGAAGAAGTAGTTGAAGACGACGAAGGGCTTGGCCGGCTGATGGTCATGCGCATGCGGCTTGAGCAGCAGGGAGCACAGGGCCGGGGTCAGCGTCAGGGCCACGATACCCGAAAGCACCACGGACACCGAGATGGTGATGGCGAACTGCTTGTACATCTGACCCGCCAGGCCGCCCATGAAGGACACGGGGATGAACACGGCGCAGAGCACCAGCACGATGGCGATAACGGGAGCCGTCACTTCGCTCATGGCCTTGGCCGTGGCTTCCTTGGGCGGCAGGTGCTCGGTGCTCATGATACGTTCCACGTTCTCCAGCACCACGATGGCGTCGTCCACCACGATACCGATGGCCAGCACCATACCGAACAGGGTCAGGGTATTGATGGTGTAGCCCAGGGCGTACATGCCCGCGAAGGTACCGATGATGGACACGGGCACGGCGATGCAGGGGATGAGGGTGGCGCGCCAGTTCTGCAGGAAGATGAACACCACCAGGAACACCAGGATCATGGCTTCCACCAGGGTGTGGACCACTTCGTTGATGGACTCCATAACGAAGTCGTTGGTGTCCACGATGATCTTGTAGTCGATGCCCTCGGGGAAGTTTTTGGCCAGCTCCTGCATGCGGGCGGTGACGGCCTCGCCGGTGGCGATGGCGTTGGCGCCGGGCAGCAGGTAGATACCCATGGCACGGGCCACCATGCCGTTGTATTCGCTGCTGACGCTGTAGTCCTTGCCGCCCATCTCGATACGGGCCACGTCCTTGAGGCGCAGCATGGCGCTGTCCTCACCGGTGCGGATGATGATCTCGCCGAACTCCTGCGGCGTGGCCAGACGCCCCTTGGTATCGATCTGCCAGGAAAGCTGGGCGGTATCGGGCATGGGCGCGTCGCCCAGACGGCCGGGCGAGAACTGCGAGTTCTGCTCCTGGATGGCCGCGGCGATCTCGCTCACGGTGACGCCGTACTTGGCCAGCTTGTCCGGGACGAGCCAGATGCGCATGGCGTAGTCCATGTAGCCGAACACGGTCACGTCGCCCACGCCGGGCACACGCTTGAGTTCGTCGGCCACGTTCACCTGCATGTAGTTGTGCAGGTACACGGCGTCATAGCGCCCGTCAGGCGAGAACAGGGCGATGATCTGCAGCATGGCCGGTGAACGTTTGGTCACCTGCACGCCCTGCAGGCGCACGGTCTCGGGCAGTGTGGTCTGGGCCAGGTTGACCTTGTTGTTGACGTTGACCAGGGCCATGTCCGGGTCGGTGCCCAGACTGAAATAGACGTTGATGGAGCCCGAACCGGAACCCGAGGAGGCCGTGGACGTCATGTAGAGCATGTTTTCCACGCCGTTGATGTTCACTTCCAGGGGAGCCAGCACGGTACCGGCGATGGTCTCGGCCGAGGCGCCGGGATAGAAGACCGTCACGTTGACCGTGGGCGGCACCAGTTCAGGATACTGGGCGATGGGCAGGGCCTTCATGGCCAGCGCGCCCACCAGCGTGATCACGATGGAGATGACCGACGAAAGGATCGGTCTGCGCAGGAAGATATTTGGTTTTGCCGAAGCTGCCATGGACCATCACCTACTTCTGAGCGCTCTTCTGGGCGGCCTGCCCCTGCTGGGCCTGTCCGTCACCCATGATGCTGACCTTGGCGCCGGGGCGGGCCTTGATCATGCCTTCACAGATGATGCGTTCCCCGCCCTTGAGGCCGGAATCCACCAGATACATGTCGCCGATGGTCTCGCTGACCTCCACCTTCTGGGTGCCGACCACATTGTCCTTGTCCAGGGTCATGACGAAGGAGCCCTTCTGGGTGATGAGCACGGCCTTCTGGGGAATGAGCACGGCATTGACCAGCACGTCGCCGTCCATGAAGATACGCACATACTGGCCGGGCATGATCTGGCCGTCGCTGTTGGCGAAAGAGGCACGGGCCTGCACCACGCCGGTCTCGGGCTGCACGCGGCTGTCGATGAAGTCCACCTGGCCTTCGCCCTGGTACATGCTGCCGTCCAGCAGGCGCAGCCGGGCCTTGTAGACATTGCTTTCGGGGAAGCGCAGGCGGCCCTGGGCGGCCAGCTGCTGGCGGCGCATGTGCTGCGGCGCGGCGATGGAAAAGTCGATGTACATGGGATCGGTCTGGTCCACATAGGTCAGCAGGGAGTTGTTGCTGACCAGGTTGCCGGGCGTGAAGCTTTCCTTGGAGCTGTAACCGGACACGGGGGCCACCACCTGGCAGTAGTCCAGATTGATCCTGGCGGCACGCAGGGCGGCCCTGGCGTTGTCATAGGCGGCCTTGGCGTTGTCGCGGTCCTTCTGGGAAACGGCGTTCTTGGCAAACAGGGGGCGCACACGGTTCCATTCGCGCTTGGCGCTGTCGTACTGGGCCTCGGCCTGCTGGACGGCGGCCTCGTACTGGTCACGCTCGATCTGGAACATGATCTGGCCGGCCTTGACGAACTCGCCTTCGCGGTACAGACGCTTCTCGATGATGCCCTGCACACGGGCGCGCACTTCGACGGAGCGGGAGCCGGAGGCCTGGGCCTGGAATTCGGCCGGCCAGGGCACGTCCTTGGCTTCCACCTGGAAGACGCCCACAGGCGGGGCGGGCATCTGGCCCTTTTGGGCACCATCATCCTTGCATGCCGCAAGGCTGAAACAGAGGAGCAACAGCAGCGTTGCCAGAATGGTCTGTTTTCCGGTCATGATATCTTACTCCTGGGACAGCAGCGAACTGCCGATACGTGGAAAAGCCCGCCCGCAAAGCGAGCGGGCTTTGAATCCCCTGCTAAACATTTTTTGCAAAATGCGTCAAGAAATGCAGGCTTATCTTGCTCTTAAAGCTCGATAAAGAAAAATCCTGTTATTCCAATAGCTTAGCGAACCGTACTTTTTTCTTGTAACTAATTGGAATAATTTGATATTTTTTTAAAGCACTTTTTTAGGGACCTCCGCGGCCTCAACGGGCCGCCCGAAGCGCCCCCAGCGTGCCGGCCCTGGCGGCCATGAGTTCGGCCACCACGGAGACGGCGATCTGCTGCGGCGTGTCGGCGCCGATGCCCAGACCGATGGGGCAGCAGACCCTTGCCAGGGCCGCATCGCTGACGCCCTGCGCACGCAGCGCCCTGTACACCGAGGCTTTTTTGCTGCTGCTGCCGATCATACCAATATAAAAGGCCTCCGTTTCCAGGGCCTGGGCCAGGACCTCACGGTCGAAGCTGTGGCCGCGGGTCATGATGGCCACATAATGGTGCCGGCCGATGCCGCAGCGGGCCGCCAGATCCGCGAAGGCCGGCAGGGCCAGGCAGCGCCGGGCCATGGGGAAGCGCCGGGGATCGGCGAACTCCGCGCGGTCGTCCACCACGTCCACCACAAAACCGGCCGCATGGGCCAGCCGGGCCGTCTCCAGCGACACATGGCCGCCGCCGCAGAGCAGCAGCACCGGCGGCGCGTCCAGGGCCTCCACATAACGTTCCACAAGGCCTTCCCGCACCAGACCGGGACGGCCCTTGCGCCCGGCCAGCAGGGGCCGCACGGCTTCCGCGCCCTCGTGCAGGCCCGCCACCAGGGGCTGGCCTTCGGGCAGGGCATCCAGATACAGGTCGCGCACGGGCGCGTCGGCCCGGCTCACGTCCAGCAGCCAGATGCCGGTCAGCCCGGCTTTCAGGGCCGCGTCCGCCGCACGGAACAGGGGCGCCTGCGCAGGCGCCAGATATTCACAGAGCAGATCCATGCTGCCGCCGCAGATCATGTCGCTGTCGGGACCGAGGCCGGTGAGGTCGCAGCGCACACGGGCGGAGCGCCCTTCCCTCAGGCAGACATTGGCCGCCTCCACGGCGCGGGCCTCCAGCAGGCCGCCGCCCACGGTGCCTTCCAGACCGGCGGCGGTCAGCAGGGCGCGGGTACCGGCGGCACGCGGGGCCGAGCCTTCCCGTTCCACCACGGTCAGCAGGACCACGGCCTGCCCTTCGTCCAGCAGCCGGGCCGCACGGGCCTCCAGATTCAGCGGTACGCCCAGACCATCCACCGGGGCGCTCACCAGCACCGGCGAGGCCGGCGCTTTAGGCATCCTGTCCATCGTCGCCTCCTTTCACATAGCCGCAGCCCTTGGTGGGGCACATGATCTTGACGCTGCCGTCACGGCCGCGCTTCTCCACCAGATAGGAGGAAGCGCAACGCGGGCAGGGGCCGGGCACGGGTTTGTCCCACAGGGCGAAATCACATTGCGGGTAACGGTCGCAGGAATAGAAGATCTTGCCGCGCTTGGTGCTCTTCTCCACCATGCGGCCTTCGCCGCAGCGCGGACACATGACGCCCGTGGCCACGGGCGCGGTATAGTTGCAGTCCGGGTAGCCCGTGCAGGCGATGAAGCGGCTGCCCGTACGGGCGTGCTTGATGACCAGGTCCTTGCCGCAGCGCGGGCACTCGCCCACCTTCTCCAGTTCGGGCTTCTGCGGGGCCACCATCTCCAGACGGCCGTCCTCGGTGCGCTGGAAATTGCTGGTGAAGCGGCAGTCGGGATAGCCGCTGCACGCCAAAAAGGGCCCGGCCTTGCCGAATTTGATCATCAGGGGCTTGCCGCAGTCGGGGCAGGCCAGATCCGTGGGCAGGCCGCCCTTGACACTCTGCATGTTCCTGGCGGCGGCCGCCAGCGTGGGGTTGAAGTCCGCGGCAAAGGCACGCATCAGATCCACCCACTGCTGGTCGCCGTCGGCCACCTTGTCCAGCAGGCTTTCCATCTCGGCCGTGAAGCCCACGTCCATGAGGCGCGGGAAGTGCTGCACCAGCTGCTCGCAGACCACGCGCCCCAGATCCGTGGGGATGAAGTGGCGGTCCTGCAGGCTCACGTATTCGCGGTCCTGCAGGGTGGAGATGATGCTGGCGTAGGTGGAAGGACGGCCGATGCCCAGCTCTTCCAGCTCGCGCACCAGGCTGGCTTCGCTGTAGCGGGCCGGGGGCTGGGTGAACTTCTGTTCCTTGTCCAGCTTCTCCAGCTTCAGGGTCTGTCCGGCCGCCAGGGGCGGCAGTTCGGCATCGCCCTCGTCCTTGCCCCGGGGCAGCACGGCCAGGAAACCGGGAAAGAGCATACGCTCGCCCCTGGCCTTCCACTGGGTACGGCCGCAGGCCACGGTCACCGTGGTGTCGTGGAAGCGCGCCCCGGCCATCTGCGAGGCCACGAAGCGCGACCAGATCAGACGGTACAGGTTGTACTGGTCCGGGGGCAGGGCCGCCTTGACCATCTCGGGCGTGATGTTCACGTCCACGGGCCGGATGGCTTCGTGGGCGTCCTGCGCGCCGCTCTTGGTCTTGTAGACGCGCTTCCTGGCTGGCAGGTAATCGTTGCCGAACTCGCGCTGGATGAAGTCATGCGCCGCCTGCCGGGCCTCGTCGGCGATGCGGGTGGAGTCGGTACGCATGTAGGTGATGAGGGCCGTGATGCTGCCGTCCTCCATCTCCACGCCTTCGTAGAGGCGCTGGGCGATGTTCATGGTGCGCTTGGCCGTGTAGGAAAGGCGCTGGTTGGCGGCCTGCTGCAGGGTGGAGGTGATGAAGGGCGGCTGCGGCGCACGCTCGCGCTCCTTCTGCTCTACGCTCTCCACCACGAAGGGCTGGCCCCTGAGCTCGGCCTCCAGGGCATCGGCCTCCCCGGCATTGCGGATCACGGCCTTCTTGCCGCCGATGCGCGCCAGCTCCGCCCGCACGGGGG
>ENA-ORRO01002163-ORRO01002163.1-human-gut-metagenome-genome-assembly--contig:-NODE-2163-length-12623-cov-21.255808_pt1 | contig 12623 bp, 8 predicted proteins | sample MGYA00242176_ERZ509136 | MGnify/ENA primary metagenome ERZ509136 (study PRJEB26280, sample SAMEA2338644) | human gut metagenome | biome: human gut; feature: human-associated habitat; material: faeces... | reverse complement strand
GGCTAAGAGCTTTTGGGCCTTCAGCCCGTACTTGAACCACATGCGAAACTTCAGTTACTTGATATAAAATTCTTCCGTTAACCGGGAATACCATTCCGAACGACTGCCATCCGACAACTGGAGCACTTCTGTAGACTCCTCAAAGTTGCCCATACGGCTACGGGAGAAGGTAAGAAGAAGCCGTTTGGGAGCCTTGCGCTCCACAGTCTTCACCATACATTTGCGAACAAGCGTAAAACCCTTATAATAAGCCTCTTCCTCCACCCTGCCAAACACTTCTGTGGGTACAACAATCGACAGGAAACCATGTTCCGTAAGCAGACGTCTGGCTCCGGCAAAGAGGTCGGCAAATGGCAGTGTGTCTGTGTGCCGGGCAAGCGAGCGCTTGACATCAGGATTCTTCAGACTGTCGACAAAGAAAGGCGGATTGCTGACGATGGCATCATAAGGCTGGGAAGACAGAAAATCCTGCAGCGGACAATGACTCACATGCACACTTCCGGCAAAAGGACTTGCCGCCACATTCGCGGCAGCCTGCCTGCAAGCCTCCTCGTCAATATCGATGGCATCGACTACTGACTGCGGAAAACGCTGAGCCATCATGAGTGCTACGAGACCTGTCCCCGTACCTATATCCAGCACCCTGCTGCCTCCCAAAGCCCATGCTCCCAAGAGTACGCCGTCTGTGCCTACCTTCATGCCGCACTTATCCTGCATGATTCCAAAATGTTTGAATTGAAAATCTGCCACCGTTTCTTGTTTTTATTCTGATTTACGCAACTTTCGCTCACATCAGGAAAAACGCAAACAAGTCTGTTTTATTTTATCATTTTTACAAAAAAATGCCACGAATATATTAAAATATCTATACCAACCCCTCTGAATTCAATAAAAATGACTACCTTTGCACCCTAAAAAGAATTCTAAAAACGAATATGAACAGAAAACAAAATACACAATTTCAAATGATAGCCGATTTTGACGGCGATGCTTCTGTATTGGTGGCAGAAAGAGAATCAGGAGAATACCCTATTCTCTGCACACGCAATCTCGTCATCTTTCCTACCGTTCTGGCACCCATCATCGTGGGAAGACCCCAGAGCGTTCAGCTCGCCCAAAAGCTAATCGAAAATCCAGACAAGGTATTCTGTATCTTCTGCCAGAAAGATGAGGCTACAGAAAACCCCACATCTGGAAACCTCTATAAGACTGGTGTGTTTGCTAAACTCATAAAAACAGTTGAACTGCCAGGAGTAGAATCAGGTAACATAACCATCGTGGTACAGGCTCTTGGCAGATGCCGACTCGAACAGATCACTTCAACAATTCCTTACTACAAAGGACAGGTAACCAGTCTGCCTGAAAAGTGGCCCAACCTGGAAGACGTGCATTTCCAGACGCTGTTGGACACACTGCATCAGGAAACAACCAACTTCATACATGCCTGCGATGATATGCCCAATGAGGCTGAATATGCCCTCAACAACATATCCAACCCCATGATAGCAGCCAACTTCATCTGCAGCAACATGCCTTTCAGCATAGAGGACAAGATGGAAATGCTGGAGAAAGACAACCTCAGCGACCGTCTTTACATCGCTCTGAAAGCCGAGCACAAAGAGCTGCAGCTGCTGAGCATACAGTCGGACATCAAGCAGAAAACACGCTTCGACCTCGACGAACAGCAGAGAGAATACTTCCTGCAGCAGCAACTCAAGAACATACGCGAGGAACTGGGGGGAGACGAGAAGAATCCTGAGCGAAAAGAACTGGCTGAAAAGGCCAAGAACAAGAAATGGAACGAGGCTACAGCCAAGGCGTTCAATAAGGAATTGAACAAGCTCGAAACCATCAACCCACAGAGCCCCGACTACTCTATCCTCGTCAACTACCTGCAGACCATGGTAGACCTGCCTTGGAATGAATACACTCAGGACAACCTGAGCCTCAAGCATGCCAAGAAAGTTCTCGACAAAGCGCACTATGGCATGGAAAAGGTTAAGGAACGTATCTTGGAATACCTGGCTGTAAGATCGCTGCGAGGAGACCTGAAGAGCCCTATCCTCTGCCTCTATGGCCCTCCAGGAGTTGGCAAGACAAGTCTTGGAAAGAGCATCGCCGAGGCAATGGGCAGAAAATATGTGCGTATGTCATTGGGCGGTCTGCACGACGAGTCGGAGATACGAGGACACCGCCGTACCTATATAGGAGCCATGCCCGGACAAATCATCAAGAACATTCAGAAGGCTGGAAGCAGCAACCCTGTATTCATCCTCGACGAGATAGACAAGGTGACACAGAACACCATCAACGGAAACCCGGCATCGGCTCTGCTCGAAGTGCTCGACCCAGAACAGAACAATGCCTTCCACGACAATTATCTCGATACAGACTACGATTTGTCGAAGGTGCTCTTCATTGCTACTGCCAACGATATCAGCAGTATTCCACGTCCGTTGCTCGACCGTATGGAGCTCATCGAGGTGGGCGGATACATCATCGAGGAGAAGGTGGAGATAGTCAAGCGACACCTGGTGCCACGCGAACTGAAGAATACTGGTCTCGACAAGTATGAGTCCAAGATAAAGTTTACCAAAGCTGCCATCGAAGACCTGATAGACCACTATACACGCGAAAGCGGAGTGCGCCAACTCGAGAAAGCTATCAACAAGGCTTTGCGCAAGATGGCATACAAGCTGGCATATACCGACGAACTGGAGAAGCCTACCATCACTCCTGCTGAGGTGGAAGAGCTGTTGGGCAAGCCTATCTTCACACGCGACATCTACCAGGGAAACAAATATGCTGGCGTGGTAACAGGACTGGCATGGACATCGGTAGGAGGAGAAATCCTCTTCATAGAAACCTCGCTCAGCAAGAGCAAGGCTGCCAAACTCACCCTGACAGGAAACCTGGGCGACGTGATGAAGGAATCGGCGGTCATTGCACTGGAATATGTCAAGGCGCACGCCGACCTCTTGGGCATAGACTATCGTATCTTCGAAAACTGGAACATCCATATCCATGTGCCCGAGGGAGCTACTCCTAAAGACGGTCCTTCTGCTGGTATCACCATCGCTACAAGTATCGCATCGGCCCTGACACAGCGCAAGGTGCGAAAGAACACAGCCATGACAGGAGAGATAACACTTCGTGGAAAAGTTCTCCCCGTAGGTGGCATCAAGGAGAAGATTCTGGCCGCCAAGCGAGCCGGCATTACCGATATCGTGATCTGTCAGGACAACAAGAAAGACATTGAGGAGATTCCTGAGATCTATCGCAAGGGAGTGGAATTCCACTATGTGGAGAATGTTGCCGATGTATGGCACTTCGCGCTCACCGACGAGAAGGTGGAACATCCCATCGATTTCACGATTCCCGAGGATGCGAAGAAAGGAGAGTGAGAAATCAATATAAACAAGAAGAATGAAATTCGAACTACAAGTAACAGATAAAGCCAGTAATGCACGCACAGGCATCATCACCACCGACCACGGACAGATAAAGACTCCTATCTTTATGCCAGTGGGAACTGTCGGATCAGTGAAAGGTGTGCACTTCGAGGAACTGCGCCAACAGGTTAAGGCACAGATTATCTTAGGCAACACCTACCACCTATACCTACGACCAGGACTCGAGGTCATCAAGGCCGCAGGCGGACTGCATGGCTTCAACGGATGGGACCGACCCATCCTGACAGACAGTGGCGGATTCCAGGTGTTCTCGCTTACAGGCATCCGAAAGTTGCGTGAGGAGGGGTGCGAGTTCCGCTCTCACATCGACGGAAGTAAGCACATCTTCACACCCGAGAACGTGATGGACACTGAGCGAATTATTGGTGCCGACATCATGATGGCGTTCGACGAGTGTCCTCCTGGACAAAGCGACTTCCAGTATGCCAAGAAGAGTCTCGAGATGACACAGCGTTGGCTCGACCGCTGTTTCAAGCGCTTCAACGAGACTGAACCGCTGTACGGATATCAGCAAAGCCTCTTCCCCATCGTGCAGGGCTGCACCTTTCCCGAGCTGAGAAGAGAGGCGGCCAAATATGTGGCAGACAAGGGAGCCGACGGAAATGCTATTGGTGGACTTGCCGTAGGCGAGCCCACTGAGGTGATGTACGAAATGATAGAGGTGGTGAACGAAATCCTGCCCAAGGACAAGCCGCGCTATCTCATGGGTGTGGGTACACCACAGAACATACTCGAGGCCATAGAACGAGGAGTGGACATGTTCGACTGTGTGATGCCAACCCGCAACGGACGCAACGCCATGCTCTTCACCTACAACGGAACGATGAACATGCGCAACAAGAAATGGGAAATGGACTTCAGTCCCGTAGACCCTGACGGATGCGACATCGACCGTATCACAACCAAGGCTTACCTGCATCACCTCTTCAAGGCACAGGAACTCCTGGCCATGCAGATAGCAAGCATACACAACCTGGCCTTCTATCTGCGACTCGTCACCGATGCGCGACAGCACATCGAGCAGGGAGACTTCGTGCAATGGAAAAATTCGATCATCGACCAGCTGGGACAAAGAATATAAAGGCCACAGGCTGGGAGAACAAACGCAAAGACCACTGACTGACTGGTCGAACAAAAAAAAGACCAATTAAAAGGTCAAAAACATAAAATGAAGACATTTCATCAATTAAGAAAATATCGCAGGCTCTATAAAGCCAAAAGATGGTTCGGACAACACTTTGCTGGGCTCATACACTTCACACAATGGCTCGCAAAGAAGTTGGCCTTCCTGCGTATACTCAGGTTCCTGAACCCATTCAGGTATATCAAGCGCATGGACTCGTACATCATCAAGAAGTTTGTAGGCACATACTTCTTCTCTATCCTGCTGATTATATCGGTGGCTATCGTGTTCGACGTAAACGACAACCTGCCTAAATTCACCGAGAATCATGCACCGCTGAGGGCTATCGTCTTTGACTATTACCTCAACTTCGTGCCTTACTTCGCCAACCTCTTCAGTGCGCTGTTTGTCTTCATTGCCGTCATCTTCTTTACATCTAAGATGGCTGGCAACTCTGAGATTATCGCCATCATGGCATCAGGCATCTCATTCAAGCGGCTGTTGCGCCCTTACATGATTACCTGCATCATGCTCTCGGCCATGTCGTATGCCCTCTCTGCCTATGTTATTCCCTATGGAACGGTGGTAAGACAGAATTTCGAAATCAAGTACAAGAAGAAGAGCAAGAACACATCGGCAGAAAACGTACAGCTGCAGGTGGACAGGGGCGTCATCGCGTATCTGCAGCACTACGACAACCAAAGCAAGAAAGGCTTCGGCTTCTGCCTTGACAAGTTCAAGGACAAGAAATTGGTAAGCCACCTCACCGCCATGGAGGTGCAGTACGACACCATCTCCGACTCCAAGTACCACTGGAAAATAAGAAACTGGAAGGTACGACAGCTCCAGGGACTGAAGGAGCACATCACCAGCGGAGCCGAGAAAGACACCATCATCATGATGGAACCCACCGACCTGGTATACTCCAAGGGACAGCAGGAAACATTTACCAGTCCTGCACTGAAGGATTATATCTCCAAACAGATCAACCGAGGTTCGGGCAATGTGGTGCAATACCAGGTGGAATATCACAAGCGAATTGCAGCCTCATTCGCCTCTTTCATCCTTACCATAATAGGTGTGTCGCTCTCGTCGCGCAAGCGCAAAGGTGGAATGGGAACATCGCTCGGCATCGGACTGGCACTGAGTTTCAGCTACATCATGCTGCAAACCATCTCTGCCACATTCGCCATCCAGGACAACTTCCCGCCTATGCTGGCTGCCTGGATGCCCAACTTCCTCTTCGCATTCGTGGCATACTTCTGCTACCGCAACGCACCGAGGTAAGCATTAATGATTAATGACAAAAAAAGGAAAAAGAAAAAATAAGAAATATGTATTTCGACGAATTAGATTTAAATGACAACGTGCTCGATGCGCTCTACGATATGCGTTTCGACACTTGCACCCCAGTACAGGAAAAGTGTATTCCAGAGATATTGAAAGGCAACGACGTAATGGGAGTTGCGCAAACCGGAACAGGCAAAACTGCTGCCTATCTGCTGCCAGTGCTCAGCAAACTCGACGACGGTGGTTATCCTTCTGATGCCATCAACTGTGTTATCATGTCACCTACACGCGAGTTGGCACAACAGATAGACCAGGCCATGCAGGGCTTCGGATATTACCTGCAAGGCGTAAGCAGCGTAGCTGTATATGGAGGAAACGACGGAAACCGTTACGACCAGGAACTGAAAAGCCTGCGCATGGGTGCAGACGTGGTGATAGCTACACCAGGCCGACTCATCTCTCATATCAGCTTGGGCAATGTAGACCTCAGCAAGGTAAGCTTCTTTATTCTTGATGAGGCAGACCGCATGCTCGACATGGGATTCTCGGAGGATATCAAGACCATCGCAGCCAAATTGCCAAAAACTTGTCAGACCATTATGTTCTCTGCCACAATGCCCGAGAAAATAGAAGAACTGGCAAAGACTCTGCTCAAGAATCCTGTAGAGATCAAACTCGCAGTAAGCAAACCTGCCGAGAAGATACAGCAGAAAGCTTACGTATGCTACGAGACACAGAAGATGGACATCATCAAGGACATCTTCAAAGCTGGCGACCTGCAGCGAGTCATCATCTTCTGCGGAAGCAAGATGAAGGTAAAGCAAGTGGCAGGATCACTGCAGCGTAAACATATCAACTGTGGCGAGATGCACTCTGACCTGGACCAGGCTGAACGCGACAATATGATGTTCAAATTCAAGAGTGGACAAATCGATGTGCTCGTAGCTACCGACATCGTGGCACGAGGCATAGACATCGATGATATAGCATTGGTTATCAACTATGATGTGCCTCACGATACTGAAGACTATGTGCACCGTATCGGACGTACTGCACGTGCCGACCGCGACGGAGTGGCTATCACCTTTGTGAGCGAGGAAGATATCTTCTATTTCCAGCAGATAGAGAAGTTCTTGGAAAAAGAAGTGGAAAAGGTTGCTCTGCCCGAAGGATGCGGCGAAGGACCTGCATACACCAAGCAGAACAAGCCCAGAAAGGCAGGCAACAACAGCGCAAAGAGCAGACGACGCAAAGATCGTGAACAGACTGCACACAAACGCAAACCTGCCAATAAAACTGCCAACCGACCTGAAAAGGCACAGCGTCGTACAGAAGACAACAACCCACAGGAAAACAGCAAGCAAGGCAACAACCAGTCCAGGAACAAAGACAACAAGAAACAACAGGGCAACGCCAGACAACAGGGTAAGAACGCTCCTCGTACCAAGGATGGCCAGCAACAGGGCAACAGCCAGCAGCAGAACAATGGTGGCAAATCTGAAAACGAGAATAAGCAAAATCGAAACAACCGACGTAAAGGCAATAATCGTCCTGCAAGCGATCAGACAGAAAACAAGTCACGCAACAGACAGGCACAGACTGACAACAAGCCAGGCAGCCAGGAAAACAACGGCAAGCGTCGCAATGTACGCCCAGGCAGCAACGGCAGAGGAAGAGGTGTCAGCCAGAAGAAGACTTCTGAAAAATCAACCACACGTAAGGTTACGCCTATCGTAAATCCTCAGAAGAAAGAAAATGTAGTCAAGAAATTCATCAAGCGCATTTTCGGCTTCAAAAAATAACAACTGCTCCAGTTTCTCGTCTACCTGAAGCAAGAAGAAACTGTAGTTGAAAACAAAAAGTATCTTAAGTTACATGCAGATGTTTCTTAAGATACTTTTTTTGTTTTAAGATGATCCTGCCAATTACTTTTTTAGCTGCACTTACCTCTATCAGTAACTACTTTGCCCCCTCCAGCCATGAATAGTCAACTGTAAATAAGACTAATAATTAAGTAACTGAAGTTTCGCAAAGTAGTTCAAGTACAGGCTAAGGGCTTCTGCCCCTTCTGGGCGTGTGGAACATATTTGCGAAAGTTGAGTAAGTCTACGCGAATTATAAATAAGTAACTGAACTTTCGCATATCAGGAAGTTAAAGGAGTTAAGGGAGTTAAGGAGTTAAGACGTATGTCTTGCTGCTTAAAAAAATACGCCAAAAAGACTGTTGTCTTAACTCCTCAGCGACCGTAGGGAGCGATAACTCCTTTAACTCCTTTAACTTCTGAGCTTGCGAAACTTGAATAAGTAATAACTGAGTCAACTCATATTATCAATAATACTTAGAGTAGTCAACTAAAATCGTTAAACCACAATCAAATCTATGTTCGATACTTTAGAACATAAGTTCGGTACTTTAGAACATAAGTTCGATACTTTAGAACATAAGTTCGATACTTTAGAACATAAGTTCGATACTTTAGGACATAGATTTTTACAGGCTAAAAGGAACATTTATCTCAGTCATATTCATAGTTGACTACTTATGCTGAGTAATTACCACCATCAGTAACTACTCATGGCAGAAGAGAATACAGGGCTGTTTCCCTATGTATAATCGGGCTGTTTTCCCTATATATAATAAGGTGTACGCCCACAATTCTATAATAAAATCCTCTTACAAACTGTTAAAAACTTACTTTTTTACACCTTTTCTTCATTTTTTCTGTCTTTTTGTTCTTTTTTTCAAACTTTTTCTTTAACTTTGCAATCGGAAATAACAAAATAGAAATTTTTAAACCCAATAAAAGATATAGATTATGAAAGCATCAGAAGTGATTGCGAATCTTCAGAGAAGATTCCCTAATGAGCCTGAATACATCCAGGCAGTTAGTCAGGTTCTCGGTACTATCGAGGAAGAGTACAACAAGCATCCTGAGTTTGAGAAGGCCAACCTCATTGAGCGCCTTTGCATTCCAGACCGCATTATCGAGTTCCGTGTTTCATGGGTAGACGACAAGGGTAATGTACAGACTAACATGGGTTACCGAATCCAGCACAACAATGTCATCGGTCCTTACAAGGGAGGTCTTCGCTATCATAAGTCAGTAAACCTGAGCATCTTGAAGTTCCTGGCCTTCGAGCAGACATTCAAGAACTCTCTGACAACCCTTCCTATGGGTGGAGCCAAGGGTGGTTCTGATTTCTCACCTCGCGGCAAGAGCAACAATGAGGTTATGCGTTTCTGCCAGGCTTTCATGACTGAGCTTTATCGCCACATGGGCCCAGACGAGGACGTTCCTGCAGGTGATATTGGCGTAGGTGGCCGTGAGGTAGGCTATCTCTTCGGTATGTACAAGAAGTTGACTCACCAGTTCCAGGGTGTCTTGACTGGTAAGGGCCAGGAGTTTGGCGGTTCCCGTATCCGTCCTGAGGCAACAGGTTATGGTAATGTTTATTTCCTCTGCAACATGCTTGCCACCAAGAATATCGACATCAAGGGCAAAACAGTCTTGGTTTCTGGTTCTGGTAACGTGGCTCAGTACACTATGGAGAAGTTGCTTCAGTTGGGTGCAAAGCCTGTCACATGTTCCGACTCAGATGGTTACATCTACGATCCAGACGGTATCGACCGCGAGAAACTCGACTACATCATGGAACTGAAGAATGTAGAGCGTGGCCGTATCAAGGAATATGCCGAGAAATATGGCGTGAAGTATGTTGAAGGAGCTAAGCCTTGGTTCGAGAAGGCAGACATCGCTCTTCCTTCTGCTACTCAGAACGAAATCAACGAAGAGGCTGCAAAGGCATTGGTTGCCAACGGCGTATTCGCAGTGAGCGAGGGTGCCAACATGCCTACTACTCCCGAGGCCATCAAGGTATTCCAGGATGCCAAGATCCTCTATGCTCCTGGTAAGGCTGCCAATGCTGGTGGTGTAGCTGTATCAGGTCTTGAGATGAGTCAGAACTCTGAGCGTCTGAAGTGGAGCCGTGAGGAGGTTGATGCTAAACTTCACGAAATCATGAACGATATTCACGCCAACTGTGTGAAGTATGGTACCGAGGCAGACGGTTACGTAAACTACGTAAAGGGTGCCAACGTTGCAGGCTTCCTGAAGGTTGCCAAGGCTATGATGGCTCAGGGTATCGTATAATAAAATGACAGATATTTAACTCAACTTTCGCAAATGGGGAAGTTAAAGAATTTAAAGAAGTTAGAGAAGTTAAAGCCATATGTTTTACAACTAAATTTACAACCCAAAAGGCTATTGGCTATAACTTCTAACGACCGAAGGGAGTGATAACTTCTTTAACTACTATAACTTCCGTACATGCGAAACTTCAATATTTAATTATACACATAAAAAAATCCTAACTTCTCTTCGTGAGAGGTTAGGATTTCTTTTTTTAAAGCAACAGCAAGACTATTGTCGTGGCTGATAAAACAACACAGCCTTGATGTAGGTTTCAAACTTCAGGTCGGCATGGCGCGCCAGCCGAAAGCGGATAACGGCTTTCAGTACAGCATATAGGCACAATGCCAACATCAGGCCGACAGCGATAGCCAAAACCGTAGTTCCCATCTTACCATAAATATAGGCACTGTCGGGAAAAGCCGAAAGAACGATAACAGGCAACAAAGTGATAATGCCTCCCACCGTCAGCTTATTGCGACTGCTTCCTCCCATATCGAGAATAGCTTGCTTGTCAAAAAGATAATCATCCAGTTCCATACCCTCGATACCATAGTCTTCCATCTTGGGGAAGTCGGGATAATTGCCATACAACTTGATTTTGTTGGTCACTTTATGCTCAAAATCGTTGAGGATTTGCTTTTCTGGTTCTCTGATGTTCATGACTTTAAATAATTAAGTGGAGATTAAAATAAATATATAAAAAGAAAGCAGTGCCCCTATAAGCCGAGTTCTGTTCCTGCAACAAAGTGCAGGTGCATGTCATTTATCTAATCCCTGAGTCACCCCAGGGCTTGAGCACTCTACCCTCCGCAGCTGCCATAAAAGACACTCGGGCGAGCAACCCTCAGTCTGCGGTATACATGAGCTTACAGCTCCCAGCCGACACAGCATGACGATCACCCGTCATCTGGTGGTCTCTTACACCACCTTCTCACCCTTACCCTGCTTTCATCTAAAGACTCAACAAGGCGGTTATTTTCTTCTGCCTACACCTACTGTCACCAATAGCTTCTATTTTCGGAAGTGGGATGCTCTGTGCTGCCCGGACTTTCCTCTCGTCTTACCATGAAGACCAGCGACACGCCGGGGCACTGCTTTCTGTATCTTACTAAAGTGCAAAGGTACAAAAAACTTTCGAAAAGAAAAGGACTTTTCTTACTTATTTTCTATATTTCAACCCAATAAGGATAACAAAAGCCCTCTTATCAGTACACAAAAAGGGCTTTAGCAAGACTGTTTTGTTAATAGTTTTTTGCACATTACAAAATATTAATTCCATATTTACAACTATGCATATCAAGCAAAGTATTGAATATTTGTAAATTTAGGCACATTCTTGTTTAAGAGCCGTTAATATGTTAATTTAGAATGTTAAAACGGGATAAAAATACATGTATAATTGACTGTTTCTCGTTTTTTGCACCTATATTTGCAACCGAAATGAAAAGTTGGCAACACCAACAAAGCAAACATTAAAATTAACAACAAAAAATTATACATTATGAGAAAAGTAAGCAAATATGTTTTGGCTGCGCTCTGCATCAGCTCACTCGCATTCTCAGCAGGCGCATTCATGAAAGTCAATGCAGCCGCACCATCAGTGACTTCGGCCGCTCCTGGTCAACCAGTAGATTTAACCTATGCTGCCGAAAAGGCTCTGCCAGCAGTTGTCCATATCAAATATGTACAGAACTCAAAGGTACAGACTGTAGATGTTCAGAGCAATCCGTTTGGAGATTTCTTCGATCCATTCGGTTTCTTTGGCAACCCTGGCGGTGGTCAGGGCGGAACACGCAAACAGAAAGTGCAGACTCCCAAGAGAGAGGCTACAGGCTCTGGTGTCATCATCAGCAGCGATGGATATATCGTCACCAACAACCACGTGGTAGAAGGAGCTGACGAACTGACGGTAACACTCAACGACAACCGCGAATTCTCTGCACGCATCATTGGTACAGACAAAAGTACAGACCTTGCCCTGATAAAAGTCAACGCAAAAGACCTCCCTACTCTTCCTATTGCCAACAGCGACAACGTCAAGGTTGGCGAATGGGTCATTGCAGTAGGCAATCCTTTCGGTCTGAACAACACTGTCACAGCAGGTATCATCTCTGCAAAGGCTCGCTCGTTAGGTGCCAACGGTGTGGAGAGTTTCATACAGACTGATGCCGCCATCAATGCAGGAAACTCGGGCGGTGCACTGGTCAACACACAGGGCGAGCTGGTAGGTATCAACGCCATGCTCTACTCGCAGACAGGTTCATACGCAGGCTATGGTTTCGCCATTCCTACCTCTATAATGAATAAGGTAGTAGACGACCTGAAGAAATATGGCAGTGTACAGCGCGTGATGCTCAGCATTCAGGGAAGTGATGTGCTCAACTACATCAACTCGCAGAAGGAAAATGGCAAAGAAGTAGATTTAGGCACTAATGAAGGTGTATATGTAGCCAAAGTGGATGAGGACGGAAACGGAGCCGACGCAGGCTTGAAGGAAGGTGACATCATAACCAAGGTAGACGGCAAGAAGGTGACCGGTACCGG
>ENA-ORRO01002158-ORRO01002158.1-human-gut-metagenome-genome-assembly--contig:-NODE-2158-length-12637-cov-2.059450_pt1 | contig 12637 bp, 15 predicted proteins | sample MGYA00242176_ERZ509136 | MGnify/ENA primary metagenome ERZ509136 (study PRJEB26280, sample SAMEA2338644) | human gut metagenome | biome: human gut; feature: human-associated habitat; material: faeces... | reverse complement strand
CCTATGAAAATGACCAAACGCTCCTCCGGCTGGCGATGAAAATCGGCTGGACATTGAACGTGGTAATCATGGAAGCGGAACTGACAAGAGACGCACACAAGTGGTATCTGGAACAGGCGCGGGAGCAGCAGTGGTCAAAAAAAGAACTGCTGGACATTCTCAGCAGCGACTATGAACCGGATATGGAAGCAGATCAAGATAACTCCTCTTTGCGTTTTTCTGAGAGCTGTGGTATAATAAATCAGGAAATGAAGGAGCAGCAGCTATGCAGCCATGCTATTACATCATCGAAAGCCAGACAAGCGCAAAGCTTCCTGCCTCTATTCGGGAAGCGACTGCCGCTGATTTTGAACGAACAGCGCGAGAGCATTGGCAAACCGACTGGCGCACGGATTTTATTCAGGACGCTGTGCTCGACAAATATGCGCTGGAACTGGATGCAACCAGAGAACTGGTCGGACTCGCCGCTTATCGGGATATGCCGGAAGGCGTGCTGGTTTATGTGGAGTATATGGAGAGTGCGCCCAGCGGAAACCCGACACTGTCCAAGACTAGAAAATACGCCGGGATCGGTGCGGCGCTGCTGGCGTTCGGGATTCAGCTTCCCATTGACTACGGCTACGGCGGCGCAATTTATCTGAAGGCAAAAACAACACAGCTTCGCGAACACTATATGCGAAATTATGGCGCAATCCCATTCAGCCGGTTTGACCCGTTCCTGCTGCTGATTGATGGTGATGCTGCGCGGGAATTATTCGGGCAATACTTGAAGGAGGTTTGACAGATGCAGAACGAAAAATATCTGGAGCTGGACGCGCTTGCTGCGCCGAACGGCTATGTTGCACCTCCGACGAAAGAGGATCTGGCCTACGTTGTCCACTTCCGCAAGACCTGCCAGCGGTATCAGATCGACTTTGCAAAAGCCGATCCGGACGAACGCGACTTCGTGATCCATATGGCAGAGAAAACATTTTTACAGAAGCGTGCTTGATTTTGTAGTTGATCGGAGTCACTCCGACAAGATGTGTGTTCATCTATAGTGTAGTGAAAACACAAGCAGGTAATGTTCGTCAGAACATTACCTGCTTTTTTCTATTTCTGAGGTTCCCGCGGCAAAAACCGCTCGAGCAGATGCTCGCATTCCTCGCAGCACCCCCTCCCCTTCCCCGCGCGCAAGACAGCCAGCCCGGTCTTCGCATCGCAGGCAGACCTCCGGCAGCGGGTTTTGTTCTACATATTCCATATACACACGTCCCTTCAAATTTCGTATTGCTAAATTTATTATATTTGGTATTGCCAAATATAGCAGGCACTTTCCCTCCTATAATCTGTACAGAATGGAGGGACGGCGCATGCGGACACGAAAACTGGAACTTGGTACACGGAATCTGATCGGCGCGCGCGTGACGCAGCTTCGGCTGGCGCGCGGCATGAAGCAGGTAGAGCTTCTTGCGCAGCTGCAGCTTCGCGGCGTAGACCTGAGCATTCCCGCGCTCTCCCTTCTGGAAGGACAGCGCCGTCCGGTCTCTGATATCGAGCTGTGCGCGCTTGCCGAGATTCTCGGTGTCAGCGCCGACGAGCTTCTGGGGCGCACGAGCGTATAACATGGGGGCTTTTATGGACTATTACGCAATCGGACAGCGCGTCAGAAGGTTCCGCAAGGCGCAGAATCTCTCGCAGGAGCAGCTTGCAGAGATGGTAAACATCTCCACGACGCATATGAGTCATATTGAAACCGGAAACACGAAGCTGAGCTTGCAGGTGTTCTGTGATCTTGCCTCCGCGCTGCACGTCAGTGCTGACGATCTGCTGTTCGACGGACGTCCTTCCGGAAAGGCGGTCTGTACGCAGGAAATCGCGAACCTGTTAAGCCGCTGTTCGCCTTCGCAGGCACAGGTCCTGAAAGACCTGCTCTTTGCCGCCAAACAGTCTATGGACAGCTATATGCCCTGATTTTTCACAACAAGCCCAAACGCAGGACGGCATCTTTCGATACCGTCCTGCGTGTTTATGCTTCCAGATGCAAGAATCGTCTGGCATAGGCGCCCGCGCCGGTGTTCTTGAGAAAGACGACGTTCAGCTCGTGTACACCGGTCAGCGGCGGGCAGAAAAAGTGCCCGAACTGTGCGTCGGCTTTTACAACCGCCTCATACAGGAAGCTCACGCCGCAGCCAGAGGCGACCAGCTCGCGGATGATTTTGAAGCTGCTGATGCACACGCAGCTCTGAAACGCCTCAATGCCGTAGCCCTGCTGAAAAAGCTCACGCTCCAGAATATTTCTCGTGCCGGAGCCCGGTTCACGCAGAATCAGGCGCTCGGAAAACAGCTCCTCCAGCCGCACGCTTTTCCCGCTCCACGGGTGATCCTTTGCGCAGATGCCGATATACGGCTCGGCGCGCAGCAGAAAGTGGTCGTAGCGGCGCTTGTCGAAAATACCCTCAAGAATCACAAAGTCCAGCTCCCCCGCCTCGAGCTGCGCCAGCAGGTGCGCGGTGTTGTCCACGGTAAAATACAGCTCGTTATCCGGCATTTCCAAATAGCGCCGGATTTCCGGAATGAGAATGTAGTCGCCGATGGATTTCGTTGCCCCGATGCGAAGCAGCGTCTTCGGCTTTTCTGCAAGCAGGCGCGTAAGCTCGGCGTCATTGTATTGCAGGCTGATCGCGTAGCGCTCCAAAATCTCGCCCTGCGGCGTCTTGCGGAGCTTGCGCTCGTCATAGGAAAAGAGCTTCACGCCGTACTGCGCTTCAAGCGCCTGAATCTGCTTGGTGACGGCTGGCTGCGTCAGATGCAGCGCATCCGCCGCGCGGCGGTAATTCATCGTGCTGCACAGGGTAAGAAAGGTTGAAAGCTTCTGGTCCATGGCTCGTCCTCCTGATAAGAAACAGGAATCGTCAAATTCCGTTTTATAATTTTATTTTATCATATTTCTGTGCTATCATAAAGCCGCAAACGGAAAAACACAAGCCTTCAGGAGGAGATTTTCATGAAAACCGTCACAAAACTGCTGCCCGGCTGTGCGCTGGCGCTGGTAATTGCCGCGATTGCGAAGCTGCTGGAATCGCTCGAGGCAAGCGCCGGGCTCCATCTGATCGGCGCGTCCGTCATCGCGCTTTTCATCGGCATGCTTGTCAACCATTTCTACAAGCCCAACGACGCAACAAAGCCCGGCATCCGCTTCACATCCAAAAAGATTCTGAAATTTGCGATCATTCTGCTCGGCGCAAGTCTGAACATCACGACCGTTCTGACCGTCGGCAAGTTCTCGCTCACGGTTATGCTCTTTACGCTTGCCACCTGCTTCGGACTCGGCTACTTCATCGGCAAGGCGCTGGGGCTGAACTGGAAGACCAGCAGCCTGATTAACGCCGGCACCGGCATCTGCGGCGGCTCTGCCATCGCGGCGATTGCGCCCGTCATCGACGCAACCGACATGGACGTTGCCTACGGCTTATCGGCGACCTTCCTGTTCGACATGGTGATGGTTGTGGTCTTCCCGATTCTCGGGCGAAAGCTCGGGCTGTCCGACGCCGCGTTCGGGCTCTGGGCAGGCACTGCGGTCAACGACACCTCCAGCGTTGTTGCAACCGGCTACGCCTTCAGTGAAGCGGCGGGCGACTTTGCAACCATGGTCAAGCTCACCCGGACCCTTTCCATTATCCCCACCGTTCTGGTCTTTGCTGTCATCAGTCTGAAGCTCAAAAAGAAGGAAGCGGCAGGCGCAGATGCCTCCGTGAATGTCAACATGAAGTCCGTCTTTCCGTGGTTCATTCTGGGCTTTCTTGCCCTGTCGGGACTTACCAGCCTCGGTCTCATCCCCGGCTCCGTCTCCTCCGCACTCAAGACGCTCAGCAAGTTCCTCATGGTCGCGGCGCTCGGTGCGGTGGGGCTGAACACCGACTTCAAAGCCCTCTGCAAATCCGGTGCGAAGCCGATGCTCCATGGCTTCATCATTTCGCTGCTTGTCGTTCTCGTTGCCATCGGCGTGGAGTACATGCTCGGCATTGCCCCGACCGGAAATCTGTTCTAAACGATTCAAAAGCGCCATCCAGTAAACTGGATGGCGCTTTCCGTTTGGCAAAGCCTCGCAGAGTTTTGCGCCCGCAAGCGCAAAATAAAATGAAAATCCATTGTATCCGGCGGCTCCGCCGACCGGAACAATACTTCTCACCCCGCAAGTGTGGAATTTTGCGCTATGCGCAAAAATTCTGCGCGCAGTCGGGGTGCATCTTTTTATCGAAAAAACAACGTTTTTTCGATAAAGTTTTAGCCCCAAAGCGCCGAGAGCATCGGAATAATCTGCTTTTTTCTCGACACCACGCCGGGCAGGAAGCAGGTGTGGTCCTTGAGCGGCGTATTGAACGCATGCGAGAAAATCTCTTCGTCTCCGATGTAGAGAATCTGCGTGCCTTCCAGCAGCACATCCGTGAGCATCAGAATCATGAGTGTATAGCCTCGCTCTTCCATCGTCTTTTGCATCAGTGCCAGGAATTCGTCCTTGCGCTCCATCATGCGTTTGGAGTCGATGCAGGTGATCTGACTGACGCCGAAGTCGTGGTCGGCTATGTGGAAATCCTTGAAATCGCCAAACAGAAGAGACTCCGTCGGCTTGCTGTCCATCGACGCCGAGAAGATCGCCTGCCCCAGCTCGTCGAGCGAAATGTTCGCGATGCGCGCCATGCGCTCTGCCATGCGGTGGTCGCGCTGGGTGGACGTCGGGGACTTGAACATAACTGTATCTGCCACGATCGCCGCCGCCATCAGCCCTGCCAACCGGTCAGACGGCAGCAGTCCCCGCTCCTGATACATCGAGGCAATGATCGTTGCCGTCGAGCCGACCGGCTCGTTTCTAAAGTAGATAGGCGCGCCCGTCTGGATGTCGGCAAGGCGGTGGTGGTCAATGATTTCCAGAATGTCCGCCTGCTCCAGACCCGGAACGGACTGGGACATCTCGTTGTGGTCGACGAGCACCACGCGCTTGCGGCGCGGCTTTAAGAGGTGATATCTTGAGATCGTGCCGACGACCTTGTCGTTTTCGTCGAGAATCGGATAGCTTCTGTGGCGGCTTTCCAGCATGACGTCCTTCACGTCGTCGACAAAGTCCGTCAGATGGAACGCATCCAGCTCCTCCGTGCGGCAGATGCGCCCTGCTTCAATCGCGTGATAGATCATGCGCGCCGCCTTGAACGCATCAAACGGCGTTGCAAGGATGCACGTTGTCGTCTGCATCGCGCGAAGCTCCGCCGGAAGCTCCGCCTGACACACAATCAGGCAGTTGACGTTCATTTCCATCGCGCGCCGCGCCATTGCTGCCTGGTCGCCGCAGATAACGATGGAATCCTTGCCGGAAAACAGCAGATTTTCGTTCTGCTGCGGCAGCGCAATCGACACCTCGCCGCTCACGCGGTCGACCAGATACCCCGCCTCGTTGATAATTTTGCCGTCGAGGACATTGAGCAGATTGAAAATCGGCAGATTCTCGGCGTAGGTGTTTGCAATCGTCTGCATGTCGTATTCCGCAATTTCCGAAGGAGAGAGCATACCGTAGAGCGTGCCGTCGTCGTTCGTGACTGGAATGGCAGGGATGCTGCGGTCAGACTGCAGTGCCTTCCATGCCCTGCTGATCGTCACCGCGCGCGAGAGCGCGGGCGGCGTGTCGTAGTCCAGATCCTGCACCTGTGTGCGCATGGTCTGGATGCGGACGGGCGGCTCAAAGCCGAAGCGATCTAACACCAGCTTCGTTTCGTCTGAGATATGCCCGAGCCGAGCCGCGACATATTCGCGGTTTCCGAGCGCATTCTGCAGCGCCGCATATGCCATCGCCGAGACGATGGAGTCGGTGTCGGGGTTTCTGTGACCGGTGACATAGATGGGGTCCATGCGTTATTCCTCCTTCTGTGTAAGCTCCGGGAACACCACGCCGTTCATTCTCAGAATGAACCGCACGGGGTAATACCGGTCGAGGTAGTTCTGCGCATACCATTCGTAGGTCGCGTCGGGAAGGTGCACCAGCTCCGGCGCTTGGGTCCTGAACAGCTTGAAGGTCGTCTCGTCTCCGGACAGAAGCGCTGCGGCAAGCTCCCGCTGCCCTTCCTGCATGAGCCGGTTTAAACAGCCGTCCATAATCGCCGCGCACGCCCGCTCGTCGGGTCCGGCGAATGCCTCCTTGTTGCCGAGCCAGAGCAAAAATTCATCCATATCCAGAAGCGTCCGCGCCGCCGCGTGGGAGAGCGTCTGAAACTCGTCCTTCGCGCCGCGCTTTAAAATGTCAATCAGATAGGAAAGCAGGTTGTCTTCCAGACACACGCTGTCCAAGAACACCTCATAGATATCGCGGATTTCGGTTTTGACCGGCTCAGGCTGTGCTTCTTCCTCGGAAGGCGCTTCCTGCGCAGGCGGCGCTTCGCCCGCGTCCATCTGCGTCAGCGCAGAGAGCATCTGCGAGGCATCAAAGCTTTCCAGCTCCTGCGCGGGGATTTCTTCTCCGTCCTGCGCGGCGCAGCGCCTTACGAACTCCGGAATGCCGAGTCCGGCGATCTGCTGCTGCAGCTCAATTGCCTTTTCCATGTCGCCCGTTCTGGTGAGCAAAATGCCCTCGGGCGGTGTCCGCGAGCCCTCGCAGATCTGGGATAAGTAGTTCAAATAACGCTCTAACAGTGTCATACATGCCTCCTGCATGGTTTTTTCTGCCGTTAGTCTATCATGCCGGTACGGGAATGTCAAAGAAAATCCGCCGTTTTTGCAACAAAAACGTTCCGTTTCTGCAAGTGAACAGCTTTCCAACCTGCAAAACAGAACGTTTTTGTGGGATTTATTTGTTCTCGTCCTCTGTTGTATCTTCCTCTGTGGTCTGCTCCTGATTCCAGAACGTCATGCCGAGCCCATAAAGCCCGATGGCTCCGGCAAGAAGGCACAAAACATTCCCGAAGCCCAGCCCGATCACAGCCAAAATCAGCCCGAAGAACATGACCGCGAAGCCGCACAGCTGCTTTTGTAAACTCTCCATTCGGAATCCCTCCTTCTGTGTACCCCCAGTATCCGCCATCACTGCCGAAAAGTCAAGCCGCGCGGCGTGAAGTTTTTCTTGACAGGCGCGGAAAAATGCGTAAGATGAAAGAAAACAAACCGCGAAAGGAAGGGTTTCGTATATGGAACGGGCAAAGGCATGGGAGCTGCTGCGCGCGTATAACAAGGACCATTTCCATTTGCAGCACGCGCTGACGGTCGAGGCGGTCATGCGCTGGTTCGCAAACGATCTGGGTTACGGCGCGGAGGCAGACTACTGGGGCGTCGTGGGTCTGCTGCACGATATCGATTTTGAGCTGTACCCCGAGCAGCACTGCGTCAAATGTGTGGAGCTGCTGCAAAAAGGCGGCGTGCCGGAGGATATGATTCACGCGATTGTTTCCCACGGCTACGGCATCTGCGCCGATGTCGCGCCTGAGCGCGAGATGGAGAAGGTTCTTTTCGCGTGCGACGAGCTGACGGGTCTGATCTGGGCAGCGGCTCTGATGCGCCCGAGCAAGAGCACGAAGGACATGGAGCTCAAATCCCTCAAGAAAAAATACAAGGACAAGAAGTTTGCCGCCGGCTGTTCGCGCGATGTGATCGCGAGAGGCGCCGAGCAGCTCGGCTGGGAGCTGGACACGCTTCTGTCCAAAACGCTGCAGGCGATGGCAGAAACGGAGGACACCGTTCTTGCCGAGGTCGCCGCGCTGTAAAACAAGCACACAGATTCCGGAAAGCCGGACGCACCGCAAATGCAGTGCGTCCGGCTTGTAAGTTCTGTCGGTTTCCGGTAGAATAAAAGAAAAATCGGGCGTCTGCCCGGATTCGGAGGATCTGTCATGCCGAAACGCCGCCCCGCAAAAAAGCGTTCACCAGCCGCAACCGTGCTGCTGGTGGTTTTGTGCCTGCTCCTGCTTGCCGTCAGCCGGTATCTGGACAGCCGGTCGGAGCCCGCTGCATCTGTGTCAGCGCCTGAAGCGGCGCAGGCAGATGCGTCCGGACTGGAGGTCCATTTTCTGGACATCGGGCAGGGAGACAGCGCGCTGCTGTTCTGCGGCGATGAAACGCTGCTCATTGACGGCGGCAAGGTCAAAAACAACCAGAAGCTGATTGCGCGTCTCAAAGAGCTGGAGGTTGACCATCTGGACGCCGTCATCTGCTCGCATCCGGACGAGGACCACTGCGGCGGGCTCTCCGCCGTCCTTGCCAGCACACAAACCGATGCCTTTTACTGCTCGGTCGACAGCTGGCACACGAAGGTCTTCTCCGACGTCACAAAATATGTTGCCGAGCAGGGTATTTCCGTCACCGTTCCGCAGGCGGGAGACAGCTTCGCTTTTGGCGAGGCAAGCGTGGAATTTCTGGGACCCGTGGAGGATTACGGCGACGATCCCAACGAGGGAAGCCTCGTTGCGCGCGTGCGCTATGGCGAAACAAGCTTTTTATTCACCGGCGACATGGGCTTCGAGGCGGAGGACGATATGTTAGCCGCCGGTGTGGATGTTTCCGCAACCGTTCTGAAGGTCGCACACCACGGAAGTGCGGGCAGTTCGTCGACCGAATTTTTGCAGGCGGTCCATCCGCAGTACGCCGTCATCAGCGTCGGCGCAGACAACGACTACGGGCATCCGACCGAAGCCGCCCTGAACCGTCTTGCCGCCTGCGGCATTCCGGTCTACCGGACAGATCTGCTCGGCGAGATCATCGCCGTCTCCGACGGCAGAACCGTCACCATCACCTCTGCTTCCAACGAAACACCCTCGGCTGATGCTGCTTCCCAGCCGACGGGCAGCTACGGTTATGTCGGAAATTCGTCCTCCAAGGTCGTCCACCTTGCCGGCTGCGGCAAGCTTCCGGGGGAAAGCAACCGCGTGTATTTTGCTTCGCTCGACGAAGCGCTCGCCGCGGGCTACCGCAAGCACGCCAGCTGTCTCGGCAGCTAGAACACTTCTTCTGCCACGCAGCGGTGCACCAGGTCGTGCCCGGCCTGCGTGGGGTGAATGCCGTCGGCGGAAATGAGAGACGGAAAGACCGGGCTTCGCAGAAACTCCGGCCGCAGGTCCAAAAGCGGGCAGGAAAGCTCGCGCGAAAGCCGGCAGACCAGATCGTTATAATACTCCTGCCAGCGGAAAATGTGGTCCGTATCGCCGAGCCACGTCAGAATATTTTCCCGGCTGCGCCCCTGCGACACATGGTCCAAAAACCGGTGCGCCTCCAGCGGCACGAGCGAGGAAATCCAGACCCGGCTTGCCGTCTGCCGCACCAGATCCATCAGCGCCCGGTAGTTTTCCAGAAACTGCTCCGCCGGAATCTTCGGCAGATGCGCCTCCTTCGGATGGTCGGAAACCGCCTGCCAGTCAAAATCGCAGTCGTTGCCGCCGAACGACAGCAGCACCTGCGCACCCTGGCACAATTCCAGCCGTTTTTTCGCGATCGCAAGCCCCGTATCGGTGCATGCGCCCATTTTGGCAAAGTTCAGAACCTCGACGCCCTGCTGCGCCAGTGCGTCAAAATCGTGCGCCCGGCACAGATGGTACCGCCCGTCCTGAAACATCACGCCCTTTGCAATCGAGTCCCCGAAAATAACCAGCTTCTTTGCCTCTGCCATGGTACATATCCTCCCATTGATTCTGCTTGACAGTTTACGCGCACGGCTGCAAAAAGTCACCCGAACGGCAGGATTTTACCTCGCCGCCTGCTGGAACCATACTCTCCCACAAATAGAAACAGGGCTCTACTGGCAGCAGAGCCCTTGATTTTTGGGCATTTTTCGCGGATTGGTTGCGTTTTCCGGGGCTTTCCGATATAATAGACAGGCATCTTTTCAGAAAGGAAGCGCGTGCATGCTTTACTATCTTCTGCTGCTCGCTGCGGGCGCCCTGCAGGGCGTCATGGTCTCGTTGAACGCGCAGCTCGGAAAATACTATTCGTTGTTTGCCATCTGCTTTTTTGTCCATGGGATTGCGCTGATTCTGCTGCTGGCGTTCCTGCTGGCAAAAAAGACGGACCTCCGGTTCCGGGGCGCGCCGTGGTACGTGTATCTGGTCGGCGTGCTCGGCATTGCAATCGTCGCGTCGAGCAGCTGGTGTACCTTACGAGTCGGCGCGAGCGTGATGCTTGCCATCTCGACGGCGGGGCAGATCATCTCCTCGCAGCTGATCGACCAGTTTGGACTGTTCGGCATGCCGGTGCAGAAGTTCCGCGCCAAGCAGCTGCCAGGCTATGTACTGCTTGCCGCGGGCGTCGCGCTCGTTGTGCTGGGCACGTAATACACGCAGGAGGAAACGACATGCTGGTTTATTATATTGCCGCCTTTGTCAACGGCTTTTTCAACTCCGTCAACAAAATGATGAATGTCAAGGCAGGGCAGTGCTTCGGCACCGCGAAGGGCGCGCTCATCAACTACGTGGAAGCAACGCTTTTGTCCCTTGCGCTGGTGTGCATGACCGCGAGCCCCTCCGAGCTTTCGCCCGCGCATGTGTTTTCCGTGCCCGCGTGGGTGTATCTGGGCGCGGTCTGCGGACTGGTGGCAATGGTGCTGATCATTGTCGGTACGCTCCATACGCACGTGCTGGTCTCGTCGATTCTCGCACTGGTCGGCAACCTCGGCATGGCGCTGGTGCTGGACTATGTGTTCTACGGAGTGTTCAGCTGGCTGCGCGTGGCAGGAATCCTGCTGATTCTGCTCGGCATTACCTGGATTGAAAAATCCAAGACTTCGCAGAAAGAAGTCTCCAATTGACATGCATGCAAAAACATGCGCGGAAATCCGACGATTTCCGCGCGTTTGATTTTACCGTTCGGTGCCGAGGAAGAAGACGGACACAACGCCGGGTCCGGTGTGAGAGCCGATGACAGGACCAACATAGTTGATGATGATGTCCTGCACCTTCGAACGCTCGCGGATATAATCGGCGACGAATTTCGCGTCGTCGTAGCAGTCGCCGTGGCAGATGAACATGGTCTGCGACGGAAGGTCCGTGGACGTGGTCAGCGCCTTTTCGGCAAGCGCGATGAGCGAGCCCTTGCGTCCTCTTGCCTTCGTGACGTTCGCCAGATGCCCGTCGTTATCCATGTGCATGACGGGCTTGATCTGCATGACGGTGCCAAGAACCGCAGTCGTGGCAGAAATTCTGCCGCCGCGCTTTAAGTACATCAGATCGTCCACCGTGAACCAGTGGCAAAGATGGAGCTTGATGTCTTCCAGATAGTCGCGCACTTCCTCGATGGACTTTCCCGCCTGCTGCTGCAGCGCGCCGAGGTAGACGTATAAGCCCTGCCCCAGAGACGCACACAGGCTGTCGACGGTCAGGATCTTGCGCTCGGGGTATTTTTCGCGCAGATCGTCTGCCGCGATGCACCCGGACTGATAGGTCGTGCTTAAGCCCGAGGAAAACCCGACAAAGAGGATGTCCAGCCCCTGCTGCAAGGTTTGTTCCATGACCTCGCGGAAGCTTTCGGGGTTGACCGCGCTGGTGGATGCCGCTTCGCCCTGGCGGATGCGCTCAAAAAAATCGTGGAAGCCGATTTCGCGCCCGTCAAGATAGTTGGCGTATGTCTTGCCGCCGATGGTAAAGTGCAGCGGCAGCACCAGAAGCTCCAGCTTGTCTGCCAGCTCCTGCGGCAGATCGCAGGAGGAGTCGGTGATAATCTGAAAGGTTTTCATCGTGGTACCTCCATAAAATTCTGGTTGCATTATACAGCATTTTCTGTATAAAAGCTATCCCCTTCTCCCAATTTTCGCTCGACAGATTGTTTCCACTGCCTCTACTTTGCAAAACCGACAATTTCTGAAGGTTTCCTTAAATTTTTCCGGGGACTTAACGCAGCTTTCAAAGTGTGGTATGATGGTGAAAAACAAATGCTCAGGAGTAGCCCATGCCAAACGAACTGCCAACCGACCGCCTGCCGACGATCGAAGAAACACGCGCGATGCACGAACGCGCCGTGCGCGCCCGAAAGAAAAAAAAGCTGCAAAAAACGCTTGCCACCGCGGGGCTCGTCCTGCTGGCGCTTGCACTTGCCGCCGCGCTGGCGCTTGGGGTTGCGGCCCTGGAACTTCTGCTTGCCGCCCCGGTCCTGCTGACGCTGGTCGGTGAAGGACTCCAGCCGCTCGTCGTACTTCTCCAGGTTGACGGCTCCGCCCTTGCGGGTGTCCACCACCTTCTTCTCCGGCACGCGGGTGGCGGGGCGGGCCTGGGCCTGCTCCGGCTTGCCCCCCTGAGCGCGGGGCTGCTCCCCGCTCTTGTCGGCCTGGGGCGCAGCGCTCTGTGGCCTGCTCTCCCCCTTGGCAGCCGGCTTGGAGGCGCTCTGCTGTGGCTGGGCTGGCTTCGCCTGGGCCGGCTTGGGCTCATGGTAGACGTCCGCAAAAATGGACTCTATGTTCTCCACCTGGTTGTGCTGGGTCAGATAGTCGAAAATAACGGCCAGCTCCCGCTCCTCCAGGACCTGCATGTGGTTCTTGGGGGTCTGGCTGTATTTGGTCATGATCTCCGCGATGTCCTTGGAATTCAGCTTGAAGTCCTTGGCCACCTCGTGGACACGGTATTTGTTCATCATATAGGGCCACCTCGTTTCTTAGGGTTTCCCGGCAGGGTTCCTGCCGCCGGATCTGGGCTTCGCAGTCAGC
>ENA-ORRO01002151-ORRO01002151.1-human-gut-metagenome-genome-assembly--contig:-NODE-2151-length-12658-cov-3.035785_pt1 | contig 12658 bp, 10 predicted proteins | sample MGYA00242176_ERZ509136 | MGnify/ENA primary metagenome ERZ509136 (study PRJEB26280, sample SAMEA2338644) | human gut metagenome | biome: human gut; feature: human-associated habitat; material: faeces... | reverse complement strand
CCCTTCGGGACATTTCCCCCTGATAGGGGGAATCGGCCCCTTCTAGGGGAGCCTTGGGACGGGGTCAGTCTTCCAGAACGGCGCTGGTGCGGATGAGCTTTGTGACCTTGGCCAGCAGGATGCTGTATTCCACGGCGGCGGCAAAGGCGTCGTCGTAGTAAGGCTGCAGCTCCTCCATGGTCATGTGGTTGGCGCGGCAGATCTCGCTGAGCGCCTGCGCCACATCCTCCTCGGCCGCGTGCAGATCCTCCAGCTGCGCGACCTTACGCACGAGCGCCTTGATGCGTACGGCCTGCTCCGCGCCGGGGCGGGCGTCCTCGCGCATCTGGTCGAGCGTCGAGTTCGTGAACTTGCAGTAATCCTCCAGCGTCAGATTCTTCTGCGCCAGCTGGGCAGACATGGTGTCGAGCTGCTCCTCGACGGCCTTGCTGATCTCAGCAGGATCGGGCGTGAAGTCCATGGTCGCCGCGGCCTGGTGCAGCAGCCGCTCCCGCAGCTCCATCTCCGCGCGCTCGGCGTAGTAGTCCTCCAGACTCGTGCGCATCTTCTGCCGCATCTCGTCCATGGTCTCACACTCGCCGACCTCCTTGGCGAAGGTATCATCCAGCGCGTAGGGCGCAACGGTGCGGATCTCGTGGATGCGGCAGCGGAATTCCGCGTCCTTGCCCGCCAGCTCCGGCGCGTGATACTGGGCCGGGAAGGTCACGTGGACCGTCACGTCGTCGCCGGGGTTCTTGCCGACGAGCTGCTCTTCAAAGCCGGGGATGAACGTGCCGCTGCCGAGGACCAGCGTCTGCTTTTCGGCCGTGCCGCCGGCAAACTGCTGGCCGTCCGCGAAGCCGGCGTAATCGAGGACCAGCTCGTCGCCATTCTGCGACGGGCGGTCAAAGACGGGGGTGCGCCGCTGGCTCTGCTGCTGCAGGCGCACCAGCTGTCGGGTGACCTCCTCGTCCGTAACGTCCACATGCTCGAGTCTGGCCCGCAGGCCGCGGTATTTGAATTCCATGGTGATTCTCCCTGTTTGTTGTTTATAGAGCCGGGGCGCACCGGCCGGCGCGCTCCGGAATGCTTATAGTTTTGCCTTGATCGCCGAGATGAGGATATCCCCGGCAACGACGCGATCTTCGGCGGCGAAGCCGGTCTCAAAATTGTCCGAGTACAAAACCTGGCTGCTGGGCGGGAACTCGTCGTCCCCGGCGTAGACCATGATCTGCATCCGGTAGCCGCCGAGGAAGTCGAACTGGAAGCCCGCGTCCCCGTGGCCGATCGCCAGCGCACCCATGGCTTCGCAGGCCGCGCGGAACTTCTCCACCCGCGTGCCGAACGTGAACGCCGCCCGCGTCAGGACCCGGCCGGTGTACGGGCCGATGTACATTTCGCCCCACGGCATCTCGCGGAAGGTCTTGTAGCTGCCGGACGGCTCCGCCGCGCGGCCTTCGAGCAGAAAGCGCAGCAAAAACGTCTGGCAGGGGAGGTTTTTCAGCGCAAACGCGCCCTCCGTATCCGAGGAAATGGCATATTCCGGCCAGCGGATCTCATAGTTCGTGCCGAGCAGCGTCACGGTGAACCGGCCGTCCGCAAACGGCACGCCGCAGCGTTTCGACGCCTCAGCCGGGTCGAGCGCGGCGAATTTCTCCTCATAGTGGGCAAAGGGGACTTCTTCCTTGTTGTTTTGTACCTGCATAAACTGATTACTCCTGAATGCTCGACGGGAACAGCTCCCGGTTGGTGTGCGGCAGGAAACAGGCCGCGACGAACTCGTCCATATACCGCGGATTGGTGGAAAGCTCAAGATAGGTCATGTTGGAGGCCAGCTCGTCGACCTTGTCCACGGCACAGTCCGACCGCGCCATGGCGTAGGCGCCGGAGAGGGACGTGTTGCCGAGGTATTCGAACAGCTCCCGGTCGATATCCGGCAGCATGCCGATGCGCACGGCGTTTTCCATGTTGATGCCCGAGCCGATGCCGCCCGCGACGTAGACGTGCGACAGGACCGTCACGTCCATATCGAGGCTGGAGAGCATGATGTTGATGGCGGAGAAGATCGCACCCTTGGCGCGGATGAACGAGTCGATGTCGACCTCGGTGATCGAAATTTCGCGTCCGGTTTCGCTCTCGTCGGGTCTTGCGAGAATATATCTTCCCATGCCGTGCTCGTCGTGGGCGACTCTGCCGCCCTCGCGGACGAATTTGCCCTTCGAGGAGATGATGGAGGTACGGTAGAGCTCGGCAATCACATCGATGATGCCAGAGCCGCAGATGCCGACCGGCTTCTGCCCGGCGTCTCCGACAATGGTGAGCTTCGGCTCCATGGAATCGCGGTCAATTTCGACTGCCTCGACTGCACCGTCGGTTGCGCGCATGCCGCAGGAGATATCGCCGCCCTCAAATGCCGGACCGGCGGAGCACGCGCACGACATCATGAAGTCGCGGTTGCCGAAGACCAGCTCGCCGTTGGTGCCGAGGTCGATGAACAGCGAAAATTCATCCTTGTTCCAGATCAGGCTTGCGAACGTGCCTGCGGTGATATCGCCGCCGACATACGAGCCGATGTTCGGGGCAAGCAGGATCTCGGCGTCTGGGTTCGCGGGGAAGCCGAGGTCCTTGGCGGTCATGCCGCGCCACTGGAAAAATGTCGGGATATAGGGCTCCATGCGCACCGGGTTGGCGTCGACGCCGAGCAGCAGATGGTTCATCGTGGTGTTGGAGGCGATGCAGACGCGGAAAATGCGCGAGACGGGGACGCCCGCCGATTTGCACATCGCCGCGACCAGCGGCAGAAGCGTCTCTTTGAGGATCGCGTCCTGCAGGCGCTTGACGCCGCCGGGCTTCGACTGCTCGACGATGCGGTTGATGACGTCCGCGCCGTAGCGGATCTGACCGTTGCCGGCCGAGGCCTTGGCCGTGAGCGTGCCGGTGGCAAGGTCCATGAGAACGCCGGTGACGGTCGTCGTGCCGATATCGATGGCGCAGCCGTAGAGCGGCGCGTCGGGCTTTTCCGAAACGTCCATCACGGTCAGCACGCCGTCCGTCAGCGTGCCGGAGACGAGGACCTTGAAATTCGCGTCCCGCAGCGTCTTGGCGAGCTTTTTGACGGTATGGTAGGTGAGTTTGACCTCCGTGCAGCCGTCGAACGCGGCCTGCGCGAAGCGCGAAAGGCGCTCGGTGTCGGGCATGGTGTCGTCGAGCGTCGGCTCGTCCAGCTCGACCAGGGCCTGCACAAAGTCGTTCGTGAAGTCGACGCCGGCAGCCTGCACATCCTCCTGCAGCTGGTTGAAGATCGCGATCTCCTCGCCGGAGGAGAGGTCAGCCGTCTTCATCCGGCTCTGATAGGCGGAGGCGATGTCGGGGACGAGAACGGTGATGTCGCCCGCGGGCTTTGTCGCGCAGCCGAGCCGCCAGCCGGCGGCGTAATCCGCATCGGAGATGTGGCCGGTCTGCATGCCGGTCACGTCGCCGGAGACGAGCTTTACGCGGCATTTGCCGCACGAGCCGTTGCCGTTGCAGGGCGCGTCGATGGCGACGTTGGCCGCCTTGGCAGCCTCGAGAATGGTGCTGCCGGGCGCGGCGGAGAAATGGACCTCCTGCGCGCCGTTTTCGAATTGGAAGGTGATTTCGTACATGCTGTCATGTCCTTTCCTGAGCAGAAATGTGTGGAAACCGCCGCCGGCGGAATACGCGGAACGTACTTCCGCCGCCCCCTGCGTGGTACCATTACTCTATAATATAAACAAATCCACTGCCGCGGTCAAGTCCTGCGGGGGGATAAATGACTTTTGTACAATTTTCAGAATCTGTCAAAGAATTGTGCGTGATAGACAAAAACGACGCGTTTTGCGGCGCAGAAACGATTGATTCGCACAAAGAAATGTGGTAAGCTGAACTTGGTACAAGGGTATGAAACAAACTGACAGGAGGACGAAACTATGAAAAAATTCATCAACCAGGTCGAGCTTGTGGAAGATCAGATGATCGCGGGCATGGTCAAAGCCTACCCCCAGTATGTACGGAAGCTGGACTGCGGAAACGTGGTCGTGCGGACAGAGAAGAAGGAGGGGAAGGTCGCGCTGATCTCCGGCGGCGGCTCCGGCCATGAACCAGCGCACGGCGGCTATGTCGGCACGGGCATGCTGGACGCGGCGGTCGCAGGCGCGGTGTTCACCTCTCCCACGCCGGACCCGATCTATGAGGGCATCAAGGCCATCGCCACGGACAAGGGCGTGCTCATGGTCATCAAAAACTACACCGGCGACGTTATGAACTTTGAAATGGCCGGTGAAATGGCCCAGATGGACGATATCAAGGTCGCGCAGGTCGTCGTGGACGACGACGTCGCCGTCGACGGCAGTCTCTATACCGTCGGCCGCCGCGGCGTGGCGGGCACGGTCTTCGTCCACAAGATCGCGGGCGCGAAGGCGGAGCAGGGCGCGGAGCTTGAAGAGGTGCAGCGCGTGGCGCAGAAGGTCATCGACAATGTGCGCACCATGGGCGTCGCCATCCGGCCGTGTACGGTCCCGGCGGCGGGCAAGCCCGGTTTTGAACTGGGCGAAGACGAGATGGAGGTCGGCATCGGCATCCACGGCGAGCCCGGCACCCACAAGGAAAAGCTCCGCCCGGCCGACGAGATCGTCGATCACATCCTGGGCAAGATCCTCGCCGACATCGACTACACCGGCCATGAGGTCGCCGTCATGGTCAACTCCTCCGGCGCAACGCCGCTCATGGAGCTGTTCATCATCAACAACCACGTCGCCGACGTGCTGGCCGCCAAGGGCATCAAGGTCTATAAGACCTTCGTGGGCGAATATATGACGTCCCTGGAGATGGAGGGCTTCTCGGTCTCCCTGCTGCGGCTGGACGACGAGCTGAAGGCCCTGCTGGACGCGCCCGCGGACACCATCGCGTTCAAGGCATAAAGCACCGAAACAAAGGAGAACCCATCTATGATCGATCAGGAACAGGTATTGGAGATCTTACACGCCATCGGCGAAAAGATCACCGAAGAAAAATTATATCTCACCGAGCTCGACAACGTCATCGGCGACGGCGACCACGGGATCAATCTGGCCCGCGGCTTCGCCGAGGTTGAGAAAAAGCGCCCGATGATGGAGGGCAAGGACATCGGCACCATGCTCAAGACTGCCGGTATGGCCCTCGTGTCGACGGTCGGCGGCGCGTCCGGGCCGCTCTACGGCACGGCGTTCATGCAGGCGGGCAAGGCGCTGGCCGGGAAGACGGAGCTGGACGCGCAGGATCTTCTCACGATCCTGGACGCGTTCGTCGCGGGCGTGCAGCTGCGCGGCAAGTCCGTCGCCGGGGAAAAGACGATGCTCGACGCCATGATCCCCGCGCGCGACGCGTTCAAAGCCGCGCTGGACGCGGGCAAGGGCGCGAAGGACGCGCTCGCGGACGCCGTGGCCGCCGCGGAGCAGGGCGTGGAGTACACCAAGACCATCATCGCCACCAAGGGCCGCGCGAGCTATCTCGGCGAGCGCAGCCTCGGCCACCAGGACCCGGGCGCGACCTCGTTCACCACGATGCTGAAGGTCGCGGCGGCGCACGTATGAGGGCGAAGGCATGGTCGGATTTGTGATCGTCTCGCACAGCAGGACGCTGGCTGACGGCGTCGTGGAGCTGACAAGCATGATGGCCGACGGCGTGCCCATCCGGGCCGCTGGCGGGCTGGACGACGGCAGCTTCGGCACGAGCTATGAGAAAATCGCGAACGCCATTGACGAAATTTATTCGGACGACGGCGTGATCGTGCTCATGGACATGGGCTCTGCGGTGATGACCGCGGAAATGGTGCTCGAGTCCATGCCGGAGCGTAAGCTCGTCCTGGCCGACTGCCCGCTGGTCGAGGGCGCGGTCGCCGCGACCGTCAGCGCCATCGCAGGCAGCAGCCTCGAGGAGATCATGGACGAACTTCCCGATGTGCGGGAACTGAAAAAGCTGTCGTAATAAAAAGAAGCAGCGTGAAATACGCATCTGTTTTGTAGGGGCCGATGCCCCCATGAGCAGGTGCATTCGGACTCGCCGAGGATTTTCAATAATCCGATACCCCCTTACTGCTGGGCGGACAGAACAGCGGACTTTCATTGTTTCACAAGGAGTCTCTATATGAAAGAATTTCAATACACCATTCAGGACCCCATGGGCTTTCATGCGCGTCCCGCGGGCGCGCTTGTGCGTGCAGCAAAGGCATATGCCAGCAAAGTTACGATCTCCTGCGGGGAAAAGTCCGCGCAGCTGACGCGGCTGATGGCCGTGATGGCCCTCGGCATCAAGCAGGGGCAGACCGTCACCGTCACCATCGACGGCCCGGATGAGGACCGGGCGCTGGAAGACCTGCAGGCGCAGTTCCGCGCGAACGCGTGAGGTGGGCCCATGCAGCAGATGAAGGGCGTATCCATCTCGCAGGGCCTTGCCGTGGGGAAGATCGTCGTGCTGACTTCCGCCGCCGCGCCGGAGGCGCAGGCCGGGACGCCGGAGGAGGAGCTGGCGCGTTTCCAGCGCGCGCAGCAGCAGGCGGTCCGGGATCTCGGCGCGCTCCATGAAAAGGCCAGAGCGGAGCTCGGAGAGGCGGAGGCGGAGATCTTCTCCGTCCACCAGCTGATGGCCGAGGACGAGGACTTTACGGACCTCATCGCCGCCGCGATCGCGGGCGGTGCGGAGGCCTCCGAGGCCGTCCGGCAGGCGGGGGAGCAGTGCGCGGCCATGTTTTCCTCCATGGACGACGCTTATATGCGCGAGCGGGCAGCCGACGTACAGGATGTCGCCGCGCGCATCCGCCGCATCCTGCGCGGCGAAGCGGAGACAACGCTGACCGGCCCCTGCCTCATTGCCGCCGAAGAGCTCACGCCCAGCCAGACCGTGCAGTTCCCGCGCGCATTCGTGCAGGGCTTCCTGACGGCGCGGGGCGCGGCCAACTCGCATACCGGCATTCTCGCGCGCACGCTGGGCGTCCCGGCGGTGTCGCAGCTGCCGGTGGACGCGCAGCTGCAGGGGCGGACGGCAATTTTGAACGGGGACGAGGGCACACTGATCCTCGACCCGGATGAAGATCAGCTTCGTGCGGCGGAAGCCGGGATTCGCGCGCGGCAGGCGCAGCGCGAGGCGCTGCAGCAGCTGGCGAAGCTCCCGAGCGTCACGAAGGACGGCCACGCCATCCGCCTGTACGCGAATCTTGCCGGGACAGACGATCTGCCGCTGCTGCAGCAGAGCGGTGCGGAGGGCGTGGGTCTGCTACGGAGCGAATTTCTCTATCTCGGCCGCAGCAGCTATCCGACGGAGGACGAGCTGTTTGCCAGCTACAGGCAGCTCGTGCAGGCCATGGACGGCCGGGAGATCATCATCCGCACGCTCGACATCGGCGCGGATAAAAAGGCAGACTATTTTGACCTCCCGCCGGAGGACAATCCGGCGCTCGGCCTGCGCGCCATCCGCCTGTGCCTGACGCGTCCGGCGCTGCTGCAGACGCAGCTGTGCGCCATCCTGCGCGCGTCGGCGTTCGGCAACGTCGGCGTCATGTTCCCCATGGTGACCGGCCCGGCGGAGCTCGCGCAGCTCAAAGCCGCGCTCCGGGACGCGGAGGATACCCTCTGCGCCCGCGGCGAGCGCTTCGGCCGCTATCAGACTGGCGTCATGATCGAGACGCCCGCGGCCGTCTTTATGAGCCGGGAGCTGGCGCGGGAGGTCGACTTCTTCTCCATCGGCACGAACGACCTGACACAGTACCTGCTGGCCATGGACCGGCAGAATCCGGCGCTCGCGCCGTTCTGCGACCCGCATCACCCCGCTGTGCTGCGCGCGATCGAGGAAACGGTGCGCAATGCGCATCTGGAGGGCTGCCGTGTCGGCATCTGCGGCGAGCTGGCCGCGGACGAGAGTCTGACGCAGACCTTCCTGCGCCTGGGCGTGGACGAGCTGTCCGTCTCCCCGCCCCGCATCCTGCCCCTGCGCCGGGCCATCCGCGATATGACGCTGGCATAAATACACACAGGCTGCGGCCCGGCAGGGCCGCAGTCTTTTGCATCCGTCCGGCGTTGACATTCCGCTGCGCAGCGCGTATCATGAAAGAAAAACGCGCGGAAAGGCGGATGAACAAATGGATACCAGCTTCGGCATACAGCAGAAAGGCAAACGCAACCTCATCACCGACGTGGCGGGGATCACGGTCGGGCACTGCACGCTGGCGGATGGCGATGTGCAGACGGGCGTGACGGCCCTGCTGCCGCACCAGGGAGATCTGTTCCATGACCGCTGCCCCGCCGCGGTCCATGTGATCAACGGCTTCGGCAAGAGCGCGGGACTCGTGCAGGTGCAGGAGCTCGGGTATCTCGAGACGCCGCTGATCCTGACCAATACGCTCTCGGTCGGCACGGCCTTTACGGCCTGCGTGCGCTATATGCTCGCGCGCAACGACCAGATCGGCCGCGCCGAAAGCACTGTCAACCCCGTCATTCTCGAGTGCAACGACGGCTATCTGAACGACATCCGGGGCCTGCACGTCACGGAGGACCATGTGTTCGCCGCGCTGGACGCCGCGGATACGGCCTTTGCCCTCGGCGCGGTCGGCGCGGGGCGGGGGATGAGCTGCTATCATCTCAAGGGCGGCATCGGCTCCGCCTCCCGCGTGTTTGAGATCGGCGGGCAGACCTACACGCTCGGCGCGCTGGCAATGACGAATTTCGGCTCGCTCATCGACCTGACGATCGCGGGCGAGAGGATCGGGAAAAAGCTTGCGGCGGAGCCGGAGGACGCCAAGGGCTCGTGCATCATGGTCCTGGCGACGGACGCGCCGCTGTCCTCCCGGCAGCTGTCCCGGGTGGCCCGGCGGGCCCAGAGCGGCCTTGCGCGCACCGGCGCGGTCACCGAGCACGGCAGCGGCGAGATCGTGCTCGCCTTCTCCACGGCCAACCGCATCCAGGCGGGGCAGATCTTTCACAGCGGCGTCTATCTCAACGACGAAGCGTTCCGGCCCATCTTCCGCGCCGCGACCGAGACGGTGGAGGAGAGTATCATCCGCTCCATGCTGGAGGCCGAGACCGTCACCGGCCGCGACGGCCACATCCGCCTGTCGCTGCACGATGCGATGGAAAGAGCCGGTCTGCCCCGGTAAAAGCAGAATAAACCAAAGCGCTCCCGCTGCAGATGCATCGGGAGCGCTTTGATTTGCCGGAGGCTCAGAACAGCCGGACGATCAGCTGCGAGACCAGCACCACCGCGATCAGCGCGATGGGGTAGGTCGCGGCGTAGGCGGAGGCGACGTTGCTCGTGCCCGCCACGTGGATGAGGGTGCCGAGGGCGGGGGTGGAGGTCATGCCGCCGGTGATGGAGCCGAGGATGTTCAGCAGGTTCATCTTCAGCACATGCTTGGCGACGACATAGCCCATGACCATCGGCAGAAGCGTCATGAAAATGCCGTAGACGAAGTAGATGGGCTTGAAATACCGCACGAAGCTCATGCCGCCCGAGACGCCCGCGCCGATCAGGAAGACCATCAGACCAAGCTCCCGGAAGGTCTCCAGGACCTTCTTGCTCGGCATGAGATCGGCCCGGCCGAAGTGGCCGAAGTGGCCGAACACCAGCGAGACCAGCAGCGCGCCGCCCGTCGTGGTGAGCGAGAAGAAATTGAAAAACTTCACCGAGCCCAGCAGAATGCCGAACACCGCCGCGATGGCGAAGGGCGTGAAGCCGAAATCGTCGAACTCCAGCAGCTTTCCCTTGAACTTGGCGACGTCGCCGGTCTCCACATGGGTGATCTTGCGGCGTTCCTCGTCCAGATCCGCGTGCACGACGCGCGGCATCAGCTGCACGAACAGCACGACGCCGATGACGCCGAAGAGATACGCGATGCCGTAGCCGACCGTGACCGCGTCCTGATACTGGGCGGCGACGGCCTCCTTCGTGGCGGAAAACGCCGGGGTCGAGGTCAGCGAGCCGGCGAGCAGGCCGGAGATCATGGCCGTCAGCTGGCCCGGGTCATAGCCCGGCTGCCCGGACTCGATGGCCCGGCCGACGAGCAGGCACAAGATCGCGGTGAGGCCGCCGGAGAGGATGATCACCACGCCCAGCAGCACGTAGGACTTGAAGTTGTGCTTCATGTTCTTGAAGAAGTTCGGCCCGGCGATAAAGCCGACCGAGGTCACGAAGAACACGAGGCCCAGGTTTTCGATGATCTTCAGCGCCTGCGAGGCGTAGTTGATCTCTTCGATGACGAAGCGGGAATTGAAGCGTGTGCCGAAAAACGCGCCGTAGACCAGCGCGATGACAAAGACGCCGGCCGTGCCGAGGCTGATCCCCTTGATGGTGATCCGCCCGAGCAGATAGCCGACCGCGGCGATCCCGAAGGTGGAGAGCATCAGGAAATTCGCAGCGTTGATGGAAGCAGTCATCTTTTTTCTCCTCTTATTTTCTCCCGGGAAGCGCTGCATCGGGGGAGATGCAGCGCTTCTTCGGTTTATTTGACAGGATGGATCTTTCTTGCATAGTCGGGCAGCAGCTGCGGCGAGGGACGATGGTCCGATACGCCCGCCTGCTGCTTTTCTGCTTCAAACGCGGCCACATGGCTGAGCGTCAGCGCGCCGACGGTGACGGACTTCGCCTTCTCGGCGGCGTGCTGGCCCGCGTTGCGGCCGAAGACGATCACGTCGAGCAGGCTGTTGCCCATCAGGCGGTTGCGCCCGTGGATGCCGCCGACGACCTCGCCTGCCGCAAACAGGTTCTCCACGTCGGTCTGGCCGTCGGGGGTGATGTGCAGACCGCCGTTCTGGTAGTGGAGCGTCGGGTAGACGAGGATCGGCTCGGTGCGGATGTCGATGCCGTGCTTGGCAAACATGCGCATCATGGCCGGGATCCGCTTTTCAATCGTGCCCTTGCCGTTCTTCAGCTCGATCATCGGCGTGTCGAGCCAGACGGCCTGCCCGGCCGGGGTCCTGACGCCCTTGCCGCGCTCGGTGCACTCGCGGATGATGGAGGCCGCGGCCACGTCGCGCGTCTCGAGCGGGTTCATAAAGACCTCGCCGTCCGCGTTCACGAGCATCGCGCCGACAGAGCGGACCTTCTCCGTGACCAGCGCGCCGTAGATCTGCGCAGGATAGGCCGCGCCCGTGGGATGATACTGCAGTGTATCCGGATACAGGAGCTTCGCGCCCGCGCGGTAGCCGAGGACAAGACCGTCGGCCGTCGCGCCGTAGTGGTTGGAGGTGGGGAAACCCTGATAGTGCAGCCGCCCCGCGCCGCCGGTGGCGAGGATGACGGTCTTCGCCTTCGCGACCAGCAGCTCCTTCGTCTCCATGTTCAGAAGGATCGCACCGGCGCAATGGCCGTTTTCGTCCTTGATGAGCTCGATGGCGGAGGTGAAGTCGACGACGGGGATGCCGCGGTTGAGGACCTCGTCGCGCAGCGTGCGCATGATCTCGGCGCCGGAATAGTCCTTGGCCGCGTGCATGCGCTTGCGGGAGGTGCCGCCGCCGTGGGTCGTGATCATGGTGCCGTCCGGCGCCTTGTCAAATTCCACGCCGAGCCCGGACAGCCACTGGATGGCCTCCGGCGCGTCCATGACGAGCTTGTACAGAAGATCCTTCTGCGCGGCAAAATGGCCGCCGCCGTAAGCGTCGAGGAAGTGCTGGGCAGGGGAGTCGTTGGGCTTGTCGGCGGCCTGGATGCCGCCCTCGGCCATCATGGTGTTGGCGTCGCCCATGCGGAGCTTCGTGACGACCATGACCTTCGCACCGGCCTTGTCAGCCTCGATGGCAGCCGAGCAGCCTGCGCCGCCGCCGCCGATGATGAGAACGTCCGTCTCGTAATCGGGCTTCGTGAGGTCAAACTGCTCGTGCAGGACGCGCGATTCGCCCTCGAGCAGGTCGGCCAGCTCCAGCGGGACCTTCTGGCCCTTGTTGGGGCCGAAGCGCAGCTCGGTGAACTGCTCGGTGCGGTAGTCGGGATGGAACTTCTTGAGCAGCGCGTCCTTTTCGTCCGCGGTCATGCGGCGGGGGTCTAGCTTGATGTTTTCTTCGCGGGCTGCTTCCACCTTGCGGATGGAGGCGAGCATGTTGGGATCCTGATACATGATATGCGTCCTCCTTACTTCTCGATCTCGCGGTGGTTGTAGAGCTCTTTGATCGCGTCGAGCGGTTTTTCCATCAGGCTCTCGATAAGCGCCTCAAATTTGCCGTCCTTGACCTCCTGCACGCGCGCGTCGAGATGCTCGCAGTGCGGGGCGATATATTTGCCGTTCAGACGGCGGGCCAGCATCGCCACCTGCGGGTGGGAGATCCCGGCGGGACAGCGGGACGAGCAGACGCCGCACATGACGCAGTCAAACGACTCCTCGGCGCACTTGTCAAACTCGCCGCGCTGGGCGTAGGCGATGTACTGCATGACGTTCAGCCCCTGGGTGCAGGCCTTCGTGCAGGCGTTGCAGCCGACGCAGGCATAGATCTCGGGGTACAGCTGCATCATGACCGTCTGCGTGGGCTTCAGCTTCTCCATGTCGTAGACTTCCTTGACCAGCGGGAAGAACGGGAGCGTCGCCACGTACATGTTGTTTTCCACGCGCGTCGAGCACGCGAGGCAGGCCTTCAGCTCCCGGTCGCCCGCGATGCGGTAGATCGTCGCGCACGCGCCGCAGAAGCCGTTGCGGCAACCGCAGCCG
>ENA-ORRO01002135-ORRO01002135.1-human-gut-metagenome-genome-assembly--contig:-NODE-2135-length-12759-cov-2.567774_pt1 | contig 12759 bp, 11 predicted proteins | sample MGYA00242176_ERZ509136 | MGnify/ENA primary metagenome ERZ509136 (study PRJEB26280, sample SAMEA2338644) | human gut metagenome | biome: human gut; feature: human-associated habitat; material: faeces... | reverse complement strand
CGCGTCACACGGGACATAGCACCCGTTTTCGTGCAAGCGGATATACACGAGGCTATCGGAATAGCCGACGACCTCTCCGCCGCTTCTGATTGCATACATACGTTATCCCTCCATTTTCGGCAGCTCTCCGAGCCGCTTTTTGTAAAACCCCTCGAGCTCCTGCGTGTTCATCGTGCGGAGGAGGTTTTTCCAGTACAGATTTTCCGCTCCCGCCCATTTCTCCGGGTCGAAGTCCGACGCGCCCTCGTGCTTTCCGTAATAGCGATAGAGGCCGTCGAGCATCTTTTGACGATACGCGCCCTCCGGCGTGTTTGGTCTAAAATGCTCCCATCCGTTTTCAGACGTTGCGGCGCAAATCTTCCGCCCGTCAGCGGCAAAGAGAAAGCCGTCCCGCTCCGTTACGGTCGTCCCGTATCGGAGGTTAAAGGCTCCGTCGATGCCCTCGGCCTTAAAGCGCCGATAGACGATATACTCCATAGCTTTATCCTCCCTTGAATAATTCTCGATAGCGCCGCTCTACGGTCTGCGCCATGTGGTACGAATGAAATCGCCTCATGTGTCCCCGCCACGAGACGAGGGACGTTTCCACGTCCGCCGCCGTCATTCTGCCGGAGTCCACCCAGCGCCGGAAAATCCGTAGTTTCTCCCTCATGTGCCGGATACCCTTATAGGTCGCCCGGCGGACGACTTTACCGTTTACGCCATAGCGAAAGCGCACCTTGACGAACGTAAAGCCGCGCGTGAGCTTGATAATCTGCGTCTTTTTCGGATTGAGGCGGATACCGAGCTCGTCGCAGAGCCGCCGGAGTTCCCGGAGGCAGAGCTCGAGCTTTGCCTTTGACTCGCTGATGATACACCCGTCGTCCATATAACGGGCGTAGTGCTTCATGCCGAGCGTGTCCTTGATATAGTGGTCTATCCTGTTCGGCAAGGCGAGCGCGGCGATTTGCGAGACTTGGCTCCCGAGGCCGAGCCCCACGTCTCCGAAGTTCTGAATAAAATATTTCGAGAGCGAAACGAGGCGGTCGTCTATGCCGCTCCGCTCGGGCTCCCGAAATACCGGCTCATGCCGGGCGGTATCAAAATACTTTGAAAAATCGAATACGAGGACGTAGCCCTCCCGCCCGTGTTTCCTGTAATGCTCCGCGAGAAAGCGCGTCACCCGGGATACGGCGAAATCGTACCCTTTGCCGCGCAAGCTCGCTCCGTTGTCGTAGATGAACGACCGGGAGAGCATCGGCACAAGGCAGTAATCGCATAAGCACCGTTGTACGACGCGCTCGGAGATATGGACGCTCCGAATATGCCTCGGCTTTCCCCGCTCCACAATATCGAACTCGTAAAAGCCCTTGGAGTGGTATCTCCCGGCTATCAATTCCTCGTGTGTCTTTGTGACGTTGGCAAGCGAGGCGGCTTTGTATCGCTGTGTGCTCGCTTTCCATCCAACGCCACGGACGGAGGCGCGGTAGCTCTCATAGAGCCGCTCGAATGAGAAAACCGTCTCGAAATCTCCGTACTCCCGGAGCGCGGCGGCTTTCTTTTCCATTCTCGCGGCCTTGCGACGCTGATACCGTGCCTCGCGTCGTTCTGCGCTGTTCATAAGATAAAAATACCTCGTACATTTCTTTCTCGGCGTGTTGTCTAAAATGCGTAACGGCGAGCCATGAAAGCACGGAAAACACGCACTCCGCGCCCATGCAAGGAGCGTCCGGCTAACCGTATCGCGGTATATGTTTGTCCGGCGGCGCGAGGCCGTCAGAGAGGTTATATTCCCCTTTTATATAGGGACTGCTTTCGCTCCGTGAGGAGTTATTCGGTCTGCCCCATGTTGATATAAAATCCGGGCGCGGCACCATTCGAATTGCTCGCGTTGTTGTTGTTGACCGTGCCGTCGTTGTTCACATTCACGAAGTTCGAGGAGTTGCTCGCATTCGGGGAACGGAGCCACCAATTGACGGCGAAGCGGAATATAACCTAATCACTCGGAGGATTAAGCTCGCGCTTTGTCGCTCCGCTTGATTTTAGAGATTTGCGAGAGCTCGTCCGTAATGAGCTTTACCCACTCTTTGAGGACGTTCGGCGGTATCTTCTCGTGGTTGACGGTCATATACGCGAGGTCGAGCACGTCTAGCATCGAGTTATAATAGCCCTGTGCCGTTTCGTAATACTCTTTCCGCCGCTGGATGTTCCGGCGGCGTATCTCCTCGGGAGATTTCTCGTCAACGTAAATGAGGTTTGCCGTCTTTATCATGCGATAAGCCTCTCGCGCCGCGTTGTAGAGCGGCAAGGAAAAATAAAAGGTGTAGCTTTTCGGCAAGATACGGACGCGGTTATATGTGAACACATAAATCTCGCGGGCGAGGTTGATATACTCCGCCGGGCTTTCGCCGCGTCTCGATTTTGGTACGGACATTTTCTTTCCTCCTCGCCGACTATGCGCCCATTGAGGGCGCAAGTCTCGATTTCCGAATTATACGCAAAAGCCGGGCGCGGCACCATTCGAATTGCTCGCGTAGTAGATGTTGACCGCGCCGTCGCCGTCCACACGCACGAAGCCCGAGGAGCCGCTCGCATTCGGGGAACGGAGCCACCAATAGACGGCGGTACTCGTCGCGCTGTGGTTGTACTTGATTTTGCTATTTCCGGCGGAATAATATGCGTATTGCGCTTGTTTACTCGCCTCATTGCTGTTTGCGTAGGTAGTGCTACCGAAAACCTCGTACTCCGAGAGGAGGAAAGCGTAATCCGTTGTTGCCGTGACTGCGCTCGCCGCCGAGCTGTTGCCGGTGTTGTTGGTGTACTTTGTAACGGACTTGAGGACGGCACGGAGCGCCGCCGGTAGAACGCCGATAAACGTCCCGGAATAGCTCGAGAGGCTCGTCCCCAAAATCTTTGTACGCATATAAGAGGAGCTCCAGCCGCCGGAGTTTGTGTTCGAGGTATTCATGTAGAAATCGGAGTCGTCGCTATACCCGCTCACGAGGCAAACGTCCGTTCCGCCGGTGAGAGCCGTCTTTCCGATTTGAAAATGGATGCGGTTTGTACCCTCGACGCTTGCGTTATGGTTAAACCCGATAATGAAAGCGTAGGTCGTGGCATTCGAGAGCGAGAGCTTGCTCATTGTGCCGTTAAGCGTTACGGCCTTGCGGTCGCCGATGCTCCAATAGTTCGCGCCCTGTCCCGCGTCGGAAACGGACTTGATAACGCTCCACTCGTTATTGTTGAGCGTAGAGCTCACGAAAGAGAGCGTCAGCGCATAGGAGGTCGTGCCGGAAACGACATTGACGGAGCCGCTCGTCGTCTGCCCGTTCTTTGTCGCCGTGACCGTGTACGCCCCCGTCTCCGTGACGGTGAAAACCGCCGTCCCGTTGCTCGTCTTTGTGGCGATAGTCGTCCCGCCCTTTTTCAGCGTGACGGATGCGCCGGAGTCCACGTTGACGGTAATCGTCGCAGAAAAGAACGTCAGCGCCACCGCGTAGCTATCGACGACGGAGACGCTTTTCGTATCGGACGTTCGCCCGTTGAGCGTGGCCTTGACGCTCCATGTACCGGCCTCCGGCAAGGAGAGGACGCACGAGCCGCCCGCCGCCGTGCCGTTTACCGTTTTCGAGCCCTTTGTCGCCGTGACCGCCGCGCCGCTGGTAACGGATACCACGAGGGAGAGTTCGACTCCGGGCTTGTTGACTGCGTTTGTTCTACCAATCATTTTTAGCTCACCGCCTTAATACAAGTAATGCTCTGCACCGTGATAGCCGCCGTCGGCTTTGTCGCGGCGTAGATTTTGACCGTCCCGCTCCCGGAGAGAGCGACCGGCGCAAAGTTCCCGCTCGCGGCCTCCGTCGCGCCGAACACGACCTCGGGGACGTGGCTCGCCGTCACGCCGGAGCAAGCGATAGAGGCGGCATACGGATACGCCGCGTATGTGCTGTCGCTCACCCATGCAGAGGCGGCGACGGACACGGCGGAGAAAATCTTTACCTCTGCGTATCCCGCGTGAGCGTGGGAGGCGTTGGCAAAGTCGCCCGGCTTTTTGCCGCTGTCGGTCAGATTGCCGGAGGAGTCGAGCCCGGCGAAGTGTCCCGCCGTGGCGCTCTTTACCTTGTCCGCCTTGCCCGTGTGGGTGTGGCTCGCGTCTGCAAAGTCGCCCGGCTTTTTGCCGGAGTCGGTCGGATTTCCGTTTGCATCAAGCCCGGCAAAATTGCCCGCCGTCGGAGAGGCGACTTTCTCCGCCTTGTCCTCGTTGAGCTTTTTAATATTTTCCTGCATAGCGGTCTGGTCTGCCGCCGTGAAATATCGGGCGATAACGTCGCCCGCCGACCATGCCCGGGCGGTCGTGCCGTTCTGCGCTCGCGTGACGGTGAGCACGTTCCCGTTCTTTGCGGTCATCAGCACAGTTTCCGCCGTAGACCCGTCTGCACCGATTGTCAGCAAGTTCGGCGCATCCGGCAGCATTGTCCCGTCAACGACGTTTACGGTCGTACCCGCCGCCGTCAGCGCGCCGGAGAGCGAAGTCTCCGGGGAGTTGGCTTGCGCCGGGTACATTTTCACTAATTCGGACATTTTCTTTCCTCCTTTTAGTAGTCCCCGCCGCCGCGAGAATTACAGAATGTTTGAGCGAATACCGCGCCCACGATACGGCTCATGTTGTCGGGGAGTATCTCTATCGAGTGCCACGAGTTACGGCGTATTTTGCCGTTCGAGTCTGTGGCGAGATATTCCACAATGTCGATATTGCTATACGAGGACGGCGCGGGGATCTCTTTTCCGTCTACCTTGATAGTCGCTTTCGAGGCGCGTTGCCCCTCGTATATGCCGAACTCGATAGCGTGGGTGTGGTCTTTCACGGTGTGGGTATGGTCTTTCACCGTATGCGTATGCGCGCTTACCCGGTGCGTGTGGTCGTAGACCTCGTGTGTATGTGCGGAAATCCTGTGCGTGTGCGCCGGATGCGTATGCGCGCCCGACCAAATGAACGTCTCGTATCCGTCAACGGTTTTCCCGTCGCTTGTCGTTGCGAGGCGGGCGTGTTGAGAAATGCCGTGGTTATGCACGGCCTGTCCGTTCGTCTCGCTCGGGATCACGTTCGAGGACTCGAGCGCCGTCCCGCCGGAGGTCTGCCCGCCGCCGGAGGAGGTCGTAGAGCCGCCGCCGGAGCTCGTTGTCTGCCCGCCGCCGGAGCTCGTTGTCTGTCCGCCGCCGGATGAGGTCGTTTGTCCACCACCGCCGCCGATAGCTTTCTCATACGCCCTGAACGCCTCGAACTCGATATTGAGGAGCATTTTGTTAATGCGTACCACCGAGTCGGAGATATAGAGTTGCAGTTTCGCCGGATGCGTTGCGTCGGCGTTATCCGAGAAATTATAGATTTGTTGGTTGGTCGCGCCCTGTGCGTATGTCTCGGAAATGAGGGCGCGGCTCTGCAAGTCGGAAATACTGCCCGCTATATCCTGCGTCTTGTTGGCAATCGTTACCGTGACGTTTCCCGGGTCGCCCTCTGCATCCGCTTTCTCAACGCGGACGATGCGGGTACGGAGGTTAATTCCGTCGGCCTCGTCCACGACGCGGACGACCTCGCCCGGGCGGAACTTTGAGAACTTGTCGCCGGTCAGCCGGTGGAGGTCGATAGCGCCGATTTCATAGCTCACATACGGTTCCTTGAGCCCGGCGAGTATCTGCTCGGCGTATGCCTTGAGGTTTTCCGCCACTTGATACCGCGAGTCTACGAGGATAGTCGAACACAAGCCGTATCGCTCGATGCTTAAAGCGTCCTCGACGTATGGAACGCCGCCGTTCGCCGACTCTATCGTCAGTTGGTTTACACCCTCGCCGTATCCGAGCGCATAGACGCGGTTTGCGATACTGGTCGCGTCCGTCGTCTTTTTGATGTTCGTCATATTCTTTGCGTATCGGATTTCGCTTTTGAGCGCCTCCGTCGGCACGGTGAGCGAGAGCGTCCACGGATAGACGGTCGTATCCCACGACCAAAGGTATTCACTATCGAAGCACTCCGGCACGGCAAAGAGCGCCGCGAGGAGTGTCGAGTTTTCCCAATTATATTCAAAATAGCGTTTGAAATCGCAAGCCCCGAGTTTCCAGTTTTGCCGGGTCTGCCGGGCGAGAATGTAATTGAGAACGTCGGCAGTCTTTACGCCGGAGCCGCCGCATTGATGATACTGAAAGAGAACGTCGGAGAGGAGCGTAGCGAGGACGTGCTCGCAATCATAATAACGAGTCGCGCCGTTGCTCCGCTCCATATCCTCCCCGATGATGCGGAAAAGGTCGATACGCTCGTCTCCGTCGAAAATCTCGACGAAGTTCAGCGGCGCACAATAGGCGTTTTTCGGGTCGTCCGCCGGGAGCGTAAAGGTCGCCGTCCATAGGGAATTAGTCTCGAGGCCGTAGCCGACGGCGAGCGCGTTGTCGAGGTAGGCGAGCCGCTTCATATCGCGGTTGAAAATCTGCGGCTTTGCCATTATAACCACCTATCTTTCCACAAGATTTTAACGTCGGCGGTCGTGCCGCCCTCGACGATAATATCGTTCTCGCCCGGTTGGAGCTTGAAAAATGCGCTATCGTCGCTCACGCGGTCGATGATGTTCGCGCCGTTGAGCGTTACGGTCATGTGCTCCGTGTCGATAATAAGCTCGTCTCCGGCGACCATGTTCACGCCCTCAATTACCATAGTGACGGAGCCGTAGGTCGAAACGCCCGTACCGCTCGCCGTTGCTACGGCCTCCGCAAGTGCGGAGAAAAAGAGAGTGCGGATATAGTCGCCGATGCTCCCGGCCTCCGCCTCCGCAAGCGCGGAGGGGAGGAGGACGCGGACGAACACGCCGGACGCGGTAGCGACCGCCGCCGCCGAGCCGCCGGAGGAGCCGCCCGGCACGCGGGACGCATCCCACGGGTTGCGGGTCACACCGAAATAGGAAGATTCGGTCGAGGAGCCCATCGCGAACTCGTCCATGTTGGTCTTGCCGAGGCAGACCGCGCCGATGGCGTCGAGCTTTTGCACAACGGTCGCGTCGAACACCGGCACATAGTTTTCCAGCATCTTGGATGCGCAGGTCGTGCGCACACCCTTGGTGGAGATCAAATCCTTGACGGCCATCGGCACGCCCGCCAGCGGATGCGTCAGCTCGCCGGAATCGATGCGCTTCTGCACGGCCTCTGCGCGCGCCAGCGCCGCCTCCGGCGTGACGGTCACGAACGCATGCACCGTCGGTTCCTTTTCCTCGATGCGCGCAAGGCAGGCGCGCGCCGCATCGACCGCGCTGACCTCGCCCGCCTGTATCTTCGCGCCCAGCTCAAGGGCGGTCAAATCAAACCAATCCATCGTGCGTCCTCCTTATTCAACCGTCTTGGGAACGAGGAAACAGCCGTCCTTCTGCTTCGGCGCGTTTTGGAGGATCAGCTCGCGCGCCATGCTGGGCTTCACCTCGTCCTCGCGGAAGACGTTGACCAACGGGAACACATGGCTCATCGGCTCCACGCCGTCGGTATCCAATTCCGCGAGCTGATCCACATACCCGATCATTCGGGAAAGATCCGCCGCGGCCTGCGCGCGCTGGTCGTCGTCCAGCTTCAGGTGCGCCAGCTCGGCGACATACGAAACGAGTTTATCGTTGATTTCCATATTTTTGTCCTTTCCTCTCTGAAACTCGATTGTTTTGGCATTCGGTGGAATCCATCGGACTTGCCGACCGAACCTGCTTGGGGCTTTGCTCCAACCTCCAGCAAGGAACTTCGTTCCCTGCACCCTTTCTTCGCTTCGCGGCGGGTTAAAGCCGCAGAACAAAGAATTCACGCCCGTAACCCCAGCCCTCGGACGCGCCCCGCAGGGCGGTTAGTCCGAGTCGTAACCCCCGTTCCCGGGTGCAGGGTGTCCCTGCTCGTTTCAATGGGGGTGATGGGGTTCTTAGGGGATTTAGGGGGAGAAATCGAAATCTTCCCCTAATCCCCTAAGCCCCAGCGGAGCGCGTTCCCCCGCCTGCATCGCAGGCGCGTAACCCCAGCCCCCGCAGGGCGTAACCCTAGACTGCATAGCAGGTGTAAGAAGCTGGTGGTTTAAGCCGCTTTGCATTTGAGAATATGCTTTTCAGCGCAAACCCGTTTCAATCGTAGAATGCTTCGCATTCTGCTCTGAAACTACTTCTTTTTTGATGGGAACGATGGGGTTACGATGGGGGTTACGTTGGGCTGCCGCCCAAACCTGCTTGAGGGATGATTGATATCTCGCTGAATCCCGCACAGCGGGCACGTGATATCAATCCCCATCAAACTCCCTGCTAAGCTTCGCGGCATGCTGCGAAGCGGAAGAGGAAGGTGTCGGGAACTCAGTTCCTGACCGGGGTTTGGGGCAGAGCCCCAACGTTCTTACTTTTTCAGTTTCGGATCGAGCGCATCGCGCAGGCCGTCGCCGATGAAATTCAGCGAGAACATCGTCAGGCTGATGGCGGCGATGGGGAAGAACATCTGATATGGCGCGCTGGTCAGCGTGCCGATGGCGTCGTTGGCCAGCGAACCCCAAGAGGCCATCGGCTTTTGAATACCGATGCCCAGGAAGGAGAGGAACGCCTCGGAGAAGATCGCGCCCGGAATCAGGAACATCACCGAAACGATGATCGGCCCCATTGCGTTGGGGAGCAGATGGCGCAGCAGAATCTGGAAATCGCTCGCCCCAGCCAGCTTGGCGGCGAGGGCGTATTCCTGATGCTTGAGGCTGACGACCTGCGAACGGGTGATGCGCGCCGTGCCGACCCACGAGGACAGGCACAGCGCAATCAGGATGGAGCGGACGTTCGAGCCCATGAGCATCATCAGCAGGATGGTGTACAGCAGGGACGGCAGGGCGATGATGATATCGACGATGCGCATCATCACGTTATCGACCTTGCCGCCGAAATAGCCCGCGATGCCGCCGTAGAGCACGCCGATGACCATGTTGACAAGCGCGGCGACCACGCCGATGGAAAGGCTGATGCGCGCGCCGTAGAGCACGCGGACATACAGATCGCGGCCGAGTGCGTCCGTGCCGAACCAATGCGCCTTGGAAGGCCACTGGGCGATGGAGAGAAAATCGGCCTCGTCATACGCATACGGGCAAAACATCGGCCCGAAGATGGCGAACAGGGAGACGATGAGGATCATCACCAGACCGAACACGGCCAGCTTATCCTTGCGGAAGCGCCGCCATGCGTCCTTCCAATAGGAAACGGAAGGGCGGGAAATCTGGTCGGCGGAGATGCTGGCCTTGTCCAGCGGCTGATAACGGGTATCTTTTTCCATAATATCCTCCCGGTCACTCGTCGAGCTTCACGCGCGGGTCGATGACGCCGTAAACCACGTCCACCAGCAGGTTGCAGGCCACGACGAACACGCCGAGGAAGATGGTGACGCCCATGATGATGTTGTAGTCGCGCGCGGTGATGGAATCCACAAAGTATTTGCCGAGCCCCGGAATCGCGAACAGGCGCTCGACGATGAACGAGCCGGTCAGCAGATTGGCGATGAGCGTACCCAGATAGGTGACGACCGGCAGAATCGCATTGCGCAGGCCGTGCTTGAGGATGACCATGCGCTCGGCCACGCCCTTGGCGCGCGCGGTTCGGATATAATCCTGCTGCATGACCTCGAGCATCGAGGAACGGGTCATGCGCGCGATGTACGCGATGGGGGAGAAGGAGAGGCACGTCACCGGCAGGATGTAGTGCTTCCATGTGCTCAGGCCGTAGGTCGGCAGCCACTTGAGCACGCCGGCGAACAGATACAGCAGCAGAACGGAGATGACGAACAGCGGCACGCACACGCCGATAGTCGCGATCACCATGGATATGCCGTCAAACAAGCTGCCACGCTTGACCGCGGAGGTCACGCCCAGCAGCACGCCGACCACCAGCGACAGCAGCACCGCCAGAATACCGATGCGCGCGGAAATCGGGAAGCCGCGCTCGATCAGGTCGTTGACCTGCACGCTGGAATTCTTATAGGAAATGCCGAAGTCGCCGTGGAGAATCTGGTCGAGGTAGGTGAAATACTGTTTATACAGCGGCTGATCCAGACCGTATTTCTCGTTGAGGCGCTGCATGACGGCCTCGGGCACGCCCTGCTCACCTTTGGCAAACGGGCTGCCGGGAATGGCATGCATTAAAAAGAAGCAGGCGGTAATCAAAATGACAATGGTGATGACACCAGATAAAATCCGTTTGGCGATATACTTGCCCACGAGGCGTCCCCCTTTTGAAAAAAATATGAAGGCGAAAGCCGGTTTTGAGCGTTCATCAAAAACGCTCAGAATCATTCGCATCCCAAATCATATGGGATTATTATAAGGCGAAACTCTCAGGATTTCAATATGTTTTTCGCTGACTTCGAATTTTTTGAAGGATTTCGTCTATGAAAATTCAAAAGCAGAGTATTTGGGCGCTGCATATTGACAAAAACGGATAGTTTTGCTATGCTTAACACATATTCGGCCGCGCTTGCCTCGCGCAGGGGGTCGAAAAAACAAACAAGGGAGGATTTCAACATGAAGAAACTGCTTGCGCTGGCTCTTTGCGCCCTGACGCTGGTTTTCGCTTGCGCCGCCGCGATGGCGGACGCATCCATCACATTCCAGATGGGCGGCGAACCGGAATGCATGGATCCGACGATCAACGACTATTCCTCCGGCTCCTACGCGCTGCAAAGCCTGTTCCGCGGCCTCTATAAATATGATGCGGACGGCGCGCTCGTTCCGGCGATGGCCGAGAGCTACGAGGTCTCCGAGGACGGCTGCACCTACACCTTCAAATTGAAGGAAGGCCTCAAGTGGAGCGACGGCAGCCCGCTGACCGCGCACGACTTTGAATACAGCTGGAAGCGCGTGCTCAACCCGGACGTGGGCAGCGAGACGGCCTACACGCTCTACAGCGTGATTAAGGACGGCTACGAGTGCTTTGTGAGCAAGACCGTCTCCGCAGACGATCTGCCGATCCGCGCGCTGGACGACACCACCTTTCAGGTGGAGCTGAAAGCCCCGGCCAGCTACTTCATCACCCTGACGGCCTCCACCGCGTTCATGCCGGTTTGCAAGGCGAACGTGGAGAAATACGGCGAGGATTGGTCGAGCAGCCCGGAAACCTACGTCTGCAACGGCCCGTTCATGCTGGCGGACATGAAGAAGGACGAGAGCTTCACCTTCGTCAAGAACCCGAACTACTACAACGCGGACGAAGTGAAGATCGACACCGTGAAGTATGTCTTCCTCAACGCGCCGGAGACGGTGCGGATGGCGTTTGACAACGGCGAGCTGGATATCGCCACCTCCGTCAACAGCGACGCGATGAAGGCCTACACCGGCACGGATAAGCTCGTCACCTCCGACCGCATCGGCTACCGCTACTATGAGTTCAACTGCTCTAAGGCGCCGTTCAACGATGCGCGCGTGCGCCGCGCGCTGACGCTGGCACTGAACCGCAAGATCATCACCGAGGGAATTCTCCAGGATCCGACCCTGCCGCAGCTCTATGGCTGGGTGCCTTACGGCATCAAGGACGTTCTCGATCCGAGCAAGGATTGGCGCGACGTCGTCGGCAATGCGTTTGACGAGGACATCGAGGAGGCGAAGGCGCTGCTGGCCGAGGCGGGCTATCCGAACGGCGAGGGATTCCCGACCTTCTCCATCAAGTATACCCCGAGCACCGAGCTTGAGAACGTCGCGCAGGCGATGGCCGCGATGTGGAAGCAGTACCTCGGCCTGAACTGCGAAGTGACTGCCGTGGAGAGCGGCGTATACTGGGCGGACGAGGGCACCCGCGCGACGGGCGACTTCGAAATCGCCTACATGGGCTACACGCTGGATTACGCCGAGCCGAGCGCCGCGTTCACCGTGTTGGAGAACGCCGAAGGCAAGGCCAAGACCCGCTGGGATTGCCCGGCCTACCTCGAGCTCTGCAACAAGATGCGCAGCAGCATCTCCGACGAGGAGCGCGAGGAACTGTATAAGGAAGCCGAGGCGCTGCTGGCGCAGGAGTGCCCGGTCATGCCGATTTACAACTATGTCGCGACGGCGCTGGTCTCCGAGCGCGTGAAGGGCTTCACCCGTAACGCCAACGGCCACCCGAACTTCGAATACTGCACCATCGCGGAATAAGCGAAAAAGCTGATTAGGGCGCAGGGCAAAGGCTCTGCGCCCTTTATCATGCACGGAATCATCAGACCACTTGGCAATCACGTACAGAAAAGATGCAGAATTTCGAACGAAAATACTTGAAAGCCCCATGCGATTGGACTATAATAAACATAGTTATTGCCTGAAAATTTACTTTTTGGAGGTTCACATGGGAAATAATGCAATCGTCGGTCAGAGCGGCGGCCCTACGTCTGTCATCAACGCGAGCCTTGCAGGCGTGTTTCAAGCCTGTGTGATGCGCGGCGCGAGCCGCGTTTACGGCATGCTCAACGGCGTGGCGGGGCTGCTAGACGATCGCGTGACCGATTTGACCGCGACGCTCGGCTCGTCCCTTGAAATCGAGCTGCTCAAGCGCACGCCGTCCTCGTATCTGGGAAGCTGCCGCTATAAGCTGCCGGACAGCCTGACGCACCCGGACGTGTATGAAAAGCTGTTCGCCATCCTCAAAAAGCTGGATATCGGCTACTTCTTCTACATCGGCGGCAACGACAGCATGGACACGATCTGCAAGCTGAGCGATTACGCCAAGCGCATCGGCAGCGACATCCGCTTTATGGGCGTGCCCAAGACCATCGACAACGACCTGATGC
>ENA-ORRO01002134-ORRO01002134.1-human-gut-metagenome-genome-assembly--contig:-NODE-2134-length-12764-cov-3.010229_pt1 | contig 12764 bp, 8 predicted proteins | sample MGYA00242176_ERZ509136 | MGnify/ENA primary metagenome ERZ509136 (study PRJEB26280, sample SAMEA2338644) | human gut metagenome | biome: human gut; feature: human-associated habitat; material: faeces... | reverse complement strand
GAGCACGTCCTCCATCGTGATGACGCCGAGCGTGCCGCCGTATTCGTCCGTGACGACGGCGAGGTGCTTCTGCTCGCGGCGAAGCTTTGCCAGCACGTCGGGCAGGCGCGTGGTCTTGTAGACAAAGCACGGTGGGATGAGCTGCGCGCGCAGATCCTCCGGCCGGCCGTCCATCATGGCCTTGAAAAAGCGGTTGAGGTACAAAAATCCGATGATATTGTCCACACTGTCGGAATAGACCGGCAGGCGGGAATACGTCGATTCGTCGATGACGCGCATGATCTCGTCCCAGTCGTCGTCGATGTCGATGGCGACCATGTCGACGCGGGCGGTCATGGCCTCGCTCGCGCTGACGTCGGAAAAGTCGAGCGCGGAGCGCAGCAGCTCGCTGCGGTCCTCGTCGAGCACGTCCTCGTCCTCGGCAGTCTCGATGATCGACTGCAGCTCCTGCGAGGCAGCCTCCTCCGGGTCGCCGTCACCGGTGTCGCCGCGCAGCGGGCGCGTGATCAGGTGCACGAGACCGACCAGGAGCCAGATCACGGGATAGAGCACGATCGACAGCGCGCGGATGACATAGGCATTGTGCAGGGCGATGCCGTTGGCGTTTTGCTTGGCGACGATCTTCGGCATCGTCTCGCCGAAGATGATGACCAGCAGCGTCAGCACGACCGTGGACACCCACGTCCACTGTTCGCCCGCGAGCAGGATGACGATCACGGAGCCGAGCGACGACGCCGCGATGTTGACGAGGTTGTTGCCGATGAGGATGGCGCTGAGGGTGCGGTCGAAGTGGTCGAGGATGCCGACGGCGGTCTTGGCGCGGCGGCTGCCGTCCTCGGCGGCGTTTTCGAGCCGGAGCCGGTTGGCCGACGAATACGACATCTCCGACGCGGAGAAGAACGCGGACAGCGCGATCAGCACGACGAGCGCAACAAAATACCACACGATGCTCATGCCGTCTCGCCCCCTTTCTCCGGGGCGGCCTCTGCGGGCGCAGCCTCGTCCGGTTCCTCCGGCAGCAGGCGCACGATGAGCTTGACGATGCGCTTCTGGCGCATATCGGAGATGCGCACGTCGAGCCGGTGATAGCGGAAGCCCTCCCGCTCGCGCGGGATGTAGGAAAACTGCTCGTATGTCCACTCGCCGAGCAGCTTGTAGCACAGCTCCTCGTCGTCCTCGGGGTCGGTGTAGTCGAGGCGGTCGAACACCTCGCCGACGGTCATCTCGGCATCGACCTCGTAGCGGCCGCCGCCGAGCGGCACGAACGACTCCTCAACGACGTCGTCCTCGTCCCAGATCTCGCCGACGAGCTCCTCGACGATGTCCTCCACGGTCACGATGCCGAGCGTGCCGCCGTAGTTATCGGTGACGATGGCGAGATTTGCCTTGCGGCGGCTGAGCTCGGGCAGCACCTCGGCGATGAGGGTGCTCTGGTGCACGAACATGGGCTCGTCGAGCAGGGGCCGGACGTCCACGGCCTTGCCGCCGTTTTTGATGCAGGCCTTGATGTATTTGCGGATCTGCAGGATGCCGATGACATTGTCCACGCTGTCGGCGTACACGGGCAGGCGGCTGTGGCGCTGCTCGCGCACGTAGGCAAGGATCTCCTCCGGCGGGTCGTCCACATCCACGGCGGCGACATCGACACGCGCCGTGATGACGCTCTCGACCGGCACCTCGGCAAACGAGAGCGCCGAGCTCATGAGCTCGCCGCGCTCGGCGGTCAGCTCCCCGTCGTCGGTCATGTTTTCAATAATGTCGGCCAGCTCATCCTCCGTCACGGTCACGGCGGGCTCGCCGCGGATGCAGCGGGCGGCGGCGTTGCCGATGGCGGTGAGCATCACGGACAGGGGATGAAAGAGCACCATGAAAAACCGCAGCGAACGCGCCGTGGTCATGGCCAGACGCTCTGCGTATTTCTTGGCGATGCTTTTCGGCAGCATCTCCCCGGCGAAGAACACGACCACGGTCGTGACCAGCGTCGCGGCGGTGACCGCCCACATGCCCCACACCCGCTGCACGGCCACGGTCACGATCGTCGCGATCGTCAGGTGCAGGATGTTCGTGCCGATCAGCAGCGTCGTGATCGCCTGATCGAAGTGATCGAGCACATACAGCGCCTGACCGGCGCGGCGGTTGCCGTGGTCAGCGGCGGCTTTGAGCCGGATGCGGCTCGCGGATGAAAAGGCTGTCTCCATGATGGCGAAATAGGCCGCACCAAGGAGCAGCACGATGATAACAGGCAAAAGATTCCATAAATCCTGCTTAGGGCCAGCGTCCATTGCGGATCATCACACTCCTGAGTTGTCTCCCCGCCCGGTGCCTATCCGGGGGCGGGAAATAAATTAGCGATTAGTATACCATATAATGCCCGCCGCGTCAACGCGTTTTCTCCTCCGTGACGGCGACGTTTCCCTGCCCCGCGAGGGATCGCAGCTCCTCGACGAGCGCAGGATGCACGCAGCAGCGCGCAGCGGCGCGACGGCCTGTGTCCTCAAAGACGAGCACGAGCTGCTCGTCGCCGGGGAACATTTGCAGGATCAGCTCGATGCGCCTGACGGCCGGGTGCTCCTTATCCGGCAGCCGCACCCAGAGCCGGTGCCGCGGCGGTGCCTCGGGCCGGGGCGGCGGGTCGCGGCGCGGCGGCATGCGCAGTGTCTCAAGTCCCTGCTCGCTGAGCGGCAGGACCTGATCCGCCACGAGCTGAGGATCGGATTCGTCGCGCGTCGAGATGCGCCCCGAAACGAACAGCGCGGGCGTCTCCTGCGCGAGCAGGTCGCGGCAGGCATCAAGCGCAGGCGAAAAGACGATGACCTCCATGCTGCCGCTGTCGTCCTCGAGCTGGAGGTAGGCCATGCGCGTATTCTTGCGCGTGGCGCGCTCGCGGCTGGCGGTACAGATGCCGGCGATGACCACACGCTGCCCGTCGCGGTAGCGGTGCGGGGCGGCATCCGGCGCGTGAAAGCTCGCCAGAATGTCGCCCATGGGCGCGGCCTTCGCCTGCTGCGCAAGGGCGCGGTACGCATCCATCGGGTGGCCGGTGAGATAGAGACCGGTGGTCTCGCGCTCCATGGCCATGAGCTCGGCGCGGGTGAACTCCTCCACGTCCGGCAGCACGAGCTGTGTCGTGTCGACGGCCTCTCCCCCGTCATCCGGCGTGCTGAAGAGGTTCATCTGGCCGGTGAGGTTCATGCGGCTCTCGCTCGCGGCACCGCCCAGCACGCGGTCGACCGACTGCATGAGTGCCTTGCGCTTATAGCCCATGCGGTCAAAGCAGCCGGCGCGGATGAGGCTCTCGGCGGCGCGGCGGTTGAGGTCGTGCCCGTTCATGCGGCGGCAGAATTCGTCAAACGCCGTGAACGGTCCGCCGATCTCCCGCTCGCGCATGAGTGCCTGGATGAGCCCGCGCCCCACGCCCTTGATGGCCACGAGGCCGAAGCGCAGGTCGCCCCCCTCGACGGTGAAGTCGGCGTCGGACGCGTTGATGTCCGGCGGCAGCAGGCGGATGCCCAGCTCGCGGCACTCGGCGATGTACTCCGTGACCTTCGGTGTGTTGTCGAGCACGGAGGTCAGCAGCGCCGCCATGTATTCGTGCGGGTAGTTGCGCTTCATATACGCCGTGCGGTAGGACACGATGGCGTAGGACACGGCGTGCGCCTTGTTGAAGGCGTAGCTCGCGAAGGCGAGGATCTCGTCGTAGATATCGTTTGCCGTCTGCTCCGGCACGCCTCTGGCCACCGCGCCGGGGATGTTCCGCTCCGGGTCGCCGTGCACGAAGGCAGCGCGCTCGGCCGTGATGACGGCCTCTTTCTTCTTCGACATGGCGCGGCGGATCATGTCCGCCTGACCGAGCGAGAACCCGGCCAGCTGCCGGAAGATCTGCATGACCTGCTCCTGATAGACAATGCAGCCGTAGGTCACGGCAAGGATCGGCTCGAGCAGGGGGTGCTGATAGGTGATGCGCTCCGGATGCGCCGAGCAGGCGAGAAAGCGCGGGATGCTCTCCATCGGGCCCGGACGGTAGAGCGCGATGACGGCGGTGATGTCCTCGATGCTGCGCGGGCGCAGACCCATGCACACGGAGGTGATGCCCGCGCTCTCGAGCTGAAACACGCCGACGGTGCGCCCGGCGGCGAGCATATCAAACGTCTTCTTATCGTCGAGCGGGATGCGCTCGACCTGAAACTCCGGCACGCGGCGGCGCACGCGGCGCGCCGCGTCCTCGAGCACGGTGAGGTTGCGCAGACCGAGAAAGTCCATCTTCAGCAGACCGAGCTCCTCGAGCGTCGTCATCTGATACTGGCACACGAGCGCGCCGTCATTGCTTGCCAGCGGCACATAGGCGTACACCGGCTGCTCGGTGATGACCACGCCCGCCGCGTGCGTTGACGCGTGGCGCGGCATGCCCTCGATGGCGCGGGCGGTGTCGATGAGCCGGTGCAGCCGCTCGTCGCCGTCATACATCGCGCGCAGAGGCTTCGACTGCTGCAGCGCCTCGTCGAGCGTGGTGTTGATGCCGCCGGGGATGGCCTTGGCCACGGCGTCGGTCTCGGCGTAGGTCAGGTTCATGACCCTGCCGACATCGCGCACGGCGGCGCGCGCTGCCATCGTGCCGAAGGTGACGATCTGCGCCACGTGGTCGGCGCCGTATTTGCGGATGACGTAGTCGATCACTTCCCCGCGCCGCTGCACGCAGAAGTCCACGTCGATATCCGGCATGCTCACACGCTCGGGGTTGAGAAAGCGCTCGAAGTAGAGGTTATACTGCACGGGGTCGACGTCCGTGATGCCGAGGCAGTAGGACACGACGCTCCCGGCGGCGCTGCCGCGCCCGGGCCCGACGGGGATGTGCTGGCCCTTGGCGTAGCCGATGAAATCGCTCACAATGAGGAAGTAGTCCACAAAGCCCATGCGCCGGATCATGTTGAGCTCATAGTCCAGCCGCTTTCGCACCTCCGGCCGGTCGCCATAGCGTTTGGCAAAGCCGCGCGCGCACAGCTTCGTGAGATAGGCGTCCGCGTCCGTCTCCCCCTCCGGCAGCAGGAAACGCGGCAGGTGGTAGTGGCCGAACGTGAAGTCAAATTGGCACCGGTCTGCGATGCGCTGCGTGTTTTCCACGGCGTCCGGATATTCGTCAAAGAGCGCGCGCATCTCCGCCTCACTCTTGAGATAGAACTCGTCGTTCGGAAAGCGCAGGCGCTCGGGGCTGTCGAGCGTCTGCCCGGTCTGGATGCACAGCAGAACATCCTGATCGTAGGCATCCTGCTTTTTGATATAGTGCACGTCGTTCGTCGCCGCGAGCGGGATGCCCGTCTCCCGGTGGATGCGCAGCAGCGCCGCGCGCACGCGCGCCTCATCGGTCATGCGGTGGTTTTGCAGCTCGAGGTAGAAGTTCCCCTCGCCGAACAGCTCCTGCAGCTCCACGGCGCGCGCCTTGGCAGCCTCATAATCGCCGCGCAAAATCGCGCGCGGAATGTCGCCCGCGACGCAGCCGCTCAGACAGATGAGTCCCTCGGCGTGCGCACGCAGCAGTGGCCAGTCGATGCGCGGCTTGCCGTAAAACCCGCGCTCGAACGCCGCCGACACAAGATAGCAGAGGTTGTGGTAACCGGTCTCGTCGCGGCAGAGCAGCACGAGGTGCGTATACGCATCGTCCACACCGTGGACGCGGTCGGTCATGCCGCGCGGGGCAACATAGACCTCGCAGCCGATGATCGGCCGGATGCCGGCAGCGACCGCCGCCTTGTAAAAAGCGACCGCGCCGTACATGACACCGTGGTCGGTGATCGCCAGCGCGGTCTGGCCCAGCTCTTTGGCGCGCTCGACGAGCGGCCCGATGCGGCAGGCGCCGTCGAGCAGGCTGTATTCACTATGTACGTGCAGATGTGCAAACCCCATCGTGCGTTCCTTTCAGTCGTCCATGTGAAATTCCATGAGTTTTTTCAGCCGGTAGTTCAGGCAGCTCTTCGTCACCGGCGGATACGAGAGCATGGCGAGGTCGGCAAGGCTGGCCTCGGGATTGGCAATGCGCAGCAGTGCCGCGCTCTGCAGCTTTTCCGGCAGCACGTCGAGCCCGTAATCGCGCTCGATGCGGCGGATGGCATCGATCTGCTCCTGCGCCGCGGCGACGACCTTGTCGGCGTTGGCGGTGTCGCAGTTGACCTTGCGATTGATGGAGTTGTTCATGGACTTCTCCACCTTGGCGGACATGATGTCCATGGCGGCGCAGGGCGCGCCGATCTTGGTCAGGAAGTCCTCGATGGCCTCGGACTTTTTAAAGTAGAGCACGGTGTTGGCGCCGCGGTCGATGCTGCGCGCGGCAAAGCCCAGCTCCGTGAGCAGGGCGGCCGCCTCGCGGCTGACGCTCGCGTGCGCCGTGATGAGCTCAAGGTGGTAGTTCTTGCTCGGGTCGGTGACGCTGCCGCCGGCGAGAAACGCGCCCCGCAGGAACGACGCCCTGCAGCAGTCGCTTTCCAGCACGCCGAGGTTGATGTGGTGCGCGACCGTGCGCGACAGATCCGCGCCGAAGGCGGCGAACACCGTCTCGATGGCAGCGCGGTCGGTGATGGTCAGCACATGGCGGCCGCCGGCCTTTTCCGTGACCGGGAGCACAAAATGCGCGCCGAATGCGCGCCGGAACAGCTTCGGCAGCCGCTCGGCGAAGGCGTCGCACGCCGTGACGATGCGGATCTCCCGCGTCGTGAACGTGTGGCAGTACAGCAGCACGCCGTAGGCCTCGGCCACGGCGCAGCAATGGCGGCTGAGCGGCACGCGGCACAGCTCGTTTTTCACATCGGATGCAAAGGACATGGCGCGCCTCCGTCAGGTCGTCTTGGGAAAGTCCCGGTTGCGCAGGCGGACGTTGGCGTCGCGCGCGGCGAGGTAATCCGTCAGCGCCTTGGCCACGGCCACGCTGCGGTGCTGCCCGCCGGTGCAGCCGATGCCGATGGTCAGCGCATAGCGCCCCTCGGCGGCGTACTGCGGCAGAAGAAAGTCGACCATGTCGGTGAGCTTGCCGAGAAAATTTTTCGCCACGTCACTGCGCAGGACGTATTCCTGCACCTCGGCGTCCATGCCGCTCATGGGGCGGAGCTTTTCAACGTAAAACGGGTTCGGCAGAAAGCGCACATCGAACACGAGGTCGGCGTCGATCGGGATGCCGTACTTGAAGCCGAAGGACACGACGTTGATGAGAATGTCACGCCGGGTGCCGCCGTCGGCAAAGTACTCGCAGATGCGCTTTTGCAGCATGGCGAGCGTGAGGCCCGTGGTGTTGATGACATAGTCTGCGCGCTCGCGCACGGGGGCGAGCAGCTCGCTCTCGCGGCGCACGGCCTCCGGCAGGGAGCAGCGGCTCTCGGCCTGCAGCGGGTGCGGGCGGCGCGACTCCTTATAGCGGCGCACGATGGCGCTCTCCGACGCCTCAACGAACAAAATGCGGTAATCCACGCCCATGTCCGCAAGCTCGCCAAGCGCGGCAAAGAGCTCGGTAAAGCTCTCCTGACTGCGGATATCCGTCACGAGCGCGACCTTTTCATACCGGCCGCGCGTGGCGAGGCAGAGCTCGGCAAACTTCGTCAGCAGTGCCGTGGGCATATTGTCCACGCAGTAAAAATCCAGATCCTCCAGCACGTCGGCCGCGCGGCTCTTGCCGCCGCCGGACAGCCCAGATACGATCAGAAATTCCATCCCATCACCCCCGGATGATCTTCACTTCCGGCTCCAGTTCCACGCCGGACGTGCGCAGTACCTCGCTGCGGATGTGATCCATGAGCCGCAGCACATCGTCAAACGTGGCGCCGCCGCGGTTGACGACAAAGCCCGCGTGCTTTTCGCTCACCTGCGCGCCGCCGACCGTGTAGCCCTTGAGCCCGGCCTGATCGATGAGTGCGGCGGCATAGCCACCCACCGGACGCTTGAACGTGCTGCCGGCGCTCGGCAGGTCGAGCGGCTGTCTGCTGCGGCGGCGCTCGCTCAGCTCCGTCATGTGCGCCCGGATCTTCTCCGGGTCGCCCGGCGTGAGCGCGAGCATGCTGCCGAGCACGACGCAGTCCGTGTCGGAAAACGCGCTGTGCCGGTAGCCGAAATCGTGCGCTGCACCCACGGCCTCGCGCAGGGTCAGGTCCGCATCCAGATAGCGCGTCGATACCACGACGTCTTTCATCTCGCCGCCGTAAGCGCCCGCGTTCATCGACACCGCGCCGCCCAGCGACCCGGGGATGCCGTGCGCAAACTCCAGCCCCGCAAGACCGCAGCCGAGTGCCGCCTGCGCCAGCCGCGCGAGCGGGATGCCCGCGCCCGCGCTCAGATGCGTCGCGTCCGGCTGCGTGACGGCGGCCATATTGTCGCCCATCTGCACGACGATGCGCTCGAGCGCGCCGTCGGTAATGAGCAGGTTCGTGCCGTTGCCGATGATGAGCGGCTGGGCCGCCGTCGCGCACGATGCGGCACACGGCCGCCGTCTCCTCCGCGGACGCGGGGCGCACCAGCGCACGCGCCGGTCCGCCGATGCGAAACGAGCAGTGCGCGCGCATCGGTTCGTGTTCCAATATCTCCAGTCCCGGACACTGCGTGCGCAGCGCCCGGACGATGAGATCCAAATTTGCCATAGTGTTCGTTCTATCCTTTCCGGGTCAAAATCCGATGCCGAGGTCAATGCCGCGGTCGTGCTCGGCGGCGAGCTTCTGCGCCGCGTTGTAGCCCATGCCCTTTTGCCGGTTGTTCATCGCGGCAAGCTCGAGGATCACGGCGAGGTTGCGTCCCGGTCCGACCGGGATCGTCACGCACGGCACGCGCACGTTGAGGATCTCGCAATACTCCGTCGTCAGTCCCAGCCGGTCATAGGCCTTGCCGTCCTCCCACGGCTCGAGCTGCACGACGAGATCCACACGTGACTCGGGCTTGACCGCACCGACGCCGTAGATCTGCCGCGCATCGATCACGCCGATGCCGCGCAGCTCCATATAATAACGAATGAGCTCAGGAGCCGTGCCCCGCAGGCTGTGTGCCGAGGTGCGGGTAATATCCACAGCATCGTCCGCGACGAGCCGGTGACCGCGCTTGATGAGCTCGAGCGCCGTCTCGCTCTTGCCGACGCCGCTGTCGCCCGTGATGAGCACGCCCTCGCCGAACACCTCGACGAGCACGCCGTGCTGCGTCAGGCGCGGGGCAAGATAGCTCGAGAGCGAGGCGATGAGGTCGGCCATGAACTCCGAGGTGTCCTTGCGCACGAGAAAGAGGTTGCGGTCGTACTTTTCCGCCATCTCCAGGCACTCCGGGAACGGGTCCATGCCGTGGCAGATGACAAGGCCGATGATGTTATAGCGCATGAACGTCTCAAACCGCTCGCGCCGCTGCGCGGATGTGAGCGTCTCGAGAAACGTGCTCTCGACGCGGCCGATGATCTGCAGGCGCTCGGGGTCAAAATAGTTGTAGAAGCCGGCAAGCTGCAGCCCCGGCCGGTTGACATCGGCCGTGCTGATCGCGCGCGCGTCGTAATCGGCGGCGGCGTGCAGGACGGTCAGTCCCTGCTCGGTGACGATCTTTTGCAGCGGTACGGTATAACGCGGTGCGCTCATGGTGCGCATCTCCTTTCTGACAACGCCGCGCGCGGCGGCGGGAAGCTGTGATCATACGGGCGGAGCGTCTGCTCCCCCGTATTCTATTGTAGCGAACACAGCGGCATTTGGCAACGGCTTTTGCGCCGCGGCGGGGATTTTTCCGGCTGCGCGGCAGAAAATGCGCAGAAAATGTGAAAATCATCTTGCAATCGGCCATCGTTTCTGCTATTATGAGAAAGCTGTTCTCGCAGATATTAGAGAAGGAGGTGCTTCAACCAATGGCAAAATGTCAGTTTTGCGACAAGGGCGTGAGCTTCGGCATTCAGGTGAGCCACTCTCACCGCCGTTCCAACCGCACTTGGAAACCCAATGTGAAGCGCGTCAAGGCCATCGTGGACGGCAAACCCCAGCACGTCTACGCATGCACCCGCTGCCTCCGCAGCGGCAAGGTCACCCGCGCTGTGTGAATTGCAATCATTGCACCGAACAAGGCTCGCCCGATTGGGCGAGCCTTTTTCGCGTCTTGGGCAGTTTGTGCCGTTGCGCACGCGGCCGGTTTCCCCCGCCCCGGCGCGCGGCCGGGCGAGCGCAGAGCACTTTTCTCCGGGGGCGCAGTCTGCTCGGAAAAGCGCAGACCGGAACGCAGCATTTACGCGGCATTTAAAAAAGAATGCGCCCACGCGTGTGTGTCGCGCAGGCGCCGCAGAGCAAGCAAAAGTTTGTGTGTGTGGGGTAAAGTTGTAAATAACCGGTAAACAACCTTAAGAGGAAAGCGTGCTCTGTCTGACGAAAATCTAATTTATTTCCGTTCTGCCGTAATAATGCGCCAGCTTTCGTTTTTAATGCAAAGAAAGAAAAAATTTTTGAAAAAATTTTTTCTGCCCTGTGCAGCCGCCGCAGCACCGGAAACGGGTTGCCGTTTTCCGGCGCGCATGGTATCCTTTTTGTGTCCGCACCGGACAGAGGGAGGCACGCTATGAAAGATACTCTGGTCGTCAAAAAGGCGACGCCGCTCGGCGCGCGCGTCTGGACAAGTCTGCTGGTGTTCGGCTTCATCGGGCAGATCGCCTGGATGGTCGAAAACGTCTACTTTTCCACCTACATTCAGAAAAATATCACGGCCGCCGGCTGGGCGACCTCCGCGACCGTCGCCGCCAGCGCCATCGCTGCCGCGCTCGCGACGATCTTCAGCGCCGCGTGGTCGGACCGCGTGGGCAAGCGCCGCGCCTTCGTCTGCTGGGGGTATATCCTCTGGGGCATCACGACGGCGGCGTTCGCGCTCTTCGGCAACGGGCAGGTCGGCGGCGACGTCGGCCTCGCGGTGACGCTCTTCGTCGTCATGGACTGCGTCATGTCCGCCATCGGCAGCACGGCCAACGACTCGGCCTTTTCCGCCTGGGTCACGGACGTGACCGACGTCACGAACCGCGGCGTCGTGGACATCGTGCTGAGCATCATGCCCATCCTCGCGCTCATCGTCATCTTCGCGGGTTTTGACGGCATGACCGTGCACGGCAACTGGACGGGCTTTTTCCTCGTGCTCGGCGGCCTGACGAGCGCGGCCGGTGTGCTCGGTCTGTGCATCTTCCGCGACAGCCCCGCCCTGCGCCCCGTGCAGGGCGACACGTACCTGCGCGACGTGCTCTACGCCTTCCGCCCGGCAAACATCCGCGCCAACAAGATGATCTACATCTGCTTTCTCGGCATGATGTTCTCGGGCCTTGCCATGCAGCTGTGGCAGCCGTACATGATCTCACTCGTCGAGGTCACGCTCGGCATCGACAACTACATCCTGCCCATCGGCATCGTCGTGCTCGCCTCGGCCGTGCTGTCCGTGCTCGCGGGTAAGGCCATGGACCGCTTCGGCAAGGAGAAATTCTATTACCCCGTGGCCGCCATGCAGGTGCTCGGCGGGTTGATCGCCTACAGCATCAAATTCCTCGGCCACGCCATGCCGCTGCTGTGCGTCGGCGGCACGTGCATCATGGCCGGAAACCTCGCCATGGCGGGTCTGTTCACCGCCTCATCGCGCGACTACACACCCGCCGGGCGCGCCGGTGCCTCGCAGAGCGTGAAGATGGTCATCTACATCATGCTGCCCATGGTGCTCGCGAGCATCATCGACCCGCTCATCATCCGGGCCGTCGCGCTCGAGCCGACGGCGGCTATCATCGCCAAGTACCCGAGCTATGCCGGCAGCTATCTCTACCCGTATGAGCTGTTTCTGGCCGCAGCCGTGAGCGCAGTGTTCATCCTCATCCCCGCGTACTTCGTCCGCCGGGACGCCGACCGCATCCGCCGCGAGAAGCTCGCCGCACTGGAAAAATGATGCCATCAACGGAGAGACAAACCGCCGCGCGAAAGAAGCGGAAAACATTATACCCTCATATATTCTTGTTAACAGAAGGCAGACTGGGATGTGTTGTATTTGCTCTATTCCCCATTTGGTTCTTACTTATGGAAGTAAAGTCTTTAGCGTTAGGCGGATTCAACTTTGCTGATCTTTTGGGTATAGTTATTTCATCGGCTGTAATTGCGGCAACATTCTTTTATTTCATTCCCCATTATTGGCCTCTATGTTTTGGAAAATTGACGTTGACAGAGGACTATGTCAAGTGGCACGCACTCTTCATGCGCAGCATCAAGATTCCGTATTCGGAGCTTCGCTATGTTGAGATACGCCATTTCCGCGAGGGAAATGTTGTCCCTGATCTTTATGGAACCGGGCAAATGTACCTCTTGTTATCCTCGAAATCGCTGCCCAAAAAGCGCATTGATAAAATCCGAAGCGGCAATGGGCTGATCAAGTATCAGTTCCTGATGCGGGATGCGCAAACGCTGAGTGAATTCATCCCGGAGCCGTTTGACCGGATGTTTCGCACGCGGGCGGAAATATATGCTCGAGAAAAGAAAGCAATGGCGCGCGACTGGCAGAAATGGAAAGCCAAGCGCAAAAAGGCACGCGAAAAGCGCCGAAAAAAGCGGCAGGTTGAAAAATACGAAAAGCATTGATCGCGGCGGGCAGTGCATCAGCACCGCCCGCGTTTTGTTTCCACGGCGGTGTCAGGCACATAAAAGACACAGACTGGACACAGGAACTTTTCAGATTCTTCAACATTCGCCCCGGCGCGGCGGATATACTGGACACCGAATGAATGAGGGAGGTCTTGCACCATGTGTACCGCAGCGACTTACTGCAACGGC
>ENA-ORRO01002130-ORRO01002130.1-human-gut-metagenome-genome-assembly--contig:-NODE-2130-length-12784-cov-4.548590_pt1 | contig 12784 bp, 10 predicted proteins | sample MGYA00242176_ERZ509136 | MGnify/ENA primary metagenome ERZ509136 (study PRJEB26280, sample SAMEA2338644) | human gut metagenome | biome: human gut; feature: human-associated habitat; material: faeces... | reverse complement strand
GACATCGAGAAGACGCTGCTGGGCCTCGGGTTCAAACGGTCGGATTTCGGGCGCGCCACGAGCGAGTTCTCGGGCGGCTGGCGCATGCGTATCGAGCTGGCGAAACTGCTGCTCAGGCGGCCCTCGATCTTCCTGCTGGACGAACCGACGAACCATCTCGACATCGAGTCGATTCAGTGGCTCGAAGAGTATCTCCGGAATTACAACGGCGCGGTGCTGCTCATTTCGCACGACCGCGCCTTTCTGGACAACGTCACCAACCGCACGGTCGAACTGTCGCTGGGCAAGATCACCGATTACAAGGTCTCCTATTCGAAATACGTCGTCCTGCGCGCCGAGCGCCGGGCGCAGCAGATGGCGGCCTACGAGAACCAGCAGCGGATGATCGAAAAGACCGAGGAGTTCATCGAGAAATTCCGCTACAAGCCGACCAAATCGAACCAGGTGCAGTCGCGCATCAAGCAACTCGACCGTCTGGAGCGTATCGAGGTCGAGGAGGAGGATCTTGCCACGCTCAACATCAAGTTCCCGCCCGCCCCGCGTTCGGGACAGATCGTCGCAGAGATCAAGGAGGCCGGGATGTCGTTCGGCTCCAAACATGTCTTCAGCGGAGCGAACTTCACCATCGAACGGGGCGACAAGATCGCCCTGGTAGGCCGCAACGGAGAAGGCAAGACCACGCTGGCCCGGATGATCGTGGGACAACTCACGCCCACCGAAGGTTCGATCCGCGTGGGAGCCAACGTAAACATCGGCTATTACGCACAGAATCAGGAAGACCTGATGAACGGCGATTTCACGGTTTACGACACGCTCGACCGCGTAGCCGTCGGCGACGTGCGCACACGTCTGCGGGACATTCTCGGCGCCTTCCTGTTCCGGGGCGAGGACATCGACAAGAAGGTCAAGGTACTCTCCGGCGGCGAACGCGCACGACTGGCGATGGCCCGTCTGATGCTGGAGCCTTACAACCTGCTGATCCTCGACGAGCCGACCAACCACATGGATATGCGTTCGAAAGATATTCTCAAGAACGCCATCATGAAATACGACGGTACGGTGATCGTCGTCTCCCACGACCGCGAGTTTCTCGACGGCATGGTTTCCAAGGTTTACGAATTCCGGAACGGCGGCGTACGCGAATACCTCGGCGGCATCTACTACTTCCTCGAAAAACGCAAACTGGAATCCTTGCAGGAGGTGGAGCGTAAGGACGCTCCCGCGAAAGAGGCGGCGCCGAAAGCCAGCTCTTCGGGCAAGCTGACCTACGAACAGAAGAAAGAGCAGGAAAAACTCCTGCGCAAGCTCCGCAAGGCGGTCGAAACGATCGAAGCATCGCTGGCCGATCTGGAGAAGAAGATCGCGGATTACGACCGTAAATTCGCCGAAGCGACCCAATACAACGAAGCCGACTACAAGGCTTACAACGAGTTGAAAGCCGAATACGACCACCAGATGCACGAATGGGAGAAGGCGTCGTACGAACTGGAAATCACCGAAGGAGAGTAACGATCGGAGCCGGAAGAAAGCCAGCAGCACCATGAAAGCACTTATCCTCAACGGATCGCCCCATCCGCAGGGAGTTGTCGTCCAGGCGCTCCGCACCGCTGCCGACACCTTGCGGCAGGCCGGAGCCGACATCGAATGGATCGATGTTTACCGCACGGAGTTCCGCCCCTGCACGGGTTGTATGCAGTGCCGCGCGACGAACGTTTGTCCGCTGCCCCGCGATGCGGCCCATGCCGTCGGCGAACGGATCCGGCAGGCCGGCCTGCTCGTGGTGGGGACTCCGACCTACTGGGGCGGTATGTCAGCGCGGCTGAAGATGCTCTTCGAGCGGCTCGTTCCGGTTTTCATGGGCGAATCGGCTCTCGGCCTTCCGCAGCCCCGGCAAAAAGGCAAACGTGCACTCGTCATCGCTGCCTGTACGACGCCCTGGCCTTTCAACATCCTTGCCCGGCAAAGCCGGGGCGCCGTCCGTTCGGTCCGTGAAATATTGGGTACGGGAGGGATGAAAGTCCGGACCTGCGAAATCCCCGGCACCCGGAAAATGAACGGCAAACTCCCCGAAAAGGAGGCCCGGCGAATCATCGCACGCACCCGAAGAATCGTTCGAAAAATAGAATAAAATTTTGGCGACCGCCGATTCGACCGTCCGGATAAAGAACACCGAAAAGCATGATTCCGGGCCCGATCCGAAAAGCCGCACGACAAAAAGACAAAAAAAATCAACTAACGAACCGACCAATACCATGACGGAAAACCTTGTATTCGGCATCCGCCCCGTAGTCGAAGCGATCGAAGCGGGCAAACAGATCGAAAAACTCTACATCCGCAAAGGCGCCGAAGGGCAGTTGATGACCGAACTGCGCGACCTCTGCCTGCGGCATCGCATCCGCACGCAGGAGGTGCCCGTCGAGAAGCTCAACCGCCTCACGCGCGGCAACCACCAGGGCGTCGTCGCCCAGATCTCCCCCATCGGCTACGTCGAACTGAACGACATTCTGGAACGGGTGCCCGAAGACGAAACCCCGCTGATCGTCCTCTTCGACGGCGTGACGGACGTGCGTAACTTCGGAGCCATCGCCCGCTCGGCCGAATGTGCCGGAGCGCACGGACTGATCGTACCGCTGAAGAATGCCGCTCCCGTCAACTCGGAGGCGATTCGTTCGTCGGCGGGTGCGCTGACCGCCATTCCCGTCTGCCGCGTCGGTTCGATCCGCAACACGCTCAAAGCGCTCCAGGCAGAAGGCTACCAAGTGGTAGGCGCTACGGAGAAAAGCCGCAAGCTGCTCTACGACGCGGATTTCCGCAAGCCTACGGCACTCGTCATGGGTGCCGAGGATACCGGCATTTCGAAAGAGGTGCTGAAACTCTGCGACGAACAGTTGGCCATTCCGATGATCGGCAAGATCGAATCGCTCAATGTCTCGGCTGCAGCGGCGGTACTGTTGTTCGAAATCGTACGCCAGCGAATCGGCTAATCCTGCCCTCCAACCTTCCGATGCCATGCCCCTGCTGCGCGACTTATTCGGCCTGTTTCGCTCCGAGCCGGATCATCCGACAGCCCGAAAGCCCAAACCGAAGCCCGAGACCAGAAAACCCGTCCGCAGGCAAAAGACGATCGTCCATCCGATAGTCGGAGAGGTGACCCTCTCGCAAAGCCGACGGGCACGGCGCATTTCGCTCTGCGTACGGCCGTACGGCCCCGTCCGGCTCTCCTACCCTTACGGCGTCTCGACCGCCCGGGCCTTGGAATTTCTGGAAAGCCGCATCGGATGGATTCAGACGGCCCGGGATCGAATAGCCGAGCGGCTCGCCCAACAACCTCCACGCCCCACCCTTTCGCCCGAAGAAGAACTCCGCCGATGGGAACAGTTGCGGCGCGAAGCGGTGGCTGTACTACCGTCCCGCGTAGCGGAACTCGCAGTGCGAACCGGTCTGCAATACCGTTCGGTAACGATCCGGGCCACCCGCTCCAAATGGGGCTCCTGCAACGGGCGCAACGACCTGTCGCTGAGCCTGTACCTGATGACGCTGCCCGAACATCTGCGGGATTTCGTCATCCTCCACGAACTCTGCCACACCGTCCACCACGACCATTCGCCCCGCTTCCATGCGCTGCTCGACCGGCTGGTCGGGGGTAAAGAAAAACTCCTCAACAAGGAGCTGAGGAGTTACAGGGCCTATTGATAAATTCCCATTCACATCTATAGGCGAATCGAGAAATTACTCTTAACGATTCAGACCTCACTATCGATCATTCCTTCAGAATGCCGAATCGCCGGTTTTTATAGTCAATCACGATCGTCTTATCCAAAAAATAACGATTTCCGGTCAAGCCCCAATAACCCGAACGATCCAGATTTTTGTCATTCAACATGTCACTGCCATAAACAGGTAATGAATTATCTAACTCTTCTTTTCCGAGCATTATCTTTACGTCAGGAATATAACCATAAACATCCACTGGTTTACCCCAGGATAAAACGGTCAAAGAATCGACACAGCGGTCGGGGTTGCTTATCCGGGCAATTTTCGAGAGCGACGACAACAATGGGAATATACTGGAACCCGTGTCGAACATCACTCTATAGGTTATATCCCCGATTTGTAATGGAAGGAATACCAAATTACTCTCTTTTACATACTCGATATCGACAAACTCCACTCGCTGCTCCCAATCGGAAGGGAGGGATTCGATACCGCACAATCTTTGATTCTTGTAATCGATAATTAATATTTTCCCTTCAAAAAGATCGGCTGCAATCGTTCCTATGTGTTTAATCGTAGAAGTACAAAGCGAATCTTTGGTCATTTCTGTTCCGAAATCTTCAAAAAAAACAACACGTCGATTCGGAAACTCCACACCGTCCAATTGGATCGAAAGGTCGGCGAAGCAAGGATAAGAAGCACCTTGAAGGAAAACAGTTTGCGTGGTATCGATCTTTTCCCGGATATCCGAAGCCATTGCCAAATAGGGAGCAAATGCCTTTCCATAGATCATAGTCGAGCAAGCCCCGAGATCAAACTGGGCTTCAAAAGCATAGGGCAGTTCTTCTATCTTCAAAGGGACAATCATCGCTGTTTTCTCAATCAATCTTCCACCCAAGTTACCTGAACTCCATGAAAAATGAATCCAGGGCAAAGTATCGTCGGTCATAAATCGATCACTTTGGGCTTCCGCAGATTTCGGGATCATCGCTAATAAGATAACGACTAACGGAACCAATAAGAATCTCATATTTACAACATTAATAATTGATAATGACTTAAACGACGACTCAATCGCCGGAAATCAGTTTACCCGAAAAAATATTCTCTCTTAAAATAATTTCTTTCTCGACCGGGTGACGACGAAATCCTTCAGGTAGAAAGGCTCGAAGTACGCGATATCCTCCGTGCGGCCCGCATCGAGCGCCTCCTGTGCCAGCCGCGCAAGCCCTCGGGCAGAAGGCGCCACCTGGATCAGCGTCGCATCGGGCAGCAATCCGGCACATTTGGCCGCACCGTTTCCGAAAATCACGAAAGGACGTCCGTCTCCGCGCCATGCCGCGAAACTCTCCGCCGTAACGACCTCGGCGGATACGTCCGAAAGAGGAGTTCCCGCAGCATCGAATACCCGGGTATAAACCTCCATGCGGCGGGCGTCCACCATCGGGCAGAGGCACGCCTCCTCCCAGCGATCGACCGAGAGAATCCCCGCTTCGTAATCCTCTTTCGCAACTTCGGTCAGGGCATCCAGGGAACCGATCGCCACCAGCGGGATCCGCAACCCGTAGCACAGTCCCTTAGCGAACGAAACGCCGATACGCAGCCCCGTATAGGAGCCGGGCCCCTTGCCGACAGCGACGGCATCCAGCTCTTCGGGAGCGATCCCGGTCTGCGACAGCAATTCATCGACGAAAACTCCGACCTGGCGGGCGTGGTCGCGCCCCTGATCGCTCTCCCGGAGCGAGATCAACTCCCCGTCCCGGGCCAAACCGACCGAACAGATGTCCGTGCCGGTTTCGATACATAGAATAAGTGACATATCTTTTTTCTTTCGTTTTTCAATCCAAACACCTCCGGCAGACCTTCGCACCGACATTGTCGCCCCCTCCCTGAAGCGAACGGGAAGCGGAATGATCGCCGAAGTCCGCCCCTCGGGATGCGAACCGTTTCTCCGATCCGAAAAGCCGCCGCAGGGAAACCGCTCCCTGCAAAGCGTTTCGAATAGCCGTACGATCCGATTCCACCCGACAGCAGGCAGCGGCAGGACGATCGGCCCCGGGATGCTCTCCGAGGTTACGCCCGATATTTCTTCATCGCCTTGTCCATCTCGCGCTTGGCGTCGTTCTCCTTGAGGTACTCGCGCTTATCGTAGGCCTTGCGCCCCCGGGCCAGACCTACGACGACCTTGGCCAGCCCCCGCTCGTTGAGAAAGAGCCGCAAGCCCACCACGGTCAATCCCCTGTCCTGCAATGCCCGCTGAATCTTGTTCAACTCCTTGCGGTTGAGCAGCAGTTTGCGGTCGCGGCGGGGAACATGATTGTTGCAGGTCCCCCAACCGTACTCGGCGATATTCACGCCCCGAATCCAGAGTTCGCCCTTGTCGAAATAACAGTAGCTGTCCGTGATCGACGCCTTGCCCAGCCGTACGGACTTGATCTCCGTACCCACAAGCACGATGCCCGCGATCCACTCCTCGATAATTTCGTAATCGAAGGTCGCGCGTTTGTTCCGTATGTTAATATTCTTATAATCGGCCATATCCAATTTCTCTGTTTTTCCGCCGGAACCTCTGTTCGGGAACCGACGATCCGGCACCATATTTGATTAATCAACCGCAGAGGGTGTCCGGGAAAGATAACTAATTCTTTTATCTTTGTAGAAGATAGGATGCGGCTCGGCAATCTTTGCGTGCAAACGCGCATGACTGCTCTCGCCTTTGACTATCTTTGATATGTTTTACACATCTTTCTGTTTATTTTCTGTTTGCACACGGTATGCGCAGTGATGCGTGTACGACCCGAGACCCGCCCCCTTTTTCTTTAAAAATCCTTATCCCGAAGTCTCCCTTCAATGCGGCCCGTCCAATACGGGTTATAAAATCAATCGTTGTATCTTATTTGCAATCGTTACTTTGACCTGATTGTAGGCCGTAAGCCGCTGCACCACGTCGCGCATCTCCTCGTCGGAAATGTTCTCGTCGCCCAGCCGGCCCTGCAACTCCTTGATCAGCGCCTCGATCACCTTCGACTTGTAGAGCGTCACGGCCTTCGGCACTCCGACAGCCAGCATCTCGGCATCGCTCTCGACATGGACCTCCTTGCGCCGCCACAATTCGCTCGGAACGTAATGATCCTCCGAAGTAAGGATATCCACCGACACGTTACACACCTCCGGATCGGAGTGATTGATAAAGTGGTGGATCGGCACCTCGACCCCCAATCCCAAAGCGCACCACTGTTCGCGGTAAACCCGCAGAATCTCATTGAAGACCCGGTTCTGGAACTCCAAACCGTCGGCGTCCAACTCCCCGAAAATTACCTCGGCGACATTATATTGAACGACATTCCGGCCCTCCTTGAAATCGAACGAACAATGACCGTACTTGAGCAGATAACGCGTCAGCTCCCGTTCGAGCGCTTCGGCACTGCTGCCCCCGGTCACCTGTCCCGCAAAAACCGTTTCAGGGCGCTGCGCAGTCTGCTCGGCACGAAAACGGGCGCTCTGACGCCGCACGAACTCCTCGGCTTCGCGGTCGCCCGTGGAAGCCATACGCTTGCGCCCCACTTCGGCAATCAGCAGGTTCTCGTCGATGTCCATGATCCGTGCGCACTCCTTGATATAGACCGAGCGCTGGATCGGGTCGGGAATCTGCACAATGGATTGCACCATGTCGTTAATCAACGCCGCCTTCTTGATCGGGTCGCCGGCAGCATCCTTCAACAGTAGCTTGGCCTTGAACGTCAGGAAATCCTCCTCGTTGGCCCGGATATACTCCTGCACCTCCGCAGCCGTATGGGTTCGGGCGAACGAATCGGGATCGTCTTCCGGCGGAAGCAGCACCACACGGACATTCATCCCCTCGCGCAGAATCATGTCGATTCCCCGCAGCGAAGCGTGAATACCCGCCGAATCACCGTCGTAGATCACCGTGATATTCCTGGTAAAACGTCCGAGCAGGCGAATCTGTTCGGTCGTAAGGGATGTACCGGACGAAGCCACCACATTCTCCACCCCCGCCTGGTGCATCGAAATCACGTCGGTATATCCCTCGACCATGATCGCGAAATCATACTGCTGGATCGCTTTCTTGGCGAAAAACAGGCCGTACAGCTCGCGTTTCTTGCTGTAAATCTCGCTTTCGGGCGAATTTTGGTACTTCGCAACCGACTTGTCTGTACGCAGCGTGCGACCTCCGAAAGCCACCACGCGGCCGGAAATGTTATGCACGGGGAACATCACCCGCTCCCGAAAACGGTCGAAAAGCGTACCGTCGTCCCGCTTGATCGAAAGTCCGGTCGAAACCAGAAACTCCTCCTTATAACCGGCAGCCAAAGCCGCCCGGCTCATTCGATCGCCCCTGGCGGGACAGAATCCGAGCCCGAACTTCTTGATCGTCGCATCGGAAAATCCCCTCTTCTGCCGGAAATAGGTCATGCCGACACTCATCCCTTCGGTTTCATGGAGCAGGTAATTCGAAAAATACTCCGCCGCCCAACTGTTCACGACGAACATACTCTCGCGGTTGTCGTTGCGGGCGACCTCCTCGGGCGTCATCTCCTTCTCCCGCACTTCGATACCGTAACGCTTGGCTACGGCCTTCAACGCCTCGGGATAAGTCATATTCTCGTGCTCCATCAGGAAAGTGACGGCATTGCCGCCCTTGCCGCAGCCGAAACACTTGTAAACCCCCTTCGAGGGCGATACGACGAACGACGGGGTCTTCTCGTTGTGGAACGGACAGCACGCCTGATAATTGACACCCTTTCGTTTGAGCGTCACGTATTCGCCGATAATATCCACGATATTCGCAGCGGCGTAAATCCTATCTATTGTTTCCCGGTCGATCATCTTTGCAAAGGTACGAATAATTCAATTATTACGGATTACATCAAGTACTTATTCGCCTCTTCGAGGCGATACTCAGGAGAACATTCGAATAGATAGTTCAGTAAATTCAGATGCCCCGCTCCGAAAATAACGAGGATCCTGTCGGACGGCCCCGTTTCGATCCGTTGAATATTCCGGAATATCCGCAAATTCCGGTTAAACCACCTTCCCGTTTCAAAATCTACACCGATATAATCGTTCGAGAAGAATTCATATTTGAAATGACCGATCAAGTAATTACCCAGACTACGCCGAATATGCTCCGGGTCGTTCAGTTCGATAAGTTCGGCAATAATTCCCTGCTCCTTGAAAACAGCTTCGGGCACAAACCTTTTAATAGAATCCGGATAGTCGTAAAAACTGGTTTCGAAACGGATATACTCCTTGCTGTTTTCATCGCGTAATAACTCATCGATTTCGTCATAGTGCTTTCCCCATTCATCTACGCAGTAAATCCGGTCTATCCCCAGCCGTTTTGCCAGCCGGAATCCGATCTGCTCGTCTTCTCCTCGCTGCAAATCATAACAGTCCGCCAAATATCGACGGAACAGAGAGTCCGTCTCGAACTGCATTTTAACCGGCCGTTCGATAACGATAATCGTTGGGGCAAACTTCTCCAACAAACCGACCAATGTTTCGATCTCATTCTGGTAAACCGGGTTCAGGACATCTATTTGCTCGCTTTCGGCATACTGCACCTGATCCAGATTGGGAAAATCGAAATGAAAGGTACCTAAAGTGAGTACCGGAACAGGCTCTTGTGCAGCGGCAAAACAAGCCGACAAAACACAAACGATCAAAATAATTATTTTTTTCATGTCGTATATTTTTTCCGCCGCAGGAAAGATTGTTCGCAAAACTGAATTTATACAAAAATACATGTTTTACATAAAACATATTCTATTACACTCCTGAAAAAACAGAGGCAAAATATATTCTGTTTTTGAACGTTAATTTTCAATTATCGTTATCTTTGCCTTATGGACTTCAAATTGGTATCCGACTATGCCCCGACGGGCGATCAGCCCGAAGCGATCGCACAGCTATTGGCCTCGATCCGGCACGGCTCGAAGCACAATACGCTGCTGGGCGTGACCGGTTCGGGCAAAACTTTCACGGTGGCCAACGTCATCAGCCAGCTCAACCGGCCGACCCTCGTATTGAGTCACAACAAGACCCTCGCGGCACAGCTCTACGGGGAGTTCAAGAACTTTTTCCCGGAAAATGCGGTCGAATACTTCGTTTCCTACTACGACTATTATCAGCCCGAAGCCTACCTACCTTCGACGGATACCTATATCGAAAAGGACCTTTCGATCAACGACGAAATCGAAAAGATGCGTTTGAGTACGACCGCCACCCTGCTCTCGGGGCGGCGGGACGTCATCGTCGTTTCCAGCGTATCGTGTCTGTACGGCTGCGGCAATCCGAGCGATTTCCACTCGATGGCCATTCATATCGAAGTCGGCGAAATCCTCAACTACAAGCAGTTCCTCTACAAACTGGTCGAAGCGCTCTATACCCGGACCGAACGGGAACTGACCCCCGCGACATTCCGCGTGACGGGCGACACGATCGACATCATGGCGGCTTTCGGCGAATTCGGCAACCAGTGTTTCCGCGTCACCTTTTTCGACAACGAAGTCGAGAGCATCCAGAGCATCGACCCCGTAACCGGCCAGCGGATCCAAACGCTCGACGCACTCACCCTTTACCCAGTGAGCCTGTTTGTCACGACCAAGGAGCGCATACACACGGCCGTGCAGCAGATCTACCTCGACCTGGGCAAGCAAATCGCCTTCTTCGAGCAAGCGGGACGTCCGGCCGAAGCGCAGCGGATCAAGCAGCGGGTGGAGTACGACCTGGAGATGATCAAGGAGTTGGGTTACTGTCCCGGCATCGAGAACTACTCCCGCTATTTCGACGGACGTGCAGAAGGGACGCGACCCTTCTGCCTGCTGGACTATTTTCCGCAGGATTACCTGATGGTGATCGACGAGAGCCACGTCACGCTCCCCCAGGTGCACGCCATGTTCGGCGGCGACCGCGCCCGCAAGGAGAACCTCGTGGAGTACGGGTTCCGTCTTCCCGCAGCCAAAGACAACCGGCCGCTCCGCTTCGAGGAGTTCGAACAACTGGTCGGCACCACGATCTACGTGAGCGCCACACCGGCCGACTACGAACTGATGAAGAGCGAAGGAGTGATCGTCGAACAGTTGATCCGGCCGACAGGACTGGTTGATCCTCCACTCGAAGTGCGGATCACGGACAACCAGATCGATGACCTGCTGGAGGAGATCGACAAGCGGGTACGCAACGACGACAAGATACTCGTCACGACCATCACCAAACGCATGGCCGAGGAGCTGTCGAAATATTTCGACCGCATCGGCGTGCGCAACCGCTACATCCATTCGGACATCGACACGCTGGAACGGGTGCAGATCCTCGAAGACCTGCGGGCCGGCATGTTCGACGTGCTGATCGGCGTCAATCTGCTGCGCGAAGGACTCGACCTGCCGGAAGTGGCCCTCGTGGCGATCCTCGATGCCGACAAGGAGGGATTCCTGCGCAACGTCCGGTCGCTCACGCAGATCGCCGGACGCGCCGCGCGCCACTCGCAGGGCAACGTGATCCTCTACGCCGACACCTGCACCGACTCGATGCGCTACGCCATCGAGCAGAGCAACCGCCGCCGCGAAAAACAGATGCGCTACAACATGGAGCACGAAATGCTCCCCCGACAGGCGCAGAAAAGCGGCTCGGGACAGAGCACCCTGCTGGCAAATACGGTTCAGACACCCGTCACGGATGGAATTCTCTACCCTCTGCCCGACAACCGGCAGACGCTGGCCGCAGACGTTACGTCGGCCTACTCGACCGAGAGCATCGACACGCAGATCGCCCGGGCCCGGGAAGAGATGGAGCGTGCGGCCAAGTCGTTGGACTTTCTGGCCGCTACCAAATTCCGCGACCGCATGTACGAACTGCAAAAGCTGAAAGAGTCCGGGTACAAACGGTAGCGCGAAAATGCGGCATAAAATATGAAGCTTGAAACAATGCTTTCAACCCGACAAAAAGAGCCTTGCGGCACTTCGTCGGGAAAACAAACAGAATAAACGAGAAACGTATGAACAACTTCACTTTCCAAAATCCGGTCAAGTTGATCTTCGGCAAAGGCTCCATCGCCAAGCTGGCGAAAGAGATTCCGGCCGACAAGAAGATCATGGTTACTTTCGGCGGCGGCTCCGTCAAGAAAAACGGCGTGTACGACCAGGTGGTCGCAGCGCTCAAAGGCCGCGACTTCGTAGAGTTCTGGGGCATCGAGCCTAATCCCAAAATCGAAACCCTGCGCAAAGCCATTGCCCAGGGCAAAGCCGAAAAGGTCGATTTTCTGCTCTCGGTGGGCGGCGGCTCGGTACTCGACGGTACCAAGCTCATCGCTGCGGGCATTCCCTACGACGGCGATGCCTGGGAGCTGGTGCTCGATGAAGACAAAATCGGCGAAGTCGTTCCGTTCGGCGACGTGATGACCCTGCCGGCCACCGGCTCCGAAATGAACGCCGGGGCGGTGATCTCCAACCTCGCCACGCAGGAGAAGTTCGCGTTCCACCACTCGTTCCCGCAATTCTCGATCCTCGATCCCGAAGCCACCTTCTCGCTGCCGCCGTTCCAGGTAGCCTGCGGTATCGCAGACACTTTCGTACACGTCATGGAGCAATACCTGACCGTCACGGGCGTTTCGCCGCTGATGGACCGCTGGGCGGAAGGTATTCTGCAAACGCTGATCGAAATCGCCCCCAAAATCCGAGCGAATCAGCACGATTACGACCAGATGGCCAACTTCATGCTCTGCGCGACGATGGGACTGAACGGCTTCATCGCCATGGGCGTGCCGCAGGACTGGGCGACCCACATGATCGGACACGAACTGACGGCCCTGCACGGCGTTACGCACGGACAGACCCTCGTGGTCGTACTCCCGGCCCTGATGAGCGTAATGCGAGAACAGAAGAAGGGAAAAATCCTGCAATACGGCGAGCGGGTGTTCGGTATCCGTGAAGGCTCGGAGGACGAGCGCATCGACCGGACGATCCGCGCCACCGAAGAGTTCTTCCGCTCGCTGGGACTGGCAGAACACTCTCCTTGCTTGAGTGCTGGTAGGTAAACTGGTTTTCCCAGT